>TBL_comb47_HYPODRAFT_10005796_pt1 | contig 13615 bp, 8 predicted proteins | sample TroBogypolimnion_40_FD_10682 | JGI IMG/M metagenome (IMG submission 10682)
ATATATTACTTCATCTAAAATTGAAGAAATAACACCTGAAATAACTCTTAGACTAATGTTAGATGATGAAATATATGATCCTATTAGAGAAATTCTTTCTGAATCAAATGAAGGTACTCTTGATTTATATAATCCTGTAAATGAATATAAAGAATATGAAGAAATTACTGTAGCATTTGAGGATCTTAATGTAAATGTTTAATAAAATTTTATAATTCGGATTTTAAAAATCAAATTGAAAAAATTAAAATAAATTTTTATATAAAAATAGAGTAAATATTTACTCCGTTTTGTACCCAGACGAGTATATATTACAACTTTATTTTTTCTTTTGTACTCAGACGAGTATATACTGCAATTTTCAATTTAATTTAAATATTTATTTTTCTTGGTGTATACCAAAAAAATTTTAATAGGTTGTATTTTTAATATAACTTATTATGACATAATATTGTATCCTGATGGATATATACTGCAATTTTCAATTTAATTTAAATATTTATTTTTCTTGGTGTATACCAAGAAAATTTTAATAGGTTGTATTTTTAATATAACTTATTATGACATAATATTGTATCCTGATGGATATATACTGCAATTTTCAATTTAATTTAAATATTTATTTTTCTTGGTGTATACCAAAAAAATTTTAATAGGTTGTATTTTTAATATAACTTATTATGACATAATATTGTATCCTGATGGATATACACTGCAACTTTCAATTTAAATTTTAATAATAGAATCTTATTAAAAATAATATGTATTCAATAAATTATTATTATAAACACAATTGTGTTTATATTTTTAAAAATGAAATATTTTTAAAAATGAAATATTTTTTAAATTTAACAAAGAAATGTTAAATTTAGTTTTGAAAAGAAAAATTAATATGCACGGACAAATTTCACATTTATGTGTTTATACATATAATAATAAACCTGAATTATTAATCATTAAACTTGCATATATTAAATCTGGTAGAATATATAATTTAACTTTTAGATCAAATAATGAATATAAAAGATATATTAATTATGATACATGCAAAAAATTTAAAAATAAAGAAGAAGTTATTACATATTTAACTAATGCAAAAATTCTATTAGATATTCTTGATCATGATGAACTTATTTTAATGCAACATGAAAATTGTCAATGTTTATTTTGTCAAAATTCTTTATTTTTAAGTACAGATAAAAAATTTATATTAGAAAGTTTAGATTGTTGTTATGAAGATCGAGAAGAATGTTCTGATGAAATTGAAGAATTAGAATCTGATTTAACTATGTTCTTAGATGATTTTTAATTTATGTTTTTATTTATTTTTTAATAATTTTTAATTTATAATATTAAATTCATATTTTTTATTTATCGGTTTAATTTTTGATAATTCTTCGATGACAGAATCTAAAAATTTATAATATAAAATTTCTGCTTCATTTTTTGTTATTTCTGGATCATGTGGTAAATCTAAATGAACGAATATTTCAGTAAGTTCAAAATTATTAAATGGAAATAATAACCATTTTCCATATACTAAATTAAATGGAATATAATATTTTGATAACCACATTCTAATATCTATAAAATAATTTCCTAAAATAGATCTATAATCTTGATTACCACCATAAACATAACAAAAATTAATATTATAACCATATTTAATCGCATTATAAATCCAATATTTCCAACGTCCAATATATATTATATTATTATTATCACTATAACAATTTAATTCTTCAAATCCACCTGCAGAAAAACAAAAATTATGTGTATTATCTTTAAGATTCTTTATTATATTTTTATGATTTAAAGATTCTACTTTATTACCTCCTTGAATCATTTTTGATATAAAATTAACTGTTGGATTAAATGATAATATTGGTGCTACAAAAAGTTTAAATTTATTTGCATTTTTTCGTTCTAATCCGTAAATTCCAGATGCAATAGGTCCATTAATAAATAATCCATGTGGTCCCATAATAATTATTTCTTTTTTATTATCAGTTTTATTTTTTAGTATATCGTTGAAATTACTACTTCTATTATATTTAAAATAATTTTTATAACTATTAATATAAAAATCACGTATATAATCGAAACATGGTATTTTATCTAAATATTCAATAAAAATAAAATACACTGGATATATTAAACACAATGGATTATAATAAAATAAATTTTTAATAGTATAATAAATAAAGACAAAATCAAAACACCATCCAATTAAAAGCATAAAATGAAACAATTCAAATATCATTAACGTTTTATTATATAAAAAATTATTTATATATCAATTTATAAAATTTTATAAAAAAGAAGTTTAACAAAAGTTGTGAATTTTTTTTGTTAATTTTGTAGAATATAAGAAAAACAAAATTTTTCGATTTTTCTATTTTTCTTATTTTTATATATTTTAAATTATTTTTAGAATTGTAAAATAATTTAAAGTATATGAAAAAATAAGAAAAGAAGTTTAACAAAAGTTGTGAAATTTTTTTGTTATTTTTATAGAATATACGAAAAAACAAAATTTTTCGATTTTTACTATATTTCATATACTTTAAATTATTTTTAAAATTGTAAAAATATAATAGAATATAGTAAAAAATAAAAAATTTTTTTTTCGTATATTCTACGAAATTAACAAAAAAATTTCACAACTTTTGTTAAACTTCTTTTTATAAAAAATTTTTAATTTTTCTTATTTTCATATACTTTAAATTATTTTTATAATTGTAAAAATATAGTAAAAATATAGTAAAAATATAGTAAAATATATAGTAAAAAATATAGAAAAAAAGAAATTTTTTATAAAAAGAAGTTTAACAAAAGTTGTGAAATTTTTTTGTTATTTTTATAGAATATACGAAAAAACAAAATTTTTAATTTTTCTTATTTTCATATACTTTAAATTATTTTTAGAATTGTAAAAATATAATAGAATATAGTAAAAAATAAAAATTTTGTTTTTCGTATATTCTACGAAATTAACAAAAAAAATTTCACAACTTTTGTTAAACTTCTTTTATAAAAAATTTTTAATTTTTCTTATTTTCATATACTTTAAATTATTTTTATAATTGTAAAAATATAGTAAAAATATAGTAAAATATATAGTAAAAAATATAGAAAAAAACATGTAAATTTTATAAAAAGAAGTTTAACAAAAGTTGTGAATTTTTTTGTTAATTTTATAGAATATACGAAAAACAAAATTTTCGATTTTTTATATTTCATATACTTTAAATTATTTTTAAAATTCTAAAAATATAGTAAAATTATAGTAAAAATATAGTAAAATTATAGTAAAAAATATAGTAAAATTATAGTAAAAAATATAGTAAAAATCGAAAATTTTGTTTTCGTATATTCTATAAAATTAATAAAAAAATTTCACAACTTTTGTTAAACTTCTTTTTATAAAAAATTTCTATTTTTTCTATTATTTCATATACTTTAAATTATTTGTAAAATTAAAATATATATTAAATTTTATCCAATTTTATAATAAGTAATTCAATTAATTCATTCAATTGTATAATCCATAAATCATAATTGATATAATCATTATTTATATTTAATTCATTATCTAAATCAGATGTTAATTCGAAATAGAAATTGTTTATTCTTATAGATTTCATAAATTTTATTAAATCATTAACAAAAATTCTATTATTTAATATATTAGTATATTCAAAATCATGTTCTCTACTTTTATAATATATATTATTTGTTAATTTAGCATTAAAATCATTAACTTTTAATATTAAATGAATTTCTTCTAAATTCATAAATAAATCTCTTAATGTAAAATATACATTATCTTCTAAAGATAATGTTTTAAAATTATTATCGTTACATAAATAAATATAATTAATTTCATTAAATTTTATACAAGCCATTGAATATTTTTATTATAAAATATACTTTTAAACATATAATTTATTTATAAATGAATATTAGGGTAATTTTTAAAAAGAAAAATTTCCAAAAATGTCTCTGAATTCCTATCGACAGACGTATTTTTGACCATTTTCGAGTCTCGAGTATCCGAGTAGCCGTCAGTTGTACGATTTTTGAGCGTAAAAAACGTAAAAATTTTTACCTATTTTTTATGATTTTTTATCTTATTTTTGACTATTTTCTTTTTAAGTTTTATGTTTTATACCGTAAATATTTCATTAATTCTTAAAATATTTTAATTTTATAGTAAATTCCAATTTTAATGATTTCATATTCAATTTATATAATATTTAACAAAACGAATAATCTTTAAATTTATTTAATTCCATATTAATGGATAAAGAGATAAAAATAAAATTGTTAGATCCATCAAATTGAAATTTTCTTAAAAAGATTTGTTTCGAAAATGTCTCTGAATTCCTATTTAGAGACGTATTTTTTGACCATTTTTGAGTCTCGAGTAGCCGAGTGGCCGTCAGTTGTACGATTTTTGAGCGTGAAAAAACGTAAAAATTTTGACCTATTTTTTATGATTTTTTATCTTATTTTTGACTATTTTCTTTTTAAGTTTTATGTTTTATACCGTAAATATTTTAAAAATTCTTAAAATATTATATTATTAATAATATAATATTTTATAATAAATATAGAAACATTTGTAATTGTATTATAAAATTTAATTAATATTTTTATTTAATTTTCAAAATATTAATGGATAAAGAGATAAAAATAAAATTGTTAAATCCATCAAAATGAAATGTTCTTAAAAAGATTTATTTCAAAAATGTCTCTGAATTCCTATCGAGAGACGTATTTTTTGACCATTTTCGAGTCTCGAGTAGTCGAGTGGCCGTCAGTTGTACGATTTTTGAGCGTGAAAAAACGTAAAAATTTTGACCTATTTTTTATGATTTTTCTTTATTTTTTCTCGTTTTTAAATTTATATTTTACTTCTGTATTCAATTATATTTTAGAAATTTTTAAAATTTATACTTAATTTAATAATATAATTAATGTACTTAATTTAATAAAAATGAATCATATTTTAATAATTTATACTATAATTAATTTAGTAATATATTAATATACTGTTCTTAATAATAGTCAATCATACTTTAATAATTTTCAATTTAATGTTAATTTTTAAAATTTATAAAATTAACATTAAATAAATTGAAATTTTTAGTATTTTATTTTTAAAAATGTCATTTACACTTACAAATGTATTTAGCATGCCATGTAAAATTTTATTATCATATATTAGTTCTGATAACGATATACAAATGTTGATGGGAAGATTAACTGTTTGTTTTATCCTTGATAAAAGAAAATTATTAAATATAAGAAGTTCTACTCTTTTAAATAATATTGTATCTTTAAAAGATATTGAATCTATAAATACTATGGTTAAAAATCTTGATAGTAAAATGTCTGAAAATTATATACATAAAAATTCAGAAAATATTTTTAGTAAATTGAATCAAGTAAATGATAAATTAGAAACAGAAAATAAAATACTAATACATGAATATAATGAAAAGGAAAAAGAAAATAAAATACTAATACAAGAAAATCAAAATTTACAAAAAGAACTTGATGAATTAAAACAAAAAATTAACTGTCCTATAATAGAAAATAAAATGAAAGATATAGAAGAACTTAAAGAAATTATAGAATCTATTAATGTTGATTATACTAGAGATGAAATTGGATATTTATATAGTAATTATTTAATATTTATATCTGATTTACAAAAAAGAAAAACAATAGTTTCTAATTTAGAATCTTCAAAAATAGATGAATATGTGAAAAATTTAATTATCGAACAGAATATACGTAAAATAAATCCAGATACAGGATTTAGAACAGGTTCACCTAATAATAGATATTTAGTAAATAAATATGCAATTAAATTGTGTGAATTTCTTTATATTAATAATGTATAATTTTTTATTATATAATATAAAGTTAATTAACTTTATATATTAAATTATAAATTTATTAATTATAAATTTATTAATTATAACTTTATTAATTAATTTACAATTTCTAATTTAATTAAAGGAACATTACATTGTGCACATAATGATATTACATTAGAATCATTCTTATAATCTTCATGATAGAAAATTTTAGATATTTTGCATGTTAATAATAATTGTGTACATTTTAAACATGGAAAATGTGTTATATAAACTGTAGAATCTTTTAATGAAGTACCATTTAAATTAGAATAACAAATTGCATTCATTTCAGCATGTATAGTCAATTGTTCATGATTATCTATAATAAGACTATCATGTGGTAACCCTGCAATATTACCATTATACCCTGTTGCTATTACATGTTTATCTTTAACTACTAAACATCCAACATGTAATCTATCACATGTTGATCTACTAGAAGCTAAATATGACATACTCATAAAATAAGTATCAAAATCTGGTCTCGAAGTTAATTCTTTAATATTATTAATAATAATGTTCATTTTTATCATTTAGATTATTCTTATATTTTCAATTTTAAAAAGAAGTTTAATAAAAGTTATAAAATTTTTTTGTTAATTTCACGAAAATTAAAACATTATTTTTTCTTTATTTCATATATTTTTAAAAATTTAATGATTTTCTTATTATACTATTATATTTTTAAAATTTTAAAAATAATTTAAAGTATATGAAATACTAAAAATACAAAATTATAAAATCAAAAATTTTTATTAATTCGTGTAAAATTAACAAAAAATTTTCACTACTTTCGTTAAATTTCTTTTTTCCGATTTTTTATATTTTTCGATTTTCTTATTATACTATTATATTTTTAAAATTGTAAAAATAATTTAAAGTATATGAAATACAAAATAGAAATTCGTGTAAAAATTAACAAAAAATTTTCACTACTTTCATTAAATTTTTGTTAATTTTTCTATTTTTATTATAATACTATTATATTTTTACAATTGTAAAAATAATTTAAAGTATATGAAATAATAAAAATAGAAAAATTTTTTGTTAATTCATGTAAAAATTAACAAAAAATTTTCACTACTTTCATTAAATTTTTTGTTAATTTTTCTATTTTTCGATTTTTCTATTTTTCTATTTCTCATATACTTTAAATTATTTTTAAAATTGTAAAAATATAATAATGTTATAAAAAATAAAAAAGAAATTTAATTAAAATAAAATAACATTTTGATTGGAATTTACGTATCTACCATAAAAAGTAAATAAATATGAACTCATTTTATAGAATTATGTGAAATACACTTATTCCAGTATATTTGTTTATTAATATATCAATAGAAAATATGAATTTTAGAAATTATCAAATTCTCATATTTATTTAAATGATAATAAGTATTTTATATTCAAAATTCAACCATTAATCCATAATGATCAGATATAGAACAAAGTAAATTACCAATTTTAACATCTTCTTCTGATAAAACAATTTTAGCATTTTTTATAGGAAACATATTAAAATGTTCATTTAATATAAAAATATGATCAACAGTACATGATTTACATTCACTATGAGGACCTAATTTATTTAAAATATTAGAAGCATTCCAACTAAATTGTGTAATTAATATATTATTAAGAACATTATAAACATTAAAACAATTAATATAATTATTATTTATAATTGTTTCATAATTTGTTATTGATGTAGTTGGAGAACAATTAAAATTACCAACTAATATTGGTATATAACCGAAATTTTTATATTTTTTAGATAAATTAATATTTTGATTAATTGCATGATTTCGTGCAATTTCAATATATTTATCTTCAGGGTTTGCTCCAGATATAACATGAATATTAAATATTACAAAACATCCTTTATTAGGAATCCTAATAAATGAAATTAATGTTGATTTATTACCAAAAAAGTAATCCATACTTAAAACTTTTTCATGAACTAATATTTTTGATTTATATATATTATATTTAGATAACGTAAGTAATCCATTATGTAAATTAAATATATTATAAAATTTATTATTATCTATTCTTGAATAATATGGATATATATGTTTTAATGTATCAATTAAATAATCAATTTGATATTGTTCATAACACTCTTGTATTGTTATTATATCAGGATCTAATTCTAGAATTTTATTTGGTATATATTTTAATCTATCTTTTGAATACATCGGAATAGAATAAAAAATTATACCAAATAATTTATAATCGAGTAGGCCTAAATTTATTGTTAGAATTTTCATTTTTTATATTTTAACAATTTTTACAATTCTAAAAATAATTTAAAGTATATCAACTATAAAAAATTTTTAAATATAAAATGAAAATTAATAAAAAATTTTTAATAAAAACATGTTTGACTTATTATCTATTATTAAACCTTTAATGTATAGAACATTTCGTAGTAATTTTAAATTTTCACAAATCAAAAATAGATCTATTACAACTTATGATTCATTTAAAGAAAAAGATCTTCTACCATTTTTTGATAAATTTACATCAGGATCAGTTGTTAATTTAAGAGATGCTATCCATCATTATCATCATCCACACGAAAAGCTTTGTTTTTCATTAGAAACTATTAATGGTAATGAATACATAGCAAAACTTTCTGAATTTCCAAAAGTAGATAAAGATGGACATACAGGTACAACAATTATTCATTCTATGCAGGTTCTATCATCTATTAGAAAATTAGGATTTTATGATTGGAAAAAATACTCATTAAAATTAGGATATGATTTTTGTTTTCTATCTTTTTATTTATCAGAATTTAAAAATTTACCATTTGTTCTAATGTCTACAAAATTATCAGATGATAATAAATCTATCAAAAAATTAGCTGAAGAATTAAATAATGAAAGTATTTCTATTGATAAAAGAAAACAAATATTCAATTCAAATATCAATAAATTTATAAAAGAGAATCATGATTTAAAAGAAGTTCTTAATAAAGATGAATATTTATTTTAAATATTATCAAATGAAAGTAATGAAATAAAATTTATGTTTTATTGAATATAAGAAAAATCGATTTTTTATTATACTATTATACTATTATATTTTTACAATTGTAAAAATAATTTAAAGTATAAGAAAATTAAAAAATACAAAAATCAAAAATTTTCATTTATTAGTGTAAAAATTAACAAAAATTTTCACTACTTTCATTGAATTTTTTGTTAATTTATTATACTATTATATTTTTACAATTGTAAAAATAATTTAAAGTATATGAAATAAGAAAATTAAAAAATAAAAAATCAAAAATTTTCATTTATTAGTGTAAAAATTAACAAAAATTTTCACTACTTTCATTGAATTTTTTGTTAATTTATTATACTATTATATTTTTACAATTGTAAAAATAATTTAAAGTATATGAAATAAGAAAATTAAAAAATACAAAATCAAAAATTTTCATTTATTCTTGTAAAATTAACAAAAAATTTTCACTACTTTCATTAAATTTTTTGTTAATTTATTATACTATTATATTTTTATAATTTTAAAAATAATTTAAAGTATATGAAATAATAAAAATAGAAATCTGTGTAAAATTAACAAAAAAAATTTCACTACTTTCATTAAATTTCTTTTGTCTAATTTTCTATTTTGTCTAATTTTTCTATTTTTAATATATGTAATTACATATATTATTTAACTAAATAATTCTACATTTCTATATTTTTATAATTTAGAGAAAATTTCTGTAATTGATGTAGAAGTAATTGTAATTTCAAATGGTATATGATATTTAGAATATGCACTACATTGAATAAATTCCCAAACATCAAATTCTTCATTATTAGAAATTTCAGAAAAATATGTTACAAAATTTTGATATATAATATCTTCTATTTTGTATATATCTTTTATAAAATATGAACTATGCATTTGCATTAATATTACTATTTTTTCAATAAGAACAACAAATGGAATATAATTTATTGTATGTAAAAGTGAAAATATAGTACTATTAAGTTTACATATTAAAATTTGTTTATTCATATAAATTTTATCAGCAATTTTTTCGATATCATAAGTATACCATTCAAAAATAAATGAAAAAATATAAAGATATGAAATAAAAATTATTGTAATATCTTCAGATCCTCTATAATTTACAGTATGATACATTGCATTTAAAATAGTATCTATTGATACAGATGTTGATAATATTGAAATAATATCATTGAAAATTTCTTTATATTTAATATTAATATTTCTAGTAATCATTCTAATTTTAGAATTCTTATAATTATTAAAAATTTCTTCAGCATAAACCATTTCATTTAATTGATTTCTTATTTCATTGCTTTTATAATGAACAATATTATTAATAAGTTTAATATCAGATTTTACATAATCATGAATATAAACATCATTAGCAAGTTTAGTTCTATTAATTCTAACATTTGAATCAACATCAATCATTCTCATTAATTCATTATAAAAAGGAAAAGATTGAAGAAGTTTAACTTTAATATCAGATACCGGTTTAATAATTTCATTTATTATTTCGTTATTTTTTCTTGAATTTTCATCTTCATTCTTATTTACATAATAAAGTTTATTTCCAATACATATAAATTTTATCGATTCTCGTAAAATACCTTGAATAATACTAACACCTAAAGAATAAATATCTGAAGAATAGCTTTTACGATTAGATTTTGATTTAAATTTACCAACTATATTTTTACAATTTTCATCATAAATTGTAAAATAAATATCTTTATTAAAATCTGGAGCTCCAATATAAGATGTAGTAATATAATGTGATGCAACATATTTATGTGGTGAATATCCTAAAAATTCAGAAATACCAAAATCAAGAATTTTAACTTTACCATCATAACCAATCATAATATTTTCGAGTTTTAAATCATTATGTAAAATACCAAGATGATGTATTTTTTTAACATATTCTTTTAATTGTTCAAATATTTTAATAACTTTACTTTTTAATAGATCAAAATTCTTCGAAACTATTTTAAAAAATTTATATAATGTCATTGCTAATGGCTCAAAAACAAGATGAAAATGTCCTTCAGAATTAATATATATACCATCAACTCTAACTGTACAATTAGTTAATTCATTCATTTTTCTTAAAAAAATAAATTCTTTAATAATATCTTCTTTTACTAATTGTAGACTGTTATAATTATAATAATGTTTTAACATTTTATGATCACCAGTTTTTGAATCAATAGCCCATTTAATATTACCATATGTACCTTTTGATTTAGATACTTCAGTTATATTAACAAATTGATCTTCATCATATATTTTTAATTCTTTATTAAAAACTTTTGATTCTGATTTTAATTTATTTGTTTTAGTAATCAATCTTAAACATACATGAATTATCTCAGAATTTTCAGTTTTATCTAATTTCTGTAAAAGATAAGAAATTGCTGAATTACCTGTATTATCATGATATGTTAATTCACCATCTTTATTTATTATATCAAGTGCACATTGAAATTTAAGTTCTTTACAAGCAAGAATTAATGCATTTTCACCATTTTCATTAGTAAAATTAAGACTTTCTAAGTTCATATTTTCAATTAATAACGAATAGTTTACATTTACTCCATTTTTTAATAAAATAATTAATAATGTTTCGTTATTGTATTTTATATTATAATTATTAAAAATCGTTTTATATAATAATAATTTTGTTAATAATTCAGGATTTGTAATAGCATAATATAAAACATCATATCCATTAATATCAATTGTATTAGATAAACATAATGTTCCATAATGTTGAAGTAATATATTTACAATATACCATTTTTTTATTTTACATGCATACATGATTGGAGTTTGATTTTCATCATTTAAACTTAAAGGATTTATATCATTTAATAATAAAATAAAATCCTTTGAAAATTTTGTTTTATCTGTGTTTTTAATAAGTCTAAAAATTGGATTTACATTTTGATATTCATTTATATTTAATGATATCAAACCAATTGGACTGGGAGAGATTTTCTCTTGCAGGTATTCCGCAGCCATAATTTTTATATTTTTTTCATAATAAATTTCAATTGTTTAATGTTTTATAAAAAATTGAAAAATTCTCGAAAAAAATGTTTCTAAAAAATGTCAATAGTTAATTCTAATTGTAATATTGGTAACTTAAATAACTTTAATTTAGAACTTGTAAATTCTAAAATTCAATGTCTTAATGAAAATATAGATATTGAAGAATCTGTAGATTCTAATTCTATAAGTGAAGAATCAAATAATATATATACTAATCCTGATGGAACAAATACAATTCAACAAATTAATAATTGTGTATATCCTGTTAGTGTACCTGAATTATCATCAGACAATGATACTTCTATTAAAAATAAAAAACATTTTGTAGGGAAAATAAAAAAATTTAGTGGTAATAAATGTGATTTATATGAAGATATTAATGAATTTGATTTTAGAGATAAATCACCTGAAATTGTTAAATATAGGAAACGTTCTAATTCAACTGATTTATTTAAAGATGTAAAAGAAGAAGATGAAATTAAAGAAAAAGATGAAATTAAAGAAAAAGATGAAATTAAAGAAAAAGATGAAATTAAAAAAGAAGATGAAATTAAATCTAAATCTATTTATAATAAACATGGGAAATGGTATTCTGAATCATGTTATACTTCTGATGAAGATGAAATTAAATCGGAAATTTCAGTAGGGGATAAAATTGCACCTTTTTGTTCACAAAAAGATCGTGTTTCTGATGATCAATTTTCACAAGAATTTCTAGATTCTATATTAAATGAAAAATTAGAAGAGAATATTACTTTCTGTTGTGAAGGTACATCATCATTAGAATATATATCTGAATTAGGTTATATATCTGATGAAGATGAAATTAAAGAAATAATTAAAGAAATACTTAAAGAAGAAGAAGAAGAAATAGAAAAAGTAGAAGAAAAAATTAAAGAAAAAGTAGAAGAAGTAATTGAAGTACAACAAGAAGAAGATGATATTGATGAAATAATGCTAAAATTTGCTAAATTAGATTTATTGACTAGTGAATCTAACATTGAAATAGAAACAGAAAAAACAGATGAAAATGTGTTTAATGAATTAAAAGATACATTAACTACTTGTATAAATAAGAATACTAAAGTTAATAGTATTTTAAATTATAATGATGGAAATATTAATTTTAATAATATTCCTGAATATTCTTGGCATTCAGGAACAAAAGGATCTTTTAAATCAGATAATGATGATACATCAACTCGTCGTAATAAAAGACAATTATTAACTAATTTATATGATCATAGAACTATTTACAAATTTCTTAATGAAATGCTTCAAAAAGCATGGGAATCTGAGCTTTTAGATTTTAGTGAAAATGATCCTTATTTCTTTTATGTATTCGATCCTTATTATCCTAAAAGTTATGAAATGAGTACGTCTAAAATCGATGATTTTTCGAAGAAATCATTACAAAAGAAAATTGGTATTCGTACTAAATTAGATTTATATAATGCTAATTTTATTCTTTCATGTTATTATCTTTTATATAGTAATTTTAAAGAAACAAGTGATGAAACTATTTTTGAATCTTCATATAGAAGTGGAGTTTTAATGTCAGATGGTACTTTTGAACTTGCAAAATTTATGTATAA
>TBL_comb47_HYPODRAFT_10005798_pt1 | contig 13614 bp, 3 predicted proteins | sample TroBogypolimnion_40_FD_10682 | JGI IMG/M metagenome (IMG submission 10682)
GCCGTTGGGTGCTTTGGGGAAGCGCACCCGCACCAGCCACAGAATGGCAAACAGCGCCACGCCCTCGAGCAACCCCTCATACAATTGCGAGGGATGGCGTGGCTCAAGGAAGCGGCCCAACGCGGCGGATACCTCGGCGGAATGCCGGTTGGCCTCCAGCATTTTCTCATACATCAGGCCTCGTGCCGCGGCGTATTCGTTGGCCCCCATACTTCGCGCCACCTCCAGGGATTCATAATACGGCATCAGAGCCGGCTTGACCGCCGCGACGGCCGCCGCCGCCTGGTCAAAATTTGCGTACTCGGGGGCCTTGTCATCGCTCAAGGCCACGGGAAATTTCACCGCCCAACTCACGCCGTGGGCCACCCGTCCGTAGAGTTCGCCGTTGATGAAATTGGCCATCCGCCCGAAAAACAAGCCCACCGGGGCCACCACGCACAGACCGTCGCCCAGGCCCGTCCACGACACTTTCTCGCGCCGCGCGTAGATCCAGGTGAAAATCACCAGCCCCAGAATCCCGCCGTGACTGGCCATCCCGCCTTCCCACACCCGAAACACCAGCAGCGGGTCGTCCAGCAGCGCCCGAAACCCTTCCTTGGGGAGATAATAGAACAAAATATACCCCACCCGACCGCCTACGAACACCCCGAACAAGGCCGCCGCCGCAATGAAATCCGCCGTCTTTTCCGGGGCCAGCACCCACAGGTTGCGCCGCGCCAAATGCCGCAACAGCAAGAACCCCACCACAAAGCCAGACAAATACGCCAGCCCATACCAGCGCAACGCCAGACCTCTCCACACCCAGAGAATGACCGGGTCCATATTATGCACGTAAGTGGCAAACACGGCGCCATCTCACACCAGTCCCGCCCGCTCCGCAAGCCGATCCTCACGATCACGAAATTTAGGGTTTGGCCTTGAGGCTGGCCAGCCAGGCGTCGGCGACGACGGTGGATGCGAGCAAGCCGGTTTTCTGCAGCGCACCCTTGCTGGAGATGAGCTGCGACAGATCAACATTGCCGGCGACGATGCGCTCGGTGGCGAGGATCTTGCCGGCTTGGTTCTTCACCGTGAACTCCAAGCGCGCGCGGGTGAACCACAGGTTGCCGCGGCGCACCCCGGTCTCGGCAAAGCCCTCGCCGTGAATGAGCACGTCGGCTTCTCCTTCATTCTCACCCACGGTCCACCCGCCCTGCTGCAGGGTGCGACGCAATTCGGTCTGGGCCGCCGGATCCGGCGCCGGTGCCTGGACGATTTGTTCCTTGACCGAAATGTAGGCCTTGGGCGCGGCCTGGCCTTTCATTTTTTCCTTCAGCGCCTCGAGCTGGCGTTCGTCTAACGGTTTCTCTCCGCGCAACTCCGGCACCTTGTCCTTGAGAAACCCCGCCACCTTGCCCGCCAGCGTCTCGATCGCGCCGTCGAGCTTGCCGCCCTTTTCAAAATCGACGGTGGCACCAAACACCCTGCCGCTGGAGGTGGATATCACCTTGGCCACCACGTTGGTGCGGTTCTGAATGTTGAACACGCGTCCGGTGATGAGCGCTTCGGCCCCGGTGAGTTGCCCCACCTTGGCCGCTTGGCCGGGGGCGACCGAATCGGATAGGGTCAGCTCGTGTTCTGCTAGAATCTCGTGCAGCTCGCCGCGCTCCACCAGAATGGGCGACGACACCGCCGACAACTTCACTTGCAACAGCGTGGCCACCGAGGCGCCCATGCCTTCCAACGCGGGTTCGGCCTCGCGAAAGTCGAGCACCGCGGCGGATAGCGGCGCGGCCTCCTCGGCCATGGCGGCGGACAAGGGCGCGAGCAGGGCCAGGCATAGGATAAGACGCGGCAGTTTCATGGGGTTCGTTGGTTAGATAGGTTAATGTTAGGTGTCAGGGCAGGCGCGGTGGTTCGATCAGGCATTCGACCAAGCGCACCCGGCCCTCGGTCGTGGCCAGCACGGCGGGTGAAATCCAGGCGCGCGGCATGCGTGCCCGCCACTCGTTAGGGCCCGGCCCGGCCACCCAGACCACCTCGGTGGCGGACTCGCCGGAAAAGCGGATCTCCCGCCGCCACTCGCCACCCTCGCCACTGCCTTCAATGCGGACGACCGCTTCGTTAGATCCGCTGGCGGCCCGCTCCACCACCGGCCTGAGGCCGAGTTGGCGCAATGCCGCCACTTCGGCGTCCTTCGCGCCGCTGCTGGTGAGCTTGACGCGCGCCAGCGCTTTGAGGGCGGCTTCGAAGCTGTCGCGATCGCTCGCTTCGATCACTAACACCACGGGAGTCGGCAATTCAAGCGTGGCCTCGTAGCGCACCGGACCTTTCACCACAGGCACGTCCCAGGCCCAGTTGACGTCTTCGGCTGTTGCTTCCAATTGTAGGTCCGCCAGCGGCACGCGGCGGGCGCCGGTCACCCGGTGAATGTGCAGCGCCACCGGCTTGCCATCCTTGGCGGCAGCCGCTCCGAAATGCCAGACGACCTTGAGGTTTTGCCCCCCGAGCGCCCTGACGTGGGCGCGAACTTCGGTTGCAGGCGCATCCGGCAGGCGACCGACTGTCATGTCGATGCGCGCATCCGGCACTTCCGCCGGAGCGGAGGCAAGCATGCCGCATGAGCATGCTAACAAAACTGCGGCAATCGACGCTTGCATAAGACAATGGAGTAACGGTTCGCGACACAACCTCGGTGTTCCCGAAGCAAAGCAATCCTTACGGAAGGTGTGCTTACGGGTTCCCGTGCGAACATACAAGCCCTTTCGCCGGAAATTTCGCCCGCACGCTAACCCGTCGGCAATATGCTGAAGATGCTGCATTAAGAGGGGCACGGGCAGCCTGCCCGTGTTGCGAAGAGGAGATCACGAGCATAATATCTTGAATTCACTCACTTCCGCTGCTCGCTCCTGTTCGAAATCTTCCGCAAGCCCTGAAACGACAGGCTGGAAGCCCGTCGTCCATGACAGGCAGGATGCCTGTCCTCCCCGCGATCTTGCGGCCAAGTCTTCGCTGTCCAACGATTCTGCTGGTAACGCAAGTTCTGGTCTGTGATGATCAGCAGATCAAATCCACCTCCCTCGGCCGCAGCGAGCAACTCCCCGTTGCCCAACTCCGACCAACCCGTTTCGGCTGCCGTGTCCACCCGCCCCGGATGCAAGTGCCGTCGCAAGGGAACCGGCGTTCCCTCCGCCCCGCCCCGGCAAGACAAATCTCCAGTCATGTTGTCAACAGGCAGCTTGGAGCGCGACCGCTGTTCCTGGCATTCCCAGGCCTTGCGGGCCCGGTTCCGGGAATGCGCGTCAGGTTAGGGGGAGGATGCCCGCCCGTGGCTGCCGCGTCTCGCGGCAGGCCGTGATTGCTGCGTCTCGCAGCAAGTCATTCGTGTGGCTGCGGCATCCTGCCCGGCCCCTTGTCCTACCAAAGGCACAGAGCCAAGTAACGACAGGCGATGACGCCTGTCTTCCTCACAGTCGAGGCGACTGTGCTCCAGTGTTCTCCTTAACTTGAAGCGCATGGGTTCCGGGGTAGGACTTGCTTTCCCGTGACGCTGCCACGGCGTTACGCCCCCACGCGCTCCGCCAGCGCATATCCCGCCATTCATCACGCGTATTCCGCCACACCGTCGGTTGCTCGTTGTTAGCCGGCGTGAAAGGGCTCACGCTCCGACTGTGCAAGGAGGATTTAAGGGCGCGTCGCCTCGTGACGACGGGCGTGCCCTGCCGCCCGGCCCGGATTGTAGCAGGACTGCTGAAGTCCATTGATTTTGTTCCGTCAACCCCCTCAAACCATAATGAACCTGATTCCGAAACCTGTCGCCGCCCTGATTTGGAGCACTCTTGCCTTGTTAGTCATGCCGTTGCGTGGGGCGGTGGTCACGGCCAACTTCTCCTCCGCCACCACGGTGCCGGTCAGCGCCGCGGGTTACACCGCGACCAGCAACACGGTGAACATTAGCCTCAACTTCGCGCCGCCGGTGGGCACCACCCTGACGGTGGTCAATAACACAGGCTTGGCGTTCATTCAGGGCACCTTTGACAACCTGGCCCAGGGACAGTCGGTGAACTTGACCTACGGCGGAATCACCTATCCGTTCGTGGCCAACTACTTCGGCGGCACCGGCAATGATTTGGTCCTGCAATGGGCGAATGCGCGCTTGCTCGCCTGGGGGTACAATTCAAGCGGCCAGTTGGGCAACGGCGTGACCACCAACAGCAGCGTGCCGGTGGCGGTGGATATGACAGGAGTGCTCGCCGGCAAGATCCTGCTCGCCAGCGCTGCGGGAGGCAATCAATGCCTCGCCGCATGCGCGGACGGCACCGTGGTGACTTGGGGTGACAGCAGTTGGGGCCAGGCGGGCAACGGTGGCACGACGACCAACAGCGTGCCTGTGCTGGTGGACCAAACCGGGGTGCTGGCGGGAAGAACCGTGGTTGCCGTAGCGAGCGGAAACTTCTTCTGTCTCGCACTGTGCGCGGACGGCCAGGTGGCCGGGTGGGGCCGGGGCGACGCCGGTCAGTTAGGCAACGGCGCCATGTCGCAAAGCAACCGCGCCGTGTTGGTGAGCAACACCGGTGTCCTCTCCGGCAAAACGGTGGTGGCGATTGCCGCCGGAGGCGTTCACGGTTTGGGACTCTGCGCAGATGGCACTCTGGTCGCCTGGGGCGCTAACGACTATGGCCAACTCGGCAACAACAGCACGTCGCAGGCAAGCACACCGGTTCTGGTGGACCGCACCGGCGTGCTCGCCGGCAGGTCGGTCGTAGCCATCGCCGCCGGGGCAAACCACAGTCTTGCCCTGTGCGCGGACGGCACCTTGGCCGCATGGGGAAACAGTTCGTATGGCCAGTTGGGCAATAACAGCACGAACGATGCCGCGGTGCCGGTCCTGGTGAATCGCACAGGCGTGCTTGCCGGCAAGACGCCCAGTGCCATAGCTGCCGTGGGCTCTCACAATCTCGTGCTGTGCTCGAACGGGAGCTTGGTCACCTGGGGTTACAATAACTATGGCCAGTTAGGCAACAACAGCAACACACAAAGCAGCGTCCCGGTGGCGGTGGATACGTCCGGCGTGCTCGCCGGCAAAACGCCAGTGGGCATCGCCAACGGAGGCGCTCAGGGGTTCGCGCGGTGTTCTGACGGCAGCTTGGCCGCCTGGGGCTACAACAATTATGGCCAATTGGGCAACAACAGCACAAGCAACAGCAGTCTGCCAGTATCGGTTAGTGCAAGTGCCTTGCAAACCGGCGAGCGCTTTGCGGCGATGTCCGGCGGAGCCGCCCACTGTCTTGCCATGGCGGCCACACCGCCGCCGCCGGTGGCAGTGACGCTGGCGGCAACCGCGGTCACAGACACGTCCGCCACCTTGAACGGCAGCGTAAGCGCCGAAGGCAACAGCACCGGCGTGTCGTTTGAATACGGTCCAACCCCATCGTACGGCTTCACCGCCACCGCCACCCCCGCGACGCTCACCGGCACAGCCGCCACGGCGGTGGCGGCGCCACTTGGCGTTTTGCTCTCCGGCACCACCTATCATTTCCGGGTGGTGGCAACGAGTCTGGCTGGCACGGTCAAGAGCGGAGACCTGACCTTTACGACATCCGCCTTCGCGTCGCTCGCCAGTCTGACGGTGAGCAGTGGCGAGTTGCTGCCGGCTTTCGATAGCAAGGTCATCAGTTACTCGCTCGCGGTGCCTTTCGCCACGACCAGCCTCGCCTTAACTCCGGTTGTTTTGAATTCGGGTGCCACGGTCAAGGTCAACGCGGTTCCCGTGGCATCGGGCAGCGCCAGCGGACCGCTCGCTCTAACGGTAGGCAACACCCCCCTCGCCATCCAGGTCACGGCCGCCGGAGGTGGCATCACCAAAACCTACATCGTGACGGTGACCCGTCTGCCGGCCATTTTCACCTATAACTCCGCCACGGAAGTGCCGGTAGCGGTCGCGGATTTCATGGCCACCGGAAACACCGTGTCGTTTACGCTGAACTTCGCCCCGCCGGCGGGCACCGACTTGAGCGTGGTGAAAAACACCGGGGTTGGCCTGATCCGTGGCACCTTTGACAATCTGGCGCAAGGACAACGGGTGAATCTAACATACGGAGGAGTCACCTATCCGTTCGTGGCCAACTATTTCGGCGGCACCGGCAACGACCTGGTGCTGCAGTGGGCGAGCAACCGCTTGCTGGCCTGGGGCGCGAATGCCAGCGGCCAGTTGGGTTTGAATCACGTGACGCAGGTCAGCTTGCCGACGGCGGTGATGACCACGGGTGTGCTGGCCGGCAAGTCGATCCTAAGCGTGGCGGTGGGCGGCTCGCACAGTTTGGCCTTGTGCGCGGACGGCACGCTTGCCGCTTGGGGCAACAATTCTTACGGCCAGTTAGGCAACAACAGCAACGCGCAAGCCGTTGCGCCAGACACGGTGGACCGCAGCGGCGTACTGGCTGGCAAGACAGTGGTGGCGATTTCCGCCGGCGTGTTCCACAGCCTGGCCTTGTGTTCGGACGGCACGCTGGCCGCCTGGGGTCTCAACGATCACGGCCAGTTGGGTAACAACAGCACGGCCCAAAGTAGCGTGCCGATGCTGGTGGACGTGACGGGAGTCCTCGCCGGCAAGAGCGTCGTCGCCATTGCGGCCGGGTACTATTTCTCTCTGGTGCTTTGCTCGGACGGAACCCTGGCCGCCTGGGGTGACAACAGCGGGGGCCAGTTGGGCAACAACAGCACGACCCAAAGCAACGTGCCGGTAGCCGTGGACCGGAGCGGCGTGTTGGCCGGCAAGACGGTTGTTAGCGTGGCCGCCGGAGGATATTTCAATGTTGCGCTGTGTTCGGACGGAACCTTGGCCACCTGGGGCTTCAACTCCACCGGCCAGTTAGGCATCGGCAAGGTCTCAACCATGAGTGGCACGCCGGTGGCGGTCGATCTAACAGGAGTGTTCGCCGGCAAGACGCCGGTGGCCGTTGCCGCCGGGGATTGGCACTGTCTCGTGCTGTGCTCGGACGGCGGCCTGGTCGCTTGGGGAAAGGGTGATCGGGGCCAATTGGGCAATGGCGTTGGCAGCAGCGTGAATCCAAGTCCGCTGTTGGTGACACAGACGGGGGTGCTCGCCGGCAAGACCGTCACCAGCATCGCCGCGGGCGATCTCCACAGCCTGGCCCGGTGTTCGGATGGCACCTTGGCGGCCTGGGGCTATAATTCATACGGCCAGTTGGGCAACAACTCCACCACGCAAAGCGGCGTGCCAGTGCTGGTCACCATCAGCGCCCTGAAGACCGGTGAACGAATGGTGAGTGGGTTTTCCGGTGAGTCCGCTGAGCATAATCTCGCCGTGGTCGCCTCGGTGCCACCGCCGCTGGCGACGACGCTGGCAGCCACCGGGGTTGCCGACACGACTGCAACCCTGCGGGGCAGCGTCAGCGCCAATGGCAGCAGCACCACAGTGTCCTTCGATTACGGCTTGACCGCATCCTACGGTGCAACCATCACCGCCGTGCCCGCTAATCTAACAGGAACCGCCGCCACCGCGGCCAGCGCCACGCCCAGCGGCCTGCTTTCAGGCCTCACCTATCACTACCGCGTGGTGGCCACCAGCAACGGCGGCACGGTGAGCGGCGACGACATGACGTTTGCCACCAGCACCTCGGCGTGTCTAACGAATCTGACGCCGGACAGCGGCACGCTTGCGCCGGCCTTTGCCATATCTAACACCAGCTACCTTGTCACCGTGCCCAACGAGGTGAGCAGCATCACCCTGACACCGCTGGCGGCCTTCCCCACAGCCACCGTGACAGTCAACGGCGTTGCGGTGGTGTCCGGTTCCGCAAGCAGCCCAATCAGCCTGGTGGTTGGCAACACCACCGTCAGCACCGTGGTGACAGCCACGGGTGGCGGCACGAAGACCTACAGCGTGACGGCGACCCGTTTGCCGGCGTCGTTCACCTTCAGTTCCGTCACGAGCGTGCCGGTGACGGTTGGCGACTTCGCAGCCACGGGCAATGCGCCGGCCATTGCCCTAAGCTATACCCCGGACGTGGGCACCAACCTGACGCTGGTCAAGAACACCGGCTACAACCCGATTCAAGGAACCTTCGGCAATCTGGCGCAGGGACAAACGGTTTATCTATCGTATGGCGGAATGACTTATGCCTTTGTCGCCAACTATTTCGGCGGCACCGGCAATGACCTCGTCCTGCAATGGATGANCAACCGGCTGATGGTGTGGGGCCGGCTTGGATTTGCCACCGACCGAATCCCGGTGCCGGTGGCGATGACAGGCGTGCTCAACCAAAAGACGGTCACCGCCACAGCCACGGGGAGTTATCATAATCTGGTATTGTGTTCGGACGGCACGTTGGCCACATGGGGAGACAATGGCTTGGGTCAACTCGGCAACGGCAGCACTACCACCTACGGGCCGCCGGCGCTGGTGGACACGAGCGGCGTGCTGGCCGGGAAAACTGTCATAGCCATCTGTTCCGGGTATGGCCATTGCCTCGCGCTGTGCTCGGATGGAACGCTGGCAGCCTGGGGTGCCGGCACCTCCGGGCAATTGGGCAACAATCTGTACGCCAACGCCCCACTGCCAGTCCTGGTCAACCGTAACGGCGCTCTCGCCGGCAAGACGGTCATCGCGATCGCGGCAGGAGGAGCCCACAGTCTGGCCCTATGCTCGGACGGATCGCTCGCCGCATGGGGGGCTAACGGCAATGGCCAGTTGGGCGGCCCCACTGCCGTCGGCACTCCGGTACCGGTGGTGGTGAGCCGCAGCGGTGGCCTCGCCGGCAAAACGGTGACCGCCATCGCGGCCGGGGAAATCACCAGCATGGCGGTATGCTCGGACGGGACATTGGCAGCCTGGGGAGCCAATACCGTGGGCCAGTTAGGCAACAACACAAGCGCCGACAGTGCGGTGCCGGTAGCGGTGGACAAGACTGGAGTGCTCGCGGGGAAAACCATCATCGGAGCGGCCGCGGGACGCGGGCACGGCCTCGCGTTGTGCGCGGATGGCACGCTGGCCACCTGGGGCGGCGCTGATTCTGGCCAGTTGGGCAACGGCAGCATGACCAGCAGCCATGTGCCGGTGTTGGTGGACCGCAGCGGCGTACTGGCCGGCAGGACGGTGACGGGAATCTCCGCCGGAATCACTCACAACCTCGGCGTGTGCTCGGATGGCACGCTGACGGCTTGGGGGTCTAACTTTTATGGAGAACTCGGCAATAACTCCACCACCAACAGCAGCGTGCCGGTGCTCAGCAGCACCACCTCGCTGCGCGCCGGCGAACGCTTTGTTTCGGCAAGCTCCGGGGATTCTTATGATTATGTGCATTGCATTGGCATCGTTGCGTCACCGCCGCGGCCCGCCGCCACGACCTTGGCCGCCACCGCGATCACCGAGACCGGGGCCACTCTCAACGCCATTGTCAATCCCAACGCCACAACCAGCAACCTGTCGTTCCAATACGGCTTGACCCAAACGTATGACACTACTGTCACGCCGGTTCCTGCGTTGCTCAGCGGAAGCGGAGCGACGACGGTAAGTTCCCGGCTCGAGGGCCTGGCCTTCGGCACGACCTATCATTACCGGGTGCGCGCCGCCAACGCCAACGACACGGGCTACGGCGATGACATGACCTTCACCACGGCGGCCTTCGCCACGCTCTCCGGCCTGTCGTTGAGTCAAGGCACGCTGGTGCCCGCGTTCTCGCCGGCCCGCACCGACTATTATCTAACCCTCCCGTTTGCCACCGCCGATCTAACCGTCACGCCGACGGCCGCCGACGCGGCTTCCTCGATTCAAGTCAACGGCGCCGCGGTGGCTTCGGGCACGGCGAGCGGCGCACTCAACCTGGCCGTGGGCAACACCGCGATCCGGACGCTGGTCACCGGCGTGGATCCGTCCAACACGAAAACGTACACGATGGTCGTTACCCGCTTGCCGGAAGTGATGGCCTTCCAGGCCGCCACGGATGTGCCGGTAACCGTCAGTGATTTTGCCGCGGCTGGCAACGTGCCGGGTTTCGCCCTGAATTTCACCCCGGCGGTGGGGACCAGTCTCACGGTTGTTAGGAACACGGGCATTTGGCCGATCCAAGGCGCCTTTGGCAACTTGGCGCAGGGCCAAGCGGTGCAACTGACATACGCCGGAGTCACCTATTCGTTTGTCGCCGACTACTTTGGCGGGACGGGCAACGATCTGGTCCTGCAATGGGCCAACATGAAGATTTGGGCATGGGGGGCCAATTCCTGGGGCCAGTTAGGCAACAACAGCACGACCCCTTCGGCTGTGCCGGTGCCGGTGGTCATGAACGGCGTGTTAGCCGGCAAAACGGTCACAACCGTGGCCGTGGGCGCCTATTTCAGCCTGGCCTTGTGCGTGGATGGAACGGTGGCCGCCTGGGGAATGAATAACATGGGTGCGTTCGGCAATGGCGGGGCCTCCAGCAGTTCGGGACCCTTGCCAGTATTGACGGATCGCTCCGGCGTGCTCGCCGGCAAGCGGGTGACTGCGGTGGCGGCCGCCAACCAATACTCGCTCGCGCTGTGTTCGGACGGAACCTTGGCCACATGGGGCGTGAACTCCGCTGGCGTGTTGGGTAACAACAGCACGGCTAGCTACGTCTTGCTGCCCGTTCTCGTGGATCGGAGCGGAGTGCTGATCAAGAAATCCGTGATCGCCATTTCCGCCACCAATAACCACGCTCTCGTCCTCTGCTCGGACGGGACCGTGGCCGCATGGGGATTCAATGCCTTCGGCGAGTTAGGCAACAACAGCCTGACCAACAGCCGGGTGCCGGCCCTGGTGGACATGAGCGGCGTGCTTGCCGGCAAGCAAGTCACTGCCATTTCCGCCGGCAGCGACCATAGCCTCGTATTGTGTTCAGACGGCACTCTGGCCGCATGGGGATACAATGCCGGCGGCCAGTTAGGCAACAACAGCATCACCAACAGCAGCGCGCCGGTGCTGGTTGACATGACCGGCGTGCTCGCGGGCAAAACGGTCACGGCAATCTGCGCCGGATCCACCCACTGCCTCGTGTTGTGCTCCGACGGCACGCTCGCGGCCTGGGGCGACAATACCTATGGCGAGGTGGGCGACAACACCACGGTCCGACGCCAGGTACCGGTGCGCGTTGCCATCACCGGGGACCTTTCCGCCAAATCGATTCGCAGTATCAGCACCGGAGACCGCGAAAACCTCGCGCTGTTTTCCGACGGTACCCTTGCCACCTGGGGGCGCAGCAATGGGTTATCCGTGCCCACACCCGTCAGCACCAGCATGCTGAACGCAGGCGAACAGATCGTGGCAGGGTTTAACGGAGCCGCTGCCAGCCACCTCATGGCTCTGTCAGGCGCTCCGCCTCCGCCGGGTGCGGTGACCTTGGCGGCCTCCGGCCTCACTGCCACCGGGGCCACTTTGAACGGTAGCGTGACTGCCACCGTTGGCGCCGCCGCCGTCTCCTTCGAATACGGACTGACACTTGCGTACGGTACCACGCTCGCAGCGGTCCCCCCAACCGTCAGTGGAGCAACAACGACCGCCGTTAGCATGGCGCTCAGTGGCCTCACCACCGGCGCCACCTATCACTACCGCGTGGTGGCCACCGGCGCGAGTGGCACCACCTACGGCGCAGACATCACCTTCGCCACGCCTAACGACAACCCGGATGGCGATAACTATGACAATCTCATCGAGTATGCGTTCGACCTGCCGCCGGACAGCGGGGCGGGATCGCCATTCTCTCTCAGCCCATCAAGCGTGTCAACCGGCAGGGTGGAACTTGGCTTCACTCGCCCGGTTGGCGCCACCGCCAGCGTCACCTATTATCTCGAATACAGCAGTGCGCTCGGTGCCGCGACGTCGTGGATCTCCATCCCGCTGAAAACCATCAGCCCCAGAAACATCGACATTTCCGCCATCGACGATCTAACGGAGCGGGTCACCGTTCGCAATTTCGAGGCCCGCGAGGGCTTCGTGCGCTTCCGCGTCGAACTTGATTCGAACGGCGACCAGATCACCGACCACATATCTTACACCGGAATCGAAGGCTGGACGGAAAGCGCGCTGGAACTTGGCACCCGCAGCTACAACAATCCCTATCAGCACAGCGCCGTCTTCACCGGAACGGTAGATTCCACCGCCGGTGTTAGCGGCCAAACGCTCCACTTTACCACCAGCGCGGGTAGCACGGACCTTGGCACCCTGTTGACTCCCGGCGCTTCCTACTATCTTGAAGTGGCCGCCGGTGTTGACGAGGGCCAGCGCTTCGACGTGGTCTCCGCCACCGGCAGCACGGTGACCTTGGCCAGCGACAGCAACGTGTTCTCCGACACCCCTCCGTTCAACACGCTCGTAGGCGCCCCGCCTGCGACCCTTGCCGGCAACCGCATCGCGATCCACCGCCATTGGACGCTGGGTGAGTTGTTCCCGGTTGGCCGTTTCTTCGCCGCAAACATTGCCACCGACGCCGATCAGGTGCAAACCACCGCGGTGGCAGCGACAAGCACCTATTGGCTCTACTCTAACGGCGGCTCACCCAAATGGGTCAGGCTTGGCGACGATACTCTGGCCGACCAAGTAAGTACGGTGATCGCCCCCGGCCATGGCATGCTTGTCCTCAAGCGCGGCATGGCGGCCCCCGTCCTGGCATACGGCGAGGTGCGTGCCAACAAATTCGTCCGGCCGCTCTGCGCAGGCCTCAATCTGGTCGGCGGCGGTTATCCAGTTGTCCAATCCGCCACCGGCCCCGGCAGTCGCCAGATGGATGTGGCGCATGGATTCTTTGGCAGTACCGACCCCGCGAGCGCCGACTCGTTCTCAATCTGGAAGGGCGATGCAACTCCCGGAGCCAGCGGATATGATAACTATTATCTATACAATCCAGGGACCGGTGCCAACTGGGTGAAGACGGACGACGCCACCTTGGTCCCGTTCGATGCGGAACTCCTCTTCCTTGGTGATCGCGGCGTCCTCATCCAGGTGAAAAACGACGTGCATGACTATACCATTCCCAACCCGTCAATCACCCTGCCGTCCATCGCGCCGCAGCAGGTTGCCGGGTCCACCAGTTGGGAACAATGGCAGGCGACCGAACTTGCCGGCGAGCCGCTTAACGGGCCCAGCGACGACCCGGATCACGACGGCATTCCAAACCTGCTAGAATATGTCTTTGGCACACCGCCGCTGCAGGCCGGCACCTTGCCAGTCATGCCGGTGGAGATTGTCATGGTCGAGGGGCAGCAATTCCTACAGATCACCATTCCGCGCAGGAGTGATCATCCGGCGCTGCTGACCGTGGAGATGTCCTCCGACCTAGCGAATTGGAACGCGGGTCCGCAGGTCACCGAGGTGGTCTCCGACGATCCCACGGCGCTGGTGCTGCGCGATTGCATCCCGCTGGGTGCCGGAGCGCCGAGGCGCTTCATGAGGCTGCGCGCGGAGTTGCCCGCACCATGAGCCGGGAGATAGGCAAAATGATGGTGAGACAGAATGATGGAAGATGAGGAGTTGCCGTTCGGGCGCTGCGGCATTGAGAGGGGCACGGGCAGCCTGCCCGTGTCGAGATGATGAAATCGCGAACGAGACGTCTTAATTTCACTCGGCTTCCTCCGCAGGGTCCTGTTCAAAATCTTCCGCAA
>TBL_comb47_HYPODRAFT_10005802_pt1 | contig 13605 bp, 11 predicted proteins | sample TroBogypolimnion_40_FD_10682 | JGI IMG/M metagenome (IMG submission 10682)
GGGCACCCAGCGTGCTGCTCCAGTTCGCGTTCCATCGGTAGGTCGCCAAGGCAGTGGCCCGCCACAACGGGATATTGGGCTGGCGTTTTCCGATGGTGTCTCCGACGACTCGGACATAGCCATCGTTCTCCATGATTTGCGAGTCGGTATAGGTCACACTTCCGGAGAGGTCCAATCCCCTTGTGAACAAGTCGTCTCCATTGAAGGCGACCTCCAGTCCATTGGTCAAAATGCGGCCCACGTTCTGCACGCGCGTCACGGTGGTGTTGGCCGTGGTGTCTAAGATGGACTGCGAGTACAAGGAATCCCTTACGTCTTCCATGAAGTAGGTAAGGCGCAACAGGCTGTTGCCGAGGTCCTTCTCTGCCGTAAGTTCCGCCGTCCAGGATTTCTCTGGTTTCAGATTCGGGTCATTGATGTACCTGGATGTGGCCGACACGGTGGTGGCGCCATACAACTCGGATACTGTGGGCATGCGCACGGCACGCCCCAGAGAGCCCTTGACAACCAGGTCATCGGCCCACTGGTAGGACAGCGCGGCCTTGGGCGACACATAGGTCTCGTTGCGCGATGCGTACTGGGCATTGGCCGCATTGCCCACGCCAAAAGTGGTGAATCCGTTGTCAGCCGTCCAGTTTTCCAGACGTGCACCCAGCACGGTTTTCCATTGAGGAGCAAAGGCCCAGCTGTCCTGACCGTACAGGCTGCGCAATGCTGTATTGCCACCCACTTCATTGACCAGTGTTCCTGGCGCGCCCGATATCCAGTTGCTGGTCAGCGAGGTCAGACTATCGAGCTTGTAGCCATCCTGTTGGTAGCCAAAGTCCACAATGTGCTTGCCCTGGGTGCCCTCCGGTCGCCAGATGCCCTTGAGCGCCAAGGTGTTCCAGTCGGTGCCCTTTCCGTCGGTGATGGTCCCGTTACCTCCGTTCAGCGCAGCGGGCAAGGGGTTGCTGGTATTGGCAGCAGGCGTTCCCGTCCCGTTTTGACGCAGTGTGTTTTTGTCATAGCCATAAAGGCTGGCCGCAACTTCCCAATCCCACACCCCCTGCGTGTGGCTCTTCACCGAAAGACCATGCATGGTGTGCGTCAGGTTTTCATTGGTCAAAGGGAAATCCGAGCCGTTGAGCGCACTGGTGTTGAACGCCAACCCACCGATATTGACGACACCCGAATAGACCGGGTTTCCGGAGGCGTCCCGTAGGTACGAAACAGGTCTCCCTTCCGACGTGTTTTGCCAATACCCCAAGGTATAGCTGGCACGCACCGTCGGGCTGATGTCATAGGCCAGTTTGATTTTGGCGTGGTCCTGGATGGTGTGGTATTCGGTACCAGTGCCCAAAATGTAAATGGGGGCGTTGGTGTTGTTCGCATCCCGGACCGCACCGGTTACTGGCGTGCCCGCGCTGCTCACCACTCCTTGGCTCAGAAGCCGCGTTGGAAAGGTCAGCGGCTGGCCGTGGCTATCGGTATGGTTCAAGTCCGCAAACCAGGACCAGTCGCCGCTCTTACTACCTAGCGATGCGCTTTCCTGGCTACCACTGTAGGTCGTGCTGGTGTTGTAGAGGCTAAAAGGTTGTGATATCAGACTGACCTTGGCGTGCCCTTCGAACTCGGTTGGCATCCGCGTCACATAGTCCACCACAGCACCAACCGAGTTGCCGGGATAGGCAGCGGAGAAAGGCCCATACATGACGTCGACGCGCTCAATTTCCTCCGGTGTCACCAGGCCCCAGCGTGGTGCAAATGTGGCGCCGTTGCCCAGGTAGTTAGACAGCAGAATGCCATCGGCATAGACAGCCGAGCGGGCACTGTTACCGGTGCCAGAGGCTCGGCTGGACAGCACGGCATGGTTGTAGTCCCCGATGTAGCGTTTGCGCACCAAAAGGCTGGGGAAGTATTTGAGCGAATCTTCGCTATCGGTGGCGTTGGTGGTTTGCTCAATCTGCTCGCGTGTCACGCCCTCAATCGTCGTGGGTATTTGCGTTGGCAGGGATGTGGGCTGGCCACCTGTGACAGTCACCACCCCAAGGGACTTTACTGGTGCGCCGGCATCCACCGCGCTGTTGACTGTCTGTGCCAAAGACGCCAGCGGCATGCCAAGCGGAAAGGCGAATGCGATAGCCACCGCGATATGGTGCTTGCGAGAAAGCCGTAGGTTGTGCTTCATGGTTGTACCTCTATTGGTCTTAGTGCTTGTGTTCTTCATTTGCGGAGGCTCCAAGGTCTTGCACCCAGACATTGGTTGTCAGAGTGCCTGCGTGTTCAAAAGTCAGCGTCAGTTCAAAGCGGTCACCATCCTTGAGCGCTTGTCGTAGTCCCCTAAGCCGCATTTGGTATTCGCCTTTGTTGTGGCGCATGGGAGTTATGCTGGTCGCCGGGAGTTCAATAGCGGAGAGAGGGAATGCCACTTTCTTACTTCCCTGTTGGAGGACTCTTTGAAACGTCACTTCGGCGGCAACCGGTGTGCTGGCGCTCAGCAATCTGTCTGCTTGGTGCGCATCGTTGCGGATGCCACGAAAATAGACCAGAGGTTCAGACTCCAGTGTCACGCTGGGAGCTGCGTAGGCATGGTCAACCCGTAGGTCTCCCTTGCTGGTTCCATGTGCCAGGGCCGCCCCCGCCAATGTGAGCCAGGCCAGCAGCTGCAAGCCACAAGCCATCCAACTGTATTTCTTTGTCATGACACGCCTTAAATGTGAGCGATGGGCGTACGCCGAGGCACGCGAATAAAAACCGCTGCCGTGATGGGGCGCACGAACATGTTGCATATTTCTTCGCATCGGATATCGCCCACAAGAAACCGATGGGATAAGCATCCGGCACGTGGGCGATGCCAAAAAATCAGGCTCTTATGGCCTGCCGAATCACATTGCGATGGCAATCGGGGGGCCGCGCGGCGGGGCCCAGAGGGATGTCTTGTCAAAGTAGAAAAAAGCCTGCCAGTCCGGCATCTCCTGCTGTCCACCCTGAACCGTCAAGAGGTAAGGCAAAAGGTAGGGCGGAGGTGCATACCGGTCTGCTTGATGCAGGCAAAACGGGCAATGGGTCTGCATGGTTGTGGAGTCCTGCCCGGTCGGGGAGTCCACTGCATGCGCTGTATCCGGCGCAACGGTTTGGGGACCTTGGGCGGTGCAGATTTCAATGCGTGCTGCACCGGCTACACCGGCAAATGCCAGTGCATGGGTCAATGTGGGGGCCATGATAAATAACAGCGCAACCAGCATAGTCCACCACACCGCCAAAGGGCGGCGCAGTTTGTCTGTGAGCAGGTTCTGTGTCATTTTCAGTCAGGCTAAGCTTGGAATTACTTTGGTTTCGGCTCACTGTGACCGCCGTGTTGGCCATGCTGGCTGTTCTCGCCATGGCTTTCGGTCGGGTCAATTTTGACCATGCCTTCAAATCCGCCAAAGAGCTTGCGCTTGTCTGCACCGAGCCTGCCTTCTGCCGCTACCACCGTTGCGGCGAGTCGGGCCGCGGCTTCACTCTGCATGCCAATAGATTGCATCACATCGGCCCGGGTCAGCCCTGAGCCCCCACACACAGCGATGACCCATTGGCTATTGTCCTTTTGCAAAAAGGCGCGGCCACCGCGGCCTCCCTGTATCCATCCGGCGACGGCGTAATCACCTTCGACACTAATCGGCAGTACGGTCAAAGGTGCTTCTGGCTTGTCAAACTGCTTCATCATCACCATGGTTATCTGATGCTCGTTCTCATTGTGCGCAAAGGCCAGCCCTGCAGACATCAGCTGTGACAGACAAAAAGAGATTGCAAAAATCCAATTTTTCATAGGGGGCCTCGCTTAATTGCTGGAATGGGCGTGGGCCATGGGTGCCATGGCGTTGACGGGAACCCTCAGTTCGGTCTTGGTCTGAATGCCCTTGCCGTCGACGAAGACCAAGGTTAGTGGAATCGCGGTGTCCTTCTGCAGGGGCAACTTGAGGTCCATCAGCATCACGTGGTAGCCTCCTGGCTTTAGCTCCACGCTTTTCCCTGCAGGCAGTTCAAGCCCGTTCTTGAGGGCCTGCATCTTCATGATGTCGCCCTCCATGCGCATTTCATGGACTTGAGCGACTTCGGCGACTGGAGATGACACGGAAATCAACCGGGTCTCTGCCACCGATGTCAGGTTCATGAATACCCCAGTTGATTTTTGACCTTGTACGGTAGCGCGCGCCCATGCGTCGCTAACGGTCACCGCTTGGGCCATTGCAAAGCTGGAGACGCATGCGGTGAGTAGCGCCGCGAATAGCCTGCGAGAGGTATGGAGAAGGACTGCGTGAACAGTGCGTGTTGTGTATTTCATGTGTACCTCGCCTCATTTGAGAGGATTTCAGATTGAATCTGAGAGACGGGAATGCCTATGGCCTCAGGGAAAAACTGGCTGAAAGCAAACACGGGGGGAGCCGTATCAGCAGCAGACTGCTTTAACCTCAAGAATATGCATACGCTTTCCCGTAAAACGGGGCGCAGAAGCCAACAATTGAAGGGCCGGCTTCAGGCTGGGCTTCAGGAAAGCGTCGGGGGGCCACGCGCAGGAGGAGGCGCGGCGAAAGCGAAGAGAACGGCATCAGCACCAAAAATCGGTGGTGCAAACGTTTGAGGTGCTGCAAGGCCGAACACCACAATGTCCAAGGGTGGCGGTGCACTGATGCCTGCGCACAATGGGCAGTTCAGGGTGTGGCTGGTGGCTGGAACCTTGCCATCGTCACCGGTGACAAGGACCTTCATTGCTCCGGCGCCAGAACAGATGAGCTGCATCCCCTGCGGCCTGACCATGGGCGAGGCAATTGCAACGCCAATCGACAAGGCAAACCAAACCAGCACGAAGCGGGCTATAAGTTTGGCGTTGCGCAGGTGTTGCATGAACGCATTATTACAGCTTCGCAAGCGGTGGGTAAATTGACCATGCCCTCGAAAGGAGACGCAACTGGATTATTTTCCGCACAGATACCCGTTCTTCTGTAAGAGCGTGGTCTGAGCCAAGATGCCTTATCCGTGCGAATCTGCCACCGGATTTTGAATAAATGACACGGGCACCAAATTTGCTCAGATTGGGTTTGCGTGAGCTTTCGAGTTCAAGTGGATGGGTGACTGTGCCAATTTGACACAAATTACAGCCCTCTTGTCTCACCAAGAAGCCGATGGAACAATTTAAGAACACGATGACCAAACTGACGACTAGTACCCTTGCATGCATTTCCCTTTTCGTGTCCGGTGTAACGCCAGTTCTTGCTCAGGAGGCTGCGCGTACGACGGGCACGCTCGCAGAAGTCACGGTCATTGCAACTACTCCCGTTGGCAATACCGGTATTCCAGTCAGCAAATTTGCTGGCAACGTCCAAACGCTGACGCGTGACAGCCTGACCACCGACACGGTCAATTTGGTACAAAGAATGGACCAATCCCTGGGCTCGGTCAATATCAACGACACGCAGGGCAACCCCTTCCAGGTGGACTTGAACTACCGCGGCTTTACTGCATCCCCTGCGCTGGGCACACCGCAGGGGCTGTCGGTCTTTCTGGATGGCATGCGCTTGAATGAGCCTTTTGGCGACGTGGTGTCCTGGGACTCGTTGCCGCAGCTGGCCATTGACAAGGTCACCTTGATTCCCGGCTCCAACCCTGTCTATGGACTCAACACCCTTGGTGGGGCCATTGCGCTGACCACCAAAAACGGAAACACCTTCACTGGAAGCCAGGGTGGCATCAGCGTTGGCTCCTTTGGTCGCGTCAGCGTGGATGTGGAGCATGGTAGCCACACCGACGATGACAACCTCTATTTCGCAGCATCGCTGTACAACGACAAGGGCTGGGCCGACAACAACCCAAGCCAGGTGCGCCAAGTCTTTGGTAAGTACACCAAGTACATAGATGGCGGGGATGCCGCAGTTTCCATGCTGTACGCCGACAATTTGCTGTACGGAAACCAGACCGTGCCGCTGTCCATGCTGGACAAGGCCGCGCAAGGCTATTCCCACCCGGATTACACGGGGTCCCAGACATTCATGCTGAATGCCCAGGCCAATGTGGGCCTGGACGCGTCCAACTCCTTTTCAGGCAACTTGTACTTCCGGGACATCACACGGGACATCCTGAATAGCAACATCAACAACCTGCTATCCACTTCCACCAACGATGCGACTTGCATTGGCAATGCACCCATTGACTGTCCGGCGACCAATCTTTTGGCTCATTACAAGCAGCAAGTCATCGGTACCAACCTGCAATGGAGCAACACGGATTTTGTATTTGACAGGAACCAAATCACGACGATGGGGGTGAATGCTGAGGTCAGCGACACGTCGTTCGCCAATAGCGGCCAATACGCCACACTGGATGCCACCAACGGCATGGTGGGGGCCGGTGCATTTCTGTCTCAGGCAGACATCAAATCCAATAACCAGCGCTACGGCATTTTTGTGACCAGCACCATTGATGCTACTGACAGACTTTCGGTGACGGCGTCGGCGCGCTTTGACTACGCAAGCCTCAAGCTCTCGGGGACATCATGCATTGACAACGATTTGTGTGACCTGGCTGCTGGAGTTGGACAGGCCACGGCTGTCACAGGAGAGCATACGTACCAAAGGCTCAATCCTTCTTTGGGAGTCACCTACCTGTTGGCTCCAGACCTGACGGTGTTTGGCAACTACGCGGAGGGCTTCCGCACACCATCAGCCATTGAGTTGGCATGTGCTGACCCGGCAGCACCCTGTAGCGGCGTACCGAATGCCTTTGGTGCAGACCCGGAACTTCAAGCTGTGGTTTCCAAGACCTATGAGGTGGGAATGCGGGGCAACATTTCCAATCTGCTGAAATGGCGCACTTCCTACTACCGCACTGAACTTGAAAATGACATCCTGTTCAACCAAAGTTCCCTGACCACGGGTTACTTCTCCAATGTTGGCCAAACGCTTCGTCAAGGCATAGAGATTGGATTGGATGGCAAACTGGGGCAGTTGGACTACTCTATGGACCTGGACCGCATTGAAGCCACTTACCAGAGTAGCTTCACGGTCGCCAATACCTCCAATAGTGCAGCAGCCACCCCCGTACAGGCGGGAAACTTCATACCCGGCATTCCGCAATGGGTGTTCAAAAGCCGCTTCAGCTACCCAGTCACAGCGCATACTCGCGTCGGACTCGGCATCCAGTCCCAAAGCTCTACTGTTGCGCGTGGTGACGACAACAACTTGGATGCCAATGGCCAAGTTGTAGGTTTCACCACGGTCAAACTGGATGTGCAGCACAGCATCGACAAGCGCTTCAGCCTATATGCCGGTGTCAACAATCTGTTCAACGTGAAATATGCCACCTATGGCGCGCTGGCCACAAACAACATCACAACAGGTGCTGCAGAACAGTTTCAGTCGCTTGGTGCGCCGCGTACGCTCTATGCCGGTTTGCAAGCGAAGTTCTAGAAATTCTGACCTAGCCAATCATTTGACCTTCCCCAAAGCAGTCAGATTCGAAAGACAGCAACCGCTGCAAAGCTGAGGCGGCAAGAGGCTGATGCGGTCCTGTCACGCGCTCGCCTGCCGTCCAGATACCTGACATTCGAATGGGCCCGGCTACAAAGCGCCTTCAAGTTTTGGTAACCAGTTTGCTTAGCGCCTCTACTCCTATCGGAGGGTTTGCAAGCCACGGCAAAACGTAGGTCTTCTTTGCCAAGTCATGTTCAACCCGCGTCACCTGCTTGATCTCGCCCGCTAGACGGGCATGCAACAGCGGGTCATGGGTGTCGGCTGCCAAAATGCTTTTGTTGATAACCCATGCAAAGGGTTCGATTTGAGCTCGGCGAAGGTCCTCTTGCAATGCTTCAGCTTGCAATACGGGAGTGGTTTCCGGGAGAGTCACCAGAATGATTTTGGTGTACGCCGGGTCTTGCAAGCGCATTAACGGTGTGACCAGGCGGGCTGTACCGTGGCTTTCAAGCTCCCGCACCATCTGGCGGTGGTAAGCGCCAGTGGCGTCCATCAGCAGCATCGAATGGCCGGTAGGAGCTGTGTCCAACACCACGAATGCACTGCGAGCCTCGCTGACCACACGCGAAAATGCATGAAAGACGGCGACTTCTTCCGTGCACGGAGACTTGAGGTCTTCCAGCATCAATGCCCGCTCTTGCTGGTTCAGACCGGCACCCTTAGTGGCCATGATTTTGTCGACATAGCGCTGGGTCTCAACTATCGGGTCAATCCTGTCTACCCGAAGCCCCTCCACAGCACCATCCAGTGTCCCAGCCAGGTGGGCAGCCGGGTCCGTGGTGCTCAGGTGCACGGTTTTGCCGCGTTGAACCAAGCCCAATGCGAGGGCCGCAGCAACCGTGGTTTTGCCGACACCCCCTTTTCCCATGACCATGATGAGACCATGCCCCGCCAAGGACAACGCATCGGCCAGGTCAGCCAAGCCCGTTCCCTTCTTTATCGTGGGCGCTACAAATGCGGCACTCTCCAGTGCTGCATGCTTGCTGTCAGCCAGCAATGCGCGTAGAGCCGGGAGACCGACGGTATCGAAGGCACGCAATGGGACCTGGTCTTGCGGGAGCTTGCGCAGGCTGTCCGGCATTTCATCCAGGGCTCTTGTTCCCAGTGCTTCAAACGCATTGGCAACTTCGTCCGTCTTGCTGCTCGCATGAAACACGCCGTTCACCACCAGCCTTTGGTTGTTCAGCCCCAGTTCCTTCAACTCATCCGATGTACGGGAAGCCTCCGCGATGGCTCCTTTGTCGGGTCGGGTGACCAACACAACGGAGGTCAGCGCAGGATTGGACAAGGCATCCATCGCCGCCTTGAAGCGAATCTCTTGCATCTTCAATCCGGAGTGCGGTCCAAGGCAGGACGCGCCCTGGTCATTGTTGGCCAAAAAGCCGCTCCAGGCCTTGGGCAGGCTCAGTAGCCGCAGCGTGTGGCCGGTCGGCGCCGTGTCAAAAACAATATGGTCGTACTCTAGGTGTTTATCGGCAAGCAGTGACGAAAACTCATCGAAGGATGCAATTTCGGTCGTGCAGGCACCAGACAGCTGTTCGCTCACTGTCGAGATTTCGGCGCTGGTGGCGTTTAGCGCCATCTGGTCCACAACACGTTGCCGATAGGCCTCAGCCGCTGCGTCCGGGTCGATGTTGAGGACAGACAAGCCAGGCGCACCCGGCACGGGGGTTGGGTGGTTGCTGAGTGGCACGCCCAGCATTTCATCCAAGTTGGAGGCCGAGTCGGTGCTGACCAGCAGCACATACTTTCCGCAGTCGGCCAGATGAAGGGCCACTGCGGTGGACAACGACGTCTTGCCTACCCCGCCTTTGCCGGTAAAGAACAGGTGCCGCGTGGGTTGCTGGAGCAAGTCCAGTGGCTTGGGCCTCAACCAGACTTCAACCTTTTCGTGGGAGGGAATGCCACCGCTGTGGACGAGCTTGCCGTCGACCAGCACTGCGGGGGTGGCATGAATTCCAAGGCGTTCTCGGTCTTCTTTGTTCACGTTCAGTGTGAGGTTCACTGGGATGCCTAAGTCCTTGGCCACGCGCTCCACCAATCCGGCGGTGCTGTGGCACTTGCTGCATCCCGAGCCCAAGACAACGATGTCCATACCAAATCCTTCAAGTTAAAGCGCGGAAAATGCCCACGCTCATGACCGCTAGGTGGGTCGTCATAAGCCTGTCATAAAACACTTCCAAAACTATTGTATTATTTCCACATGAAAGAAGTAGACGTTGTTCGCTCACTTGCTGCGTTAGCGCAAGAAGTTCGCCTGCGGGTCTTTCGCGCCCTCGTGGTGGCGGGAAAAGAAGGGCTCACGCCTGGGGTCATCCTGGAAAGGCTTGGGATGACGCCGGCACTGCTGTCCTTTCACCTGAAAGAACTGGTGCAGGCCGGGCTCGTGACCCAGGAGCGCCAAGGACGCAATTTGATTTACCGCGCATCGTTTGACTCCATGAACGAGCTGCTGAGCTACCTCACTGAGAACTGCTGCGCCGGCGAGGCCTGCCTGACTGACGACGCTATTGCTTGCCACTGCTAACAAGGAAACCGCCATGAAAAGATTCCACGTCCATGTTCACGTCGACGATTTGGCCCAAAGCGTCGCCTTTTATTCCAAGCTGTTTGCGTCCGAACCGGCACGCTTGGAGGCTGATTACGCGAAGTGGATGATTGAAGACCCCCGTGTGAATTTCGCCATCTCCACCCGCGGCTCCAAGCCTGGTCTGGACCACTTGGGTTTCCAAGTGGACGATGCCTCCGAACTGGCGCAACTCAAAGAACGTGCCGAGTCTGCGGATATGGCACTGCTGGACGAGGGTGCCACCACCTGCTGCTACGCCCGCAGTGAAAAGCACTGGGTCACCGACCCACAGGGCATTGCATGGGAGCACTTTCACACGCTGGGCAACATTCCCGTGTTCAACGAGGCGAGTAAGCCCGTGGAGGCAGGTGCTTGCTGTGCACCCGCGTCAGGAGCTGCCGCGGCCGAAACAGCATGCTGCGCGCCGGCCAGCCCGGCCGCTGCGTCTGCCTGCTGTGCTCCGAAAGCTGAATCCACCGCCAAGCCGTCTTGCTGCGGCCCCAAGTCATCAACATCCTCTTCTTGCTGCTAATCCATGACCACAATGTCTTCTCTGAACGTTCTCTTTCTTTGCACCCATAACTCGGCTCGCAGCATACTGGCCGAGGCCTTACTCAATGACATGGGCAAGGACGGTTTCAAAGGCTATTCCGCCGGTAGCAGCCCACGCGAAAACCAGCAGCCGAATCCCCTGGGACTACAGGTCTTGCAAAAGGCGGGCATTTCTATTGAAGGACTGCGCAGCAAGAGCTGGGATGAGTTTGCAACTCCCGATGCCCCCAAGATGGACCTCATCATCACCGTCTGCGATAACGCGGCCGGCGAGGTGTGCCCCATCTGGCCGGGTCACCCAGCTACTGCACACTGGGGCTACCCAGACCCATCGGAAGGTGATGGCACAGACGCTGAAAAGCTGGAGGCCTTCCGCAAGACCATGCATGCAATGAAGCGTCGCTTGGAACTGCTTATCAGTCTTCCAACAAGCAAGTTGCAAAAGGGAGTCCTGCAAGGAACAGCCCGCGACCTCGCAAAGAGCTGAATCCCGACATGCGCAGCAATCAAAAAACGCCTGGCAAGCAGGCGGCGCTCGCGCCCATGAGCGTGTTCGAACGGTATCTGACTGTATGGGTTTTCTTGTGCATCGTGGCAGGCATCGCGCTGGGACAAGTGTTGCCAGACGTGTTTCAGGTCATCGGTCGCATGGAGATTGCCAAGGTCAACCTGCCGGTGGGTTTGCTCATCTGGGTGATGATTATTCCAATGCTGGTGAAGGTGGACTTCGGCGCACTGGGTGAGGTGCGCAAGCACGTCAAGGGCATTGGCGTAACCCTGTTTGTCAACTGGCTGGTCAAGCCGTTCTCCATGGCCTTTCTGGGCTGGCTGTTCATCCGGCATTGGTTTGCACCGCTGCTGCCACCTGACCAACTCGACAGCTACATTGCCGGACTCATCTTGTTGGCCGCAGCACCCTGTACCGCCATGGTGTTTGTGTGGAGCCGCCTCACTGGCGGTGACCCGTTGTTCACGCTCTCGCAAGTGGCACTGAACGACAGCATCATGGTCATAGCCTTTGCACCTTTGGTGGCGTTTCTGCTTGGACTCTCGGCCATCACCGTGCCTTGGGATACTTTGTTGACCTCGGTGGTTCTGTACATCGTGATACCCGTCCTTCTGGCCCAGTGGCTGCGCAAATCCCTCCTGGCCAAAGGCACAGCGACATTTGATGCCACGATGGCCAAGATTGGGCCCTGGTCCATCACCGCGCTATTGGCGACACTGGTCTTGCTCTTTGCCTTCCAAGGCGAAGCTATATTGAAGCAGCCCTTGGTCATTGGCCTGTTGGCCGTTCCCATACTGATTCAGGTGTTCTTCAACTCGGCGTTAGCCTATTGGCTCAACCGCGCCGTCGGGGAAAAGCACAACATCGCATGCCCATCAGCCTTGATTGGTGCTTCCAACTTCTTCGAACTGGCGGTCGCGGCCGCCATCAGCCTGTTCGGATTCAATTCCGGCGCAGCATTGGCGACGGTGGTCGGCGTTCTAATTGAAGTGCCAGTGATGCTGTTGGTGGTGTACATCGTGAATAACAGCAAGGGCTGGTACGAGCGGGCTTGAACACCTTGCCCTGGGGGGGGGGCACGGCGACCTCCTTGGTAGCGGACATTGCTGAACGACTGCAAACGCTGCACTGCAAGCTCACGCTTTTCGCAGGTGCTGACATTCAATTTTCCTGTCGGTCACAACGAAACACCGAGCACAAGCTCCTTTTATACGCGCTTGGCCTTCCCTCGACGCATCTGAGCCACCAGCGGCATCAATACGGGTTTTTAAATCCCAGCCGCGCCATGATTTCGGTCTCGCGCAACTCCATCACCTGCGCGTCCTCTTCCAGCTCATGGTCCCAGCCCTGGGCGTGCAGCGTGCCATGCACAATCAGGTGTGCGTAATGTTCCTGCAGGGTCTTGCCCTGCTCCTTGGCTTCCTTTGCCACGACGGGCGCGCACAGCACCAGATCGGCGGTGACCAGCGGCTCCTGCGTGTAGTCAAAGGTCAGCACATTGGTGGCGTAGTCTTTTTGGCGGTAATCGTGGTTCAGCGCCTGGCCTTCTTCGGCATCGACGATGCGCACGGTGATTTCGGCGTCGGACGCCAGCGCATGGCGAATCCAGCGCGTCACCTTGTGGCGGGGCAGGGCGGTGCGGTGGCGCTCGGCATATTTGATGGGGCCGAATTGCAGCGACAGTGACAGGGCAGACAGCATGGAGAGAACTTTCTTCTACTTCGCACCGAGCGTTTTGGCGCGGGGCGAGCGGGTTTTGGGCAGGGCCACGCGTGGCACTTCGGTGAGAGGTTCGGGCGCGGGCGGCAGGTCGTTCAGGCGCGCCGCGTCATATGCGTCCACGATGCGCGCCACCAGCGGATGGCGCACGATGTCGATACTGGTCAGGCGCGTGATGGCAATGCCGGGGACGCGGCGCAAAATACGCTCGGCTTCCACGAGGCCGCTCATCTGCGCCTTGGGCAGGTCGATCTGGCTCACGTCGCCGGTGATCACGGTCTTGGTGCCAAAGCCGACGCGGGTCAGAAACATCTTCATCTGCTCGGGCGTGGTGTTTTGCGCCTCGTCCAGAATCACAAAGGCGTTGTTGAGCGTTCGCCCACGCATAAAGGCCAGCGGCGCGATTTCCAGCGCCTGGCGCTCAAAGGCCTTTTGCACCTGTTCATAGCCCATCAGGTCATACAGCGCGTCATACAGGGGCCGCAGATACGGGTCCACCTTCTGGTTCAGGTCGCCCGGCAAAAAGCCCAGGCGCTCGCCGGCTTCCACCGCCGGGCGCGTCAGCACAATGCGCTGCACGGCGCTGCGCTGCAGGGCGTCCACGGCGGCGGCCACCGCCAGATAGGTCTTGCCGGTGCCGGCCGGGCCTATGCCGAAGGTGATGTCGAACTCGGCAATGTTGTCCAGGTACACCGCCTGGTTTTGCGTGCGCGGCTTCAGGTCGGCGCGGCGGGTCAGCAGGCTGGGCCCGTCGGCACCATCGGCCG
>TBL_comb47_HYPODRAFT_10005803_pt1 | contig 13601 bp, 2 predicted proteins | sample TroBogypolimnion_40_FD_10682 | JGI IMG/M metagenome (IMG submission 10682)
GGGTCTGCGCTTTTGTCAGGGGGTTACAAGCAGGCGGCAGAAGCGCTTGGTGGCACCGGGCGGGAAGGTGTAAGTCACCTGGGTCGGCACGGACAGGTCAACGTCGCCTGGCGCGGCGTCCGACCATGTTGTTAGATCGGTGGACACCTGCACCTTGAAGGAGGTCACCGCGTTGAGATGAGGCCAGGTGACCTTGCCATTGACCACGCCCGGATTGGCGGTGAAGCCGGGTGCCGCGCCCATGAAATACTCCACGCCGTTGGGCATGCCGTCATGGTCGAAGTCGAGATCCGGGGCTTGGCCGCCGGCATTGGCGCCGGCCCAGGTGGCGTAGCCGCTGGTGGGCACCTTGTAGAGCTGCAGTCCATAGAGCCCGTTGACCTGGTTGTTGCCGGTCGTTGCAAATCTACCCGTGATCAATCCGGCGGAGGTGGCCGTGATGTCCGCCCAATTCCAGTCGCCCTCCGCATCCAACACGCCGGCCACCGAATTGGCGATGTTGGTGTAAGTGCTGCCGCCGTTGCCGAACAGGGTGAGCATGTAATGCGCGTTGGGGACCAGGCCCGCCAGCTCCCAATCGTAGTGATCGCTGGTTAGCTGGGGGCAATACAGGTAGGTCTGCTCCTGGCGCAGGGAGCCTGGCACAAAGGTCGGAATGTAGTTGTTGCGCCAGTCTCCGCCGGACGCGCCCGAGCTGGTGGCGTGGCCCAGTTTGAACGAGACGGCCGTGGCATTGCCGGCCCCGTCGAGAAGACCGGTGACTGCCGCGCTGCTGGTGTTGGCGTTGTTGCCGCCGGTGACCAGGGCATTCCAGGGTCCGGATTGGCCGACGTAGGTCAAACCCGCGGCGTTGGTGTTGAGCGTGCCGGTTAGAGTGGTGTCACCCGAAAACGGCGTGCTGCCGCTCACGTTGTACACAAAGTCCACGCTGATGAGATTGCTCGGAACCGTCGCCAGGGCCAGGCTGCCGAAGGTCCAGACCGGGCCGCTGGTGGATCCGGCCACGTTGTTAGCCACCACCTGCCAACTGTAACTCGTGCCGCTGGCCAAGGCCACTGGCGGGGCGTACGCGCTGGCCGTGACATGCGCGGTGGCCGTCGGGGGCTTCGTTTGTGAGGACTGCCAGAGGTACACGTCGTAGCTGGTGGCACCGCTGCTGTCGGCCCAGTCCAGTGCGGTGCTCACCGCCACGCTAATCGCGCCGTTGGATGGAGTCGGCGTGGCGGGCGCCGCCGGCAGCGCGGTCGTGACGGTTAGGGTGACGAGCGCCTGCTGGTCGCTGGAAATGCCGTCGCTGACGGTGTAGGTGAACGTGTCGGTGCCCAGATAGCCGGCGGTGGGCGTATAGGTGAAGCCGCCGTTGGAGTTGAGTGTTAGTGTGCCGTGCTGCACATTGGTGGCCACGGCCGCGGTGAGGGTGCTGGCGCTCGGGTTGATGTCGTTGGCCAGCACGCCGGGCGCGGCGATGGTGGAGGCCACGCTCACCGTATAACTGTCGGCCACCGCCACCACCGGCACCTTGGTTGCGCTGAACGTGGTATAACTCATGTTGCCCTCGGTATCCACCGCCATCACGTTGAATGGGTTGGCGCCCAATTCCAGCCGCGCCTGGCCGGCATGCTTGCTATAGGTCAGGACGTTGGAGGCGGCGAGCTTGGAGTGCTGGTCGGCGGCGGTTTCTGGGATATAGTATTGGAACACGGCGAGCGGATAGGCCGAGGTGGCCGTCAGGTACTCCGGCCCCGCGGTGACGCCGATGGTCGTGTTATGATACACATGCGCATCGGCGTTCATCAGGTAGCGGTTCCATGCGGCGAGGTCGCGTTGGGGACCCAGGGTGCCGGCGCTCGACTCGTTGTGCGGTGTGTTGTTGGACGCGTTGTAGGTCAGGGTGAAATACTGCGAGATATCATAACCGCTGCCGCCCATGATGTTGAAGGCCGAGGTGTCGTGCCAGATGTTGTGGAGGCAGTGGCAGGTCTCGTGGATCGTCACGCCGCAGTAGGTGGAATAGGTCAGCGCGTTGTCATCGCCCAACTGCGTGGACAACAGCTTGGTCATCATTTGCGTGGCATCGGCGGGATGGAAGTTGGCGGCGGAGTAGGCGCCGACATAACACAGGTCGCCGCTGCCCAGGGCATTGAACGCCACCGACGAGAACGCCAGGTTCTTGTGCAGCCCGTCCTTGTATGCGGCGGGGATCTGGTTGAACACCTCGCCATACATGCCCGTGCCGAGCGCTGTGGCCTGCGCACGGGTCTGGGTCACCACCAGTTTCTGGACATCGACGTTGCTGGCGGCGTCCAGGTTCGGATAGAACGTCTCGCGGCCGTTGCCGGCGCGCTTCTGGTCCTCGGCCATCCAGCTTTGCATCAGCTTGGCCTGCAAGCTGAAATGAGCGACGTAGTTCGGGTCCACCGGCGAGTTGGCCTCGTCGGAGGGCACCACATACCATACCTGGAAGCGGTAGTCAGTGGCCGTGGGCGGGGTGAACACCAGGTTGAGCGTGACAGGCCCGTGGCCGTCGGTGATGGTCAGCGTGTTGGTGCCGGGCCGCAGATCCACCAGGCAGCGGAACCGCGTGCCGTACTTGGTGAAGGCAACCGTGGCGGTGACGGGTGCGACCGTGATTGTCAGGGTGGAACCGCCGTCGTACACGCCATCCACCAGCACCATCGAATAGCGCGACACCTGGCCGTCTGTCAGATTGGTGACCCCCACCGTGGAGGTGCCGACATGAAAACTCCACTGCGGCCCGCTGGTGGAACCCGCGGCGTTGGTCGCCACCACCTGCCAGTTGTAGGTCACCCCGTTGGTTAGAGCGGGCGGCGTCCACTGGCTCACGCTCACCGTCGCGGTGGCGGTGGCGGGTTTGCTGCCATTTGACTGCCACAGATAGATATCATAACTGGTAGCGCCGGTGGCGTCGGCCCAGTCGAGGGTCGGGTTGACGGCCACGCCCGTGGAACTGTCAGAGGGGCTTGGCGTGCCCGGAGCCGGCGGTTGGACCCCGGCGCCCGCGGTGCCGGTGAGCGCGACATCGGCGACGCCGCCGGGCAGGTTGGCGGCCACCACATGCAGGGTGGCGGTTTTGCTGCCGATGGTGGCGGGATTGAAGCACACGGCGACGATGCGTTCGGAGCCCGGGGCCAGCACCGTCTCGCCGGAATCGGCGCTGAGGAGGAATTCACCCGGATTGGCGCCGGCCAACTGCACGCTGGTGATGGTCAGGTTGGTGGAAATGCTGTGGTTGACGAGGGTGATTTCCTTTTTGGCGGTGGCGCCCAAGCCGAGGGCCTGCGTGCCGAAGCCATAACTCGTCGGGAACACCTGGGAACTGGTGGCCAGGGTTTTGAGCAACACGTTCAGATCGCTGCCGGTACCGTAGCCAGGGCCGCTGAAGGTGTAGGGCGTGCCCAGCCCCGAGGCCGGCGTGATGATCTTGAAGATGTGCTCGCCCGCCGTGAGGGTCACCGCCGTGCCATCCGTCAGCGCCACCCGGTCGATGCTGATGGAGCCGCCATAAGCCGCACTGAAGGTGTAGGCGCCGGCGGAGCTGAGGTTGAGCGAACCGGAGTAGATGGTGCGGTGCTCGGTGTCGCCGAAGCGCACGTCCTCCTGCGGCGCGTCGCCATCCATCTGGCCCATCACGCTGCTGACAAGCGGAGTGCCGTTCACAAAGTCGGCGGCGGGGTTGTCGCCGGTGAAGAAATACTTGTAGTGGGCTTTTGGAGTGATCAGATAGAACCCGCGCGTCACCGGGTTGCCTAACGGATTTCCCGCCGCGTCGAACAGCCGCGCGCTGATCACCGAGGACTGCGTGATGGCAAACGGCGCGGTATAGACGGTGGAGGTGTTGGTCGGGAAGTTATACCAACTGTTGACATAGTTGGTGCCCACCGTGTAGCGGATGGTGCCAGCCACCGGCGAACTCATAGTCACCATGCCGCCGGCCACGAAGCACACGTCCTTGGGGTCCACCTGGGTCGTCACGCTGAGGTTCACCGGGCGCATCACTTTCTGATAGAGCTGGTCGGTCTGTTTCTGGCGCACCGCGAAGTTGTCCCAGGTGCGGCGCGTCGAGGTCTCCTGGTTCCAGGTCGGCTCGCCGAGGGCCGGCATCGACAGGCGCATGGCGGGCACCTCGATTTCGTAGGGCGTTTCCCATTCCATGATGTGCGCGCCCTGGATCAGGTTCTCGTGCCCGGTGACCGGCAGGAAGGTGGGCGTCAAATCGGTGTACATGGCGTCCGGCGCGCTGATGAAACGCAGCAGCGGAGTGAGCCGGTTGTAGATGCCTTGCGCGGGCCGATAGAGCAGGCAGCGGTTGTAGGGCGCGGAATGGTTGATCTGGCCGTAGCCGGCGACATGGCCGCCGGCCGCGCGCATCACCGGGTAGCCGCTGGCGGAGGGTCCCTGGCCGTCGTCATAGCCCCAGCCGGTATAGACCATGTTCTTGCGCATGTCATAGCCCTTGCCGACGCTGCCCGGCGCGCTCCACGCCCACGAACTCTTGCCTAACGACTCCAGCCTGGAATCGAGCTGACGCATGTACCAGGTCATGGCCTCGCCGCCGTTGGCGTAGTTGTTGGCCGCCGAGCTGGCCGCCCAATTCGGATAGCTGGTGAAATCCCCGGTGGAGACCTCGTCGGCGCCAATGTGGAAATAGGGCGAGGTGTAGAAGACCCCTGCCATTTCGGCGATGAGGTCTTGCATGGCCGCCACGGCGGTGGGATAGTTGACGTTGATATAAGACGTGCCGGCACCGCTCGCGGAACAGAACACGGCGGGCAGCGTGCCGGTCATGAAACCCGCCCAGCCGGGGGAGTCGATTTCCGGCACAATGACCACCCCGCGGTTTTTGGCATACTCGACCAAAGCCGACAGCTCGGTCTTGGTGTAATACATGCGGGTGCCTGCCGGTGGCACATAGAAGCCCGCCGAACTGCTGCCATTGCTGGTGGTTTTCAGGGCCGCGAGCGCCGGTATATCAGTGCCGAAGGTGAACAGGCCGTTGGCGCTCATGTACAGATGCATGTAGGTGACCTTGTACATGCGGTGCAGGTCCACGAGTTCATATAAGCATTCGAGCGGATGGAAGAAGCGCCCGATGTCCCACATCACCGTGCGCAGCGGCGAAGCCGGTTGGTCCGCGATGACCATCTGCGCGACCTTGGCCGGCACGGCGCTCGTGTCGAGGGCTTGCAGCAGGGTCACCGACGCCCACGCCACGGCCTGGTAGTTCTGGCCCGCCAGGATGATGTTAGAGGCGTTGGCCTCCAGCGTGTAGGCTTCTCCCGTTAGAGCGGGGTTCAGGCGCAGCGCGATATCGCCAGGCTGGGCCGTACCCTGCAAGGTTGTCAGGGTCAGGCCCGCGGCCATGAAGAAGTCCCTGGCCATCACCTGCCCCAGGGCTAACAAGCTGGCGTCCTCAGCGACGATGCGGGTGGCCGCGGTCACATTGAAATCGCCCGTGCCCATGGTCACGGTCTTGGGCCACGGAATCAGGTAGCCGGGATAGCGGTCGCCGCTGGTGAACGACCACACCGCGCCGGCGGTCGAGCCAAACGCGTTGACGGCCACCACCTGCCAGTTGTAGAGCGAGTTGCCGACCAGCCACACCGACGGCGCATAACTGCTGGAGGTGACGGTGGCGGTAGGAGTGGCGGGCTTGCTGCCGCTGGCAAGCCAAACATAGACCTGATAACTGGTGGCGCCCAGGCTGTCGGCCCAATCCAGCGGGGTTTCCACCTGCACGCCGATGGCGGTGTCGGCTGGCGACGGGGCGGCGGGCGTTAGCGGGTTGCCGTTGTCGGTGGTGAAAGTCCACACGGGACCGGGGAGCGTGCCGATCGGGTTGCGCGCGACTACCTGCCAACTGTAATGGGTGAGCGGCTGCAGGAAGCCCGGCGGAGTGTACTGGCCAGCCGTGACGCTCGCCGTGGGCAGCGCGGGCGGCGAACCGGAGGATGGCCACAGATAGACGTCGTAGGATTCCGCGCCGAGGCTGCTAGACCAGGCCAGCGACGTCCAGGTTGCCACGGCGGTGGCGGCGGCGGTGGGCAGCGGCGCGCTCGGTTGGGTTTGCGGCGCTTGGGTCCGCGGCATGTGGAGCAATTGCGCGCCGTAGAGGCCCAGCGTAGGATTGGGTGCGGTGAAGGTGCCGAGGATCGTGCCGTTGCTATCGGCGGAGATGTCTTCCCAGTTCCAGTCGCCCTCGCTGTCGCGGATACCGGCCACGCCGTTGGCAATGTTGGACGCGCCGCTGGCATTGCCGCCGCCGCCGAAGAACACCAGCTTGTATGAGCTGTTAGGAACCAGGCCGGTGAAGGCCCAGGCGAAATGGTCCCCGGTGATCACGCCGTTGTAAAGGTAGGCGGTTTCCGCGCGTAGTTGTTGGGTCGAGCCGCTGATCCCTCCGGAGTTCGGATCGCAGCGCCAGCCGCCCGCCAGGGTGCTGTTGACCCCGGTGGCGAGCCCCAGCGCCAGCTTGATGCTCGTCACGGTGCCGGCACCGCTGGTTAGAAAACCGCTCGTCGCGCTGCTTTGATTGTAGGTGCCAATGTTCAGGGCGTTCCACGGGCCGACTTGGCCGGTGAACACGGTGCCGACCGAGTTGTTCATGGTGGCACCGCTCGGCAGGGTGTCGCCGCTGCACGGGCCGGTGAGGCCCGACCCGTCGCCCCCGCTGCCAGGAATCACAAAGTCCACACTCACCAGCGCCGCGTCCGACGCCAGGCAGGGCACGCTGAGCATGGCGCTCAGCGCTGTGCCAACCAGCGCGGCAAGCCAGGAACTCCACACGTTTTTGCATGCTGGCGGCGAGATGGCGGTGCTTCCAGCCAGGTATGCGGGACGGATGCTTGCTAGGGAACGGTGCATGATGGATGTCGGTTGTTTCCTGGGAAACCAGGATGGGTTGGAGGTGACCGAAATACGGGGCGGTGGGCAAGTTAAGCCGGAGGCGGCCGCTTGAAAAGCCCCACCACGGCGCTGCGCCGTGTACAGGGTTTGGACATCCGGGCGGCTGGAGCTGCCCCCGAGCCGGTTGCTGAAGAGCTGCCGGCGCGCTTATGAACCTAGAATTGAGGTGAAATGATGATGAGATTGATAGGCAGCCACGACCTCTTGAAATCTTCCCGCCCAAAATCTTCCTGCCCTCATTCCCCGGGCTTGCTGATTGAGTGTTGAGTTTGGCGGGGCGGTGGGCTTGAATCCGCCCGCAGATGAGCCGAACCCTGACACCCCTGCCACAACACCAGGACCTGGTGAAGTGGCTGCGCACCCGCGAGCGCGAGGTGTGGGAGTGGCACGCGGACGCCGAACGCCAGTCGCAGGATGCCGAGGCCGTGCGGCTCTCGCTGCTGTGCGACACCTATCGGATGGATGCGGAGGGACACCCGGAGTTGTTTGGCGAAATCGCCGCGGCGCAGGCGGCATTGGGCCTCGGGGCGCTACAGGTCCACGCCTATCAGGCACAGGGCGCAACGGCACCCAACGCGGCAATCTGCTATCTGCCGGGCGAGGCCCATCTGATCTTCGCCGGCCCGATCCTCACCTTGTTGAGTGCGGCGGAGCTCCGGGCGGTCATCGGCCACGAGCTGGCACATTACCTTCTGTGGCAGATGGAAGACGGCGCGTATTATCTGGCAGACAGGATTCTGCATCAGTCGGCGGCGCATCCGGGCGCGCAGTGCTGCCATGGCCAGAGTGCGCGAACGTGGAGTCTGGCGACGGAATTGTTTGCGGACCGCGGGAGCTACGAGGTGACCGGCTCGCTGGAGACCTCGGTTGCCAGCCTGGTGAAGACGGCCACCGGCTTGTCACAGGTCAGCGCCAAAAGCTATATCTCACAAGCAGAGGAGATTTTTTCCAAATCCAAACCGAAGACCGACCAACTCACTCACCCCGAGACGTTCATGCGCACCCGCGCCCTGCAACTGTGGGCCGAACAAGACCCCGACCTCGACGCCGCGCTCGCCCGCATGCTCGATGACGACGAGAGCCTCGAACAGATGGATTTGATCCAACAGGCGCGGATGACCCAACTCACCCGCCGCTTCCTCGGCCGGCATTTGCAACCCGCGTGGTTCCACAGCGATGCGGTGCTGGCCCACGCGCGGCACTTCTTCCCGGATTTCACCCCGGACCGCGAAGCCGACGCATCTCTAACCGACGAACTGGAGGCGCTTGCCAAACCGCGTCGCGAGTACTTGTGTCAGGTGATGCTGGATTTCTGCGCCGTAGATCCCGACCTGGAGGACCTGCCGCTCGCCGCAGCCATCGAGCAGGCCCGCGAACTGGAATGCCTCGGGCATTTCGAGAAAATCGCCACCAAGGAACTCAACCTCAAGGCACGCGACGTCAAAAGGTTGAAAGAGCAAGCGGCCGGATTGTTAGAAACCGCGCGGAGCGCCAAGCCATGATCGACAGTCCCTTCAGCCGCTTTCTGCAGTCAGGCATCCAACGCGGTGGCTTTGAGGTTGACGACGTGCTGGCCGCAGTCCTGCCCCTGATGCGCGAGGTGGCGGCAATTCACGACACGGGCAAGGTCGCGCCTCTGCGTGGCATCTCGTCGTTGGTGGTGCATGAGGATCGGGCTCTGGGATTGAGCACAGCGGAAGGAATCGCAGCGTCGGGCAATGCAGCGAGACTGCGCGAGTTGCTAACTCCGGCCAGCCATGGCGTGGAGGTCATCGGTGAGATGCGTCGTGACTCGGACGCGGATGAAGGCATCACACTTGTCACCAACCTCGCTGTGGCTGCGGCAGGTGACGAGATCGTGCACCCGGTGTTTCTGCCGGGATATGTGTGTTGGGAACACGTGATCGGCCATCACGACGAACTCACCGACATCCACTCGCTGGGAATGCTGTTGGCAAGCCTGGCCTGCGGCCTGGACTTTTCCGATGACGAGGACCTCGGCATGTTCGTCAACTCGCGGCGCAATCTCTTCGCCATCGCCCCACGCCTCCACCCGGTGGTCGTAGCGGTGGTCGTGGAAATGACCGAACTGCATCGCGGCAAGCGTTCGCAGGACCTGCCCTCATTGATCCGCACGCTCGATACCTACCGCGATCAACCGCTGGATGCCGATGTCAACCTGCTGCCGGGCTTGGCAAGCGCCAACAGCGGCGGCCGCCGGAAAATCATCCAGACCCACCTGCGTGACCGCTTGTTCGAGATCTCGCGGCGCAACCGCCTCATCCATTTCCGCAGTTCGCAGTTGACCCTCAACCTAACAACTTCGAGCGTGCCGCTGGTGTTGGATTACCGCAACATCCGGGCCGAGCAACTGTTATACTGGCACCACGAACTGGCCGGCGAATTGACTGCGGGCCGGGCACTGGCCTTGCAGAAATGGCTGCGCTTCGACGAGGCGCCCTATCTTCCCGGGCAACTCGACAAGCTCATCAGCGACGCGCGCCGCAGCCGCGCGGAATACGGCTTCTCACAACTGCGCCTGGTGCTCGCGTTCCTGCGCTGGAACAACCTCAAGGAAACTCCCGAGGAACGCATCCATTCGCCATTGCTGCTGCTGCCCGTCGAGTTGGTCAAACGCAAGGGCGTGAAGGACCACTACACGCTCGAACCGCAGGGCACCGAAGTGGAAATCAACCCGGCGCTGCGGCATCATCTCAAACAGTTATATGATCTGGACCTGCCGGCCGCAATCGACCTGCGCGAAACCACCCTCAGCGCCTTTCACGCGCAACTCCGCGCGCTCATCCAAGCCACCGAACCAGGCGTCACGCTGGAGCTCAGCGCCAAACCGAAAATCCAGCTTGTCCACGAACGCGCGCGCCAGCGCCTCGACCAGTATCGCCGCCGCATGGCGCGGCAGGGCCGTGCGGTGAGGCGCACGGGCAGTCTCGACTATAGCTACGACCGCAGCGATTTCCGGCCGCTGGGCTTGGAGATGTTCCGCAAATGGGTGCTGCCTGCGCCGCTGCCCTTGCGGGAAATGGCGGGTGCGCCACCCCGCCCGCGGACGCCCTTCATGGTCGCTCCCGCAACCGCGCAGGTGAGCGAACGCAAGATGTTCACGCTCGTCGAAGAGGCCGAGGGCAATCCCTACGCGTGGGAGTTCGACCTGTGCGCCCTGACCCTCGCCAATTTCAACTACCGCAAAATGACCCTGGTGCGCGATTATGCGAACCTGTTGGATCACGAACTGCCTAACAGCGCCTTCGACCGGATCTTCTCCCTCGAGCCCAAGGCCGTCGAAGACCCTCCGCCGCCGCTGCCACCCGCCGACCAATTTCTCATCATCGCCGCCGATGCCACCCAAGTGGGCGCAATCGCCCGGGCGCGGCGCGGCGACAGCCTGATCATCCAAGGCCCGCCGGGAACCGGCAAATCCCAGACCATCACCAACCTGATCGCCGATTATGTGGCCCGCGGCAAGCGGGTGCTCTTTGTATGCGAAAAGCGCGCGGCGATCGACGTGGTGTTCCATCGCCTGCGCCAGCAGGGCCTCGATGAGTTATGTTGTCTCATCCACGATTCGCAGACCGACAAGAAGGAGTTCATCCTCAACCTCAAACAAACCTACGAGTTGTGGCTAACAGGACATGATCCCGGCCAGGGCGGCGACGCGAAACGCAACGCGGCGCTGCGATGCATGGACGCCGAGTTGGCCGCCTTGGAAAAACATGTCTCCGCGCTGCAAGCGGTGCCCGCCCAGGCCGGAGTGCCGTTGTTGGAAATGATCCACCGCCTCATCGAACTGCGCGGCACCTTCGACGGCACCGCCTGCCCGGTCCTAACAGCCGAGGAGGATGCGCGCCTGCCCCATTACGACGAGTGGCTGCGCCACGGCGACGCGGTCGTCCGCCTCGACGCGGTGCTGCGCGATCTGGGCGCGCCGCCGGTTTTCGCCAATCACCCGCTGCGCTGGCTGGGCGAATCCATCATCACCAGCGACGCCCCTCTTGATGGGCTCGCAACACGTCTGGCGGAAGCCGAGCGCCAACTCGACGACCTGGACGACACCTTGCAACAAACCGGCCTGCCCGTGGCCCATTGGGACACGCTGCCGGAAGTGGCCCACCTGTTGGATTTCGCGCGGCGGCTCCTGCCACTGGCGGAGCGGGGTTTGTTAGACCTGCTGGATGCCCAGAGCCCGCGTTACGGCGCCTTCCTGGGCTTGTGGAGCGATTACCAAGCCGGGTGCAAAGACGTCGAAGCCAAGCGCGCCAAAACCCTCCACTGGCGCGCCAAGCTGCCTCCCGCCGACACGGCCACCGCCCTGGCCATGGCCCTGAACACGCAGGGGCTGTTAGGGTTTCTCAAGCCCTCCTGGTGGAAGCTGCGCAAGGTGCTGCGCTCACGCTATGACTTTGCCAAGCATGCCGTCGCCCCGCCATGGGCACAGGTGCTGGCGGATCTGGCAGCCGAACACGCGGCGGTGGCCACGCTGGCAGAGCTGCGGGAGCGCGGCATCCGGGAATTCGCCAGCGCGGATCCGGCTGAGCTGCGTGCCGATTTGACCGCCCTGGCCGACGCCGCAGCGCCGCCGGCCGTGGCCGCGTTGCGGACGCGCATCCTTGCCTCGGAGCAAGGTGCCAGGCTGGTGGTCGAGCTGGCCGCGCTGGCCCCCGCATTCCAACGCTTGAGCCAGGAGTTGGACGTATTGATGTTTGGTGCCGGAGCCACTCGCCTGGCGGATCTGGCGACATTCATCCGCGACATGCGTGAGGAACTCGACGCCCTGCCGGAAATGCTCCCCGCCCTGCGCGACCTAACAGCCACGCCGGAGTCCATGCGCCACTCGCTGCGGCGCCTGCATCTAACCGCGGAGCAATTCGAGGCCGCCTGCGCGCGCAAAACCTTGGAACATCTCTATCGGGAGGACCGGATGCTGCAACGCTTCGACAGCCATCTGCTCCAACAGAAACTCGACCGCCTGGCCAGCGCCCACCGCCAGTGGCTCGACCACAACGCCGGCTGGATCCGCAGCCAGGTGCGCCGCCGCTTCATCGACCATGTGCAGGTGGCCAACCTATCCGCCGCGGTGCTTTCACACGACCAGAAGCTCTTCAAGAAATCCTTCACCACCGGCCGCCGCGAACTGGAACACGAGTTCGGCAAGACGATGAGATATAAGTCGATCCGCGACATCGCGGCGGCGGATAGCGGCAAGGTGGTGTGCGATTTGAAACCCGTGTGGCTGATGAGTCCGCTCTCGGTTTCCGACACGCTGCCGTTGGATACCAGCCTGTTCGACGTGGTGATTTTCGACGAGGCCAGCCAGATACCAGTGGAGGACGCCGTGCCCGCCGCCTATCGGGCCATGCAGGTCATTGTGGTGGGCGACGAAATGCAGTTGCCGCCGACGACGTTTTTCACCAGCAGCGGCGATGCGGAGGATGAAATCACCCTCGAGGAGGAAGGCGAACCGGTGAGCGTGTTGATGGATGCCGACAGCTTCCTCACCCAGTGCGCACGCAATCTTCCAAGCACCCTGCTGGCCTGGCACTACCGCAGCCGTTATGAGGCACTCATCAGCTTCAGCAACGCCGCCTTTTATGGTGGCGACCTCTTCACCATTCCCGATCGGCAGCTCGCCTTGACGGCAAGCGCCGACCTAACCGCAGGGGCCGACTCCGACGCCGCCGGCCTGGTGCCCATGGTGCTTGCCCGGCCGGTGAGTTTCATCCGCTGCCTCAACGCGCCCTATGAAAACCGCCGCAATCCGTGCGAAGCGGCGGTCATCGCCCGCCTGGTGCGTGGCATCCTACTGGCGGAAACCAAGTTGAGCATCGGCGTGGCGGCCTTCAGCGAAGCGCAGCAGGACCAGATCGAGTCGGCGCTCGACGCGCTGGCCGCCGCGGACCCCGAGTTTGCGGCGCGCCTGGAGGCTGAGTATGTTAGAGAGGAGGACAACCAGTTTTGCGGGCTGTTTGTCAAGAACCTGGAGAACGTCCAGGGCGACGAGCGCGATGTGATCCTGATGTCGGTTTGTTACGGGCCGGACCTCACGGGCAAGATGCGGATGAACTTCGGGCCGATCAATCAGCGCGGCGGCGAGAAGCGCCTCAACGTGATATTCAGCCGCGCCCGCCATCACATGGTGTTGGTCAGCGCCATCCACCATCACCAGATCACCAACGACTATAACGACGGCGCCCGCGCCCTGAAAAGCTTCCTTCACTATGCCGAGAGCCTGTCACGCGGCGATCCGGCAATGGCCCGCCAGGTCCTCGATGGACTCAATCCTCTCCAGCGCAAGCCGCGTGGCGAAGCGGAATCTAGCAACCTCGTGGCGTTGCAACTCGCCGCGGCCCTCGCCCAACGCGGCTGGGTGGCCGACACCGATGCCGGACAAAGCCGCTTCCGCTGCGATGTGGCGGNGCGCGCCCGCGGCGCCGACCANCACCAACTCGCCGTGCTCGTAGCCGGCGGTGGGACGCTCGGCGCGCTGGAGAGCTTCCACACCCGGCCCGCCATCCTGCGCACGTTCGGCTGGCAGGTCGCCGTCGTGATGGCCAAGGACTGGTGGCACGAACCCGCGATGGTCATGGAGCGCATCGAACGGCTGCTGCGCCGCGAGATCGGCGAAACGGAGGAAGTGCCCCTCGAGGAGGAAGCTCCCGCCG
>TBL_comb47_HYPODRAFT_10005806_pt1 | contig 13599 bp, 15 predicted proteins | sample TroBogypolimnion_40_FD_10682 | JGI IMG/M metagenome (IMG submission 10682)
TAACTCCTAACTCCTAACTCCTAACTCCTAACTCCTAACTCCTAACTCCTAACTCCTAACTCCTAACTCCTAACTCCTAACTCCTAACTCCTAACTCCTAACTCCTAACTCCTAACTCCTAACTCCTGTTTTTTGCGCCATTTTCCGATCCCTTTTCCGCTTGGCGAGCATCAGCAGATAGGTCAGCGATAGAAAGCTGGGAAAAATGCTGACGCCGGTAGCGATAATCAGTTCCAACAGGTTTTCACGAACGTCTTTTGTGCCTGAAAACAGTCCCACCACCGTCAAGCAGAGCAGACATGAAAAAAATGATGCGAAGGCCGTTATCAGAAAAGCTTTTTTTTCATTTTTTATCAAATGAAAAACCGGCATTCCGATGCAGATGATTACCAGCAGAATCGGCAGCAGAATAAACAACTGTTCCAGTTCATTTGCCGCAAAGAGCAGAAAAAGCGGTCCCGCCGCAATAATCAGCAGATTCAAAAGAGATTTAGATTTTTCCGTCATTATGATTCCTACTTATTCAGCCCCTTGATTATTCGCCCCTGGATCACATGCCTTTTCGCGGAAAGAATCTTATCGACGAATTTCAGAGTACCGCAAGCATCCTGCTTGCGATCTTCTCCAAGCTGGAAGTTTACCCGCCGGAGGCGGCGCCACAGGCGACCAGGGCTTGGGTTACTCTATCCGGTTATCTGTTTTTCGCAATCCTAATTTCTTTTTCCGTCAAGCCGTATATCTTATCGACAAAAATTTCAAAGTACCGCAAGCATCCTGCTTGCGATCTTCTCCAAGCCTTTTTTGTTCCTCATGCTATGCCCTCGAATTCGGGGGGAATTCATCCTGTGCATCCTGTCCGTTCCTGTTTCATGTCTCCCAAAACTTATCCATCACGCTTTTGATTTTTCCGTCATTGTCATTTCCTGTAATTTGCTTAATATCGCCTGTCCTATAGTTTTTTCAATCTGCCAATGTTTAAGCGTTCCGCTGCCGCTATCCACATTGTACAATTTAGACAATATATGTGTCAAAAATAATTTGATACATAATAAAAACATGTTACGGTATAAACAGATTGCACCATGAACAAAACAATTACTTACTGGCCTGCACAATGACGCGTAAAGCAAAAATTAAAATCATTACATTCCTTACAGCCATTGTTTTACTGATTTCATTGTCATATATTTTTGTTAGCAGGTTGCCATCCCAAGCACGTAAAGATTGGAAAGACGCGGCAATCCCGGAGATTTCCCGTTTAGCAAATGATAAAAAGTGGATAACAGGGCAAATTTCTGAACTTGACCCTGATAAAAATGTACAGATTGCAGATGCTGATGGATGGTGGGTTTCCAGTAAATTGATATTAATGAAAAACAAAGAGTGGCTGATTTATAAAAATCATTGCAGTAAAAAAGTCCCTCATAATGTTTCTGATATTTTTATCGCTAAGGGGTCTGATGGAAATTGGTATTATTCAACTTATCATTTTTGTATTGACATGTTTGTCCTTAAACATATGTCTGAATATGGGCAATCTCAGGATTTAAAAGAATTTATATCAAGATACAGCCTTAAAACATTTGACGGAAAATCGGATGAATGTTTACTTAAAACTTGGCCCAATGATTGAAAGAGACTGAAAGACAATGGAAGTTCATGATTACAATGGTGCGGGGAAGTGGTCGAGTGAAGAAATTCTTCACCGATACTCTCAATATTGCCGGGAATTGAATGTGCAAACCACGATAGACTTGTCTCCTGTCACGTTTGTAGAGGGTGACGTCAAATGGATTTATCCAGTGATGAATAAAGTTATTGTTGGTATAGAACAGGGTGATCCCGCTTGCAGACGTATTGGAATTGAATTTGTTGAGGAGAATGGCAAGTTCCCATTTGGCAAAATACTTAAATCGAATACGGCGAGAGCCTTGCGCCGTGCTGAACTTACGATTGCAGAGCAGGCCAGAATCAGGCAGCGTTTAGTGACCATGCTGATTGAAGGTAATGTGCCACATGAGTACAAGCAGTATGCAAAATTACTCAAAAAAATTGGACTAGACGGGTGTTGGGATGGAATCGAAAGCAGAATTGACCGTTCAAATAAATATGTAATGAAATACTACAATTATCTAAAGGAAGCCAACATCCCATTGCACAAGGATTCCAACTGCTTTTTGGGGGGTGAATATCGGAGCTAAATTTTTAGTTTTAATGTTTTTTTCACGTTTGACGGCATGGGTGAATAGTTAAACTTTGGGTATTTGCTGTGATTCCTCTACGGGGCAAGATACCGCATGTTTAATTTGTTTTTCATGGAAACTCTAATATATTCTACAAGGTTTGAACGCGGTATAATAGCTTTTCAGACAAATAAAGCGATAACAAAATGTTTTTACTAAAAATTACACGCATTCCAATTTGGGTATATTATGCTGCACCTCTGGTTTCCATTGTTGTGACATTAACGTTCATGAAATACATGAATGATTTATTTTTACTCAGTCTCCTCATTGGAGTTCCGTTCCTTATAGTTGTAATGGCATATGTAAAAATTTTCAACATGAATAACTTCCGATTATTTCATTGTATCGCCATTCCGTTGGTTTATCTTGCTTCATATCCGTTGGCAATACTGCCAGCCTTATTTTTTCAATTAATATTTGGAACATTTGAATTTCCTCCGATGTAATAGCTTCAAAATCGAACAAAATTAAAGAACTGCCGGGATCGGGGAGCTTTTGTATGCTTTCCCGAAAAGAGAAGTCCAGAAGCCGAATTGTAATTCAGCCACGATATCGTCGGGAGAAAATGTTCTTTTGCGCTGTAATACTTTTGTTTTTGCCTTGCCGATTTCATCTTCTGCATAGTTTATTAATGGGGCGGTCTCATACCATGCGGCAGCCCCGTAGTGCAGCGACAGCGCATTATGTATTGCATTGCGCAGTGCGATTTCCGCAAGCTGCAGGGGAGAATACAAGCTCTCGCATACAGCCATATTCCATAGATAGCGGGCAAACGTGGTGCATTCATCCGCACCGTCCTTACAATATGCCTCCAGCCGTTCGGCGGATATGCTTTCTTTTATGTTTTTGTGAAAAATTTCTTGCATGTTTACAGGACAAAACCTATATTATAGATGTAGGCCCCGGAATTCCTTCTCCCATCCTTGCGGTGGTGCCAGGAGCCGGGGTATTCTTTTTTATCGTCATTCCTTTTTGCGTTCCACGCCCAAGTTACGCCATTTTAACCGTATGGCTAAAATGGTTGGATGGTTCATGCTTTGAATATATCTTAAATCAGTTCCTATTTCAAGCAAACAGGCCATAGAGCAATGGAATATTATACTTCATAATTCGCGCTTATCGGCGATTCGTTTATTTTTTCATAAAAAATTAACCTAAAGGCTTATCGATAAAATATTTAGCTTATATGATATTGACAAAATTGCTATATATGTAGGGACAATTGACGGGAAGTGAGAAAGTTGAGAGCGAGGAAAGCAAGAAAAGTTGAAAGTTGAGGAATCATGAAAACAGATTTATCTCTGTGTCTCTGTGCCTCCGTGGTTAAAAGAGGTTGTGCTGAAATGGTCTCCAATGTCTCGGAAATGTAGGTGGAGTTCTAAAGTTAAAAGTTAAAAACCCGGAACGGGTGGAAAGATTATAGAAAGAAAAACCCGGAACGGGTGAAATGATTATAGAAGAAAGCGAGAAAAGAGGAAGTATGAAAACATTTCACTGGCGTGTAGAAGATGCTTTGGCCAGTGCTGCCTGTGTCGGACAGGATTGTCCCAAACATCAAATGTTCGTGACGGATGAACATATGTGCAAATGTCCCAAAGTGTAAAGAATGTGAATAGTGACTGGTAAATGGTGAATAGTAAAAATAATGAAAATGGTTCCGCATAGGGTAAGTCCAGAATGAGGTGCTGTGGTGTCCAAAATGTGTGTAAACATTGAAAACTGTTATGCGGAGAGGGACTCTAATTCCTCGGAAATGTGGCTGTCCACTAATTGCACTAATTATCACGAATTTGTTTTTCTTCGTGCCGATTCGAGTAATTCGTGGAAGAAAAGGGATGTGTAAAATGACCAAGATGTTTGTAAGAATTGAAAACCGTTGTGCTGAAATGGTCTCCAATGTCTCGGAAATGCGCGATGCTATCGGCAAAAGCCGATGGGAATAATGGGAAGTATGGGAAGTATGGGAATAATGGGATGGCGTATGTTCAGAGGCTGTCTAAAATGAGGGAGACTGATGTCCAAAATGTCCAGAATGCGTGCTGAGTGTAGTGCCGTCCGTCTCGGACGGGGCTCCAAATCCACCCTCTCAGAGAGAGGGAGCTACACCGGAACGGGTGTCTAAAATGTGGGTGTGGGTGTCCAAAATGGGTTTTGTTGTAGCGCCATCCGTCTCGGACGGGGCTCCAAATCCACCCTCTCAGAGAGGGTACTACACCGGAACGGGTGTCCAAAATGTGGGTGGTGGATGTCCAAAATGGGTTTTGTTGTAGTGCCGTCCGTCTCGGACGGGGTTTCAAATCCACCCTCTCAGAGAGAGGGAGCTACACCGGAACGAGTGTCTAAAATGTGGGTGTGGGTGTCCAAAATGGGTTTTGTTGTAGCGCCATCCGTCTCGGACGGGGCTCCAAATCCACCCTCTCAGAGAGAGGGAGCTACACCGGAACGGGTGTCCAAAATGTGGGTGGCGGATGTCCAAAATGGGTTTTGTTGTAGTGCCGTCCGTCTCGGACGGGGTTTCAAATCCACCCTCTCAGAGAGGGCGCTACACCGGAACGGGTGTCCAAAATGTGGGTGGTGGATGTCCAAAATGGGTTTTGTTGTAGTGCCGTCCGTCTCGGACGGCGTTTCAAATCCACCCTCTCAGAGAGGGAGCTACACCGGAACGGGTGTCCAAAATGTGGGTGGTGGATGTCCAAAATGGGTTTTGTTGTAGTGCCGTCCGTCTCGGACGGGGTTTCAAATCCACCCTCTCAGAGAGAGGGAGCTACACCGGAACGGGTGTCCAAAATGTGGGTGGTGGGTGTCCAAAATGGGTTTTGTTGTAGTGCCGTCCGTCTCGGACGGATGTTTCCGATTCCCCTCTCAGAGAGGGTGCTGCACCGGAACATTGGTCGTCTCCCGCATCTGCGGGATGCCTTTGTGGTTAAAAAAGCAGATATCCAGGATGTCCAAAATGATGATATTGGATGTATTTTTAATTTTTTTAACCCGATGGCGCAATAGGGGGTTGATTTATTGCAAAATCTCATGTATTTTAATCGAGTTGGCATATTGTTTTAGTATATACTTTTTATTTATTATACGGAGGTTTTAAGAATGGCCGGAAAAGTCAGGTTCGGGATCATTGGTACCGGCGCAATCGCGGCTTTGCATGCTGAGGCAATAAATGCTTTGGAGAATGCGGAGCTGGTTGCGGTTTATGATAAGGTCACGGAAAGGTGTCGTGCATTTGCCGAAAAATACCACGTCCGGGCAGTGGACGATTTCGATGCGTTTTTATCCGATAAAACAATTGATGCCGTTACGGTCGCGACTCCGACCGGTTTTCATGGCGAGGTGGCCATTCCCGCCGCCAGGGCCGGAAAACATGTTCTGTGTGAAAAACCGCTGGATGTCACCCTGGAAAAGGCTGACGCCATTATTAATGAATGCGAAAAGCACGGAGTAGTGCTTTCGGCAGTGTTTCAGTCGCGTTTCGCTAAAAATATTCAGTTGCTCAAAAAGACGGTTGATGAAGGCCGCTTCGGCAAGATCGTTCTGGTCAGCACCCAGGTCAAATGGTTCCGTTCGCAGGAATATTATGACAGCGCCGGCTGGCGCGGCACCTGGGCGCTTGACGGCGGCGGCGCGCTGATGAACCAGTCAATTCATACCATCGATTTGCTGTTGTATATCAATGGCGATCCCGATGAAGTCTTTGCTTATACCGGGACTTTGACCCATGACCGGATCGAAGTCGAAGACAATGCCTGTGCCGTGGTCAAATACAAAAACGGTTCAATGGGCGTTATCGAGGCCAGCACGTCCTGCGCTCCGGGCTTTCCGCGCCGGATCGAGGTTTCCGGTTCAAAAGGCACAGTGGTGGTGGAAGATGACCAGATTGTCCGTTGGCAGTTCGTTGATGAGCAGCCGGAAGATGCGATAATCAGGGCTAACGGCGTAATTTCCGAAGGCATGAAAGGCGGTTCCGGAGATCCGATGGCGGGAGTCAGCCATGAAGGTCACCGCCGTCAGCTTGCCGACATGGTTGATGCTATCCTCGCGCACAAAAATCCGCTGTTGTCAGGACGCGAAGGGCGCCGCGCGGTTCAGTTGATTTGCGGCATCTATGAGTCTGCCCGCACTGGAAAGCCGGTTAAGTTTTAGGCCTTCAGCTTTCTTTTGCCTATAGAGGTAATTGCAAAAGTAGTCAGAATTCAGTAGTCAGAATAAATCCGGATTTGAATTAGAATTTCATTCTGAATTCTGAATTCCTGCAAAAATTGAGTTTTGCAATTGGCTCTATAATCTAAAAAATATACCCCGGAGTTTGGACAGCCCCGCCAAAAGTCCACTGCCGCTAAAAATTGAATTACAGGTGGACTTTGGGAAAATATTTTCTTTGCTAATTCGTAATTTTCATGTCGTCAACTGTCGCTCACAGGTCAATAATTGGCATAGCTGGCTGAAGAAAGTTGTGAAAAAAGCCATTTTCGGCTTATTTGCGGTCATCTTCTGTTTTTGGCGTCGCTGTTTCTTATAAAATCCGGACATCTGCATAATATTGTGTACTGCCGTGATCGAATATATGGCATTATATACAGCAGTTTTCCCCCTGATGCCAAGCCGCCTCAGCGGCGTGAACTGCTTAAGTCTTCCGAACAATGCTTCCTCGCCTGAACGCATCCGGTAGTCTTCTCGAAACTCCTCGGTTTTCTCATGAAGCCGGCGTTCGCGCAGCCGCAGACTTCTGGCATCATAAGTGATAACATAGTTTTGAGGATGAGCATTGCTTTTATTCGGCAGTAGCGGCGCTGCGTGGGCGTGAGCTTTGTTTCCGGCTTGCGATCACGGTTTGCCGGATGTAATATGCGCCAGTTTCGGAATGACTGGTATCGGAAATGGGATCAGAATTGGAAATATTACTTATTGCGATAGGAAAGGGGGCAGTTGGAGGTTACCTCTTTGAATGCTCTGGAAAAATTATGAATATTGCTGAATCCTAGTTTGTCGGCCACTTCTGAGACGTTGAGCCCGGAATATGCCAGCATTTCGCCTGCTCTCCACATCCGTAGTTCCCGGTGCATGGTGCGCGGACTGATGCCGTAAGCGGCCTTGAACATTTTTCTAAAATACGAAGAACTCATTTTAAAACTGGCGGCCATCTCATCAACATTGAGTTCCTGGTCCAGATGGTTCTGCAAATATGCAACTGCCTGCCGCATGGTGGCGGTGTGCGGGGTGTTCTGCTCAGAATGTTCCGCGTTTATGCTCAGTATTTCTTCCAGCATCTGCAGAAACAATCCGGCCTGGGCCAGTCGCTGCCAGGGAAAGTTTTTATGGATATGGCAGATTTTGCGGAACAGCGGTTTGACGTTAGAGTTAGCGCCGGTAATGATTTTGCCCTGCCATTGCGAGATTATCGGGTCGTTTAACGGCGGGTGCATTCTGGCGGAATGTTTTTTCAAATCCGTCATTCCGCCTGGTATGACAGCATTCCAGTGACTGCGTTCCGGATCATAGAGCAGATCAAAATGCAGATAAAGACAGTGCATCTCGCCGGAAGTTCCGCGCATCCAGTGGGGAGTATCCGGCGGAATCCAGATCAGATCATCCATGGCAACTTTGAATTCCTGCCGGTTCACGGAAAACACGCCGTATCCGCTGCCGATGTAAACCGCCAGATAGTCCAGCAGTTTTCTTTCCCCCATATACCATTTAGTCCTGATGCTGTCGCCGCTCTGCCGGATATAAGGCGAAAAATTTGCCAGCCGCCAGGCCGTTTCCCGCGCCGGCGGGCGCACGTCTATCTCTTTGAGTGTAATATTATTCATTTTGTCCTTTCTGGATATTTCACGAAACTTGTAGCCTTTATTTTTTAACAACTCCTCAAATAATCGTTAATGATAAAGAATAATTGTATATGATAAATAATCAAGCTCATTACTAATTGAGTTTTAAATAAAAAAGATTATAATTGATAATAAGCAACTTATTATAAAGGATTGATAATATGAGAAAACCGGATTTTGACAACATTCTGAAGGTATTGAATCGTGAAAAGCCTGACCGCCCGACCCTGTTTGAATTTTTTCTGAACGTTCCGCTGTATGAGCGGCTTGGTGGAATAGCAAGCAACCGCTATATTGAAGCATTTCACCGCGCCGGCTACGATTATTGCACTTTTCATGCCGGATTCAGTTTCCCTTCAGGCGAAAGGGACCATGCCAAAAGTATTTCTCTGAATGAAGGGGCCTTGATTACCGACCGTGCAAGTTTCAAAAAATATACATGGCCGGTGGTGGATAATTCAGGCTATGATGTTCTGGCCGGAGTCGCTCCGGAAATCCCTGAAGGCATGAAGTTGATTGTTCCAGGTCCCGGCGGCGTATTGGAAAATATCATTCGCATTGTCGGTTATGACAACCTTTGCATGATGCTGTACGATGATCCGGAACTGGTACAACAAGTAACCGATAATGTCGGGTCGCGGCTGGTAAGACATTATGAAATAGTCGGAAAATATGATACAGTCGGAGCAATGATTTCCAACGATGACTGGGGATTCCGCAGTCAGCCGATGCTGAGCCCGGACGATATGAAAAAATATATTATTCCATGGCATGTCAAAATAACTGAGGCTATTCACAGTCATGGCAAACCGGCCATTCTGCATTCCTGCGGCAATCAGGAAAGTCTGATGGATAGCATCATTGACGTCTGCAAGTATGACGGCAAGCACTCTTATGAAGACACCATTGAACCGGTGGAAGCGGCATACGAGCGTTGGGGCGGCAGAATTGCAATCATGGGCGGCATCGACCTGGATTTTGTCTGCCGCAAGAGCCCGGAAGAAATTTATCAGCGTTCTAAAGCCATGCTTGAACGCGCTGAAAAACGCGGCGGATATGCGCTGGGTTCAGGCAACAGCATTCCGGAATATGTGCCGCAGGAAAACTACTTTGCAATGATTTCCGCCGCTGTCGGCAAAATAGATTTACCCTAAGGAGCCGTTCAAGAATACATGCCAAAATTTGTAAACTTTATTTTTTAACAACTCCTAATTCCGAGACGAAAGGAATTGACGGGATGGCGCCTGGCCGTGTCACTGCAATCGCTGCGGCGCGGCAGGCGTTTTGCAAGCTTTGTTCAACGCTCAATCCGGCAGCTTTTCCGGCAACAAAATAGCCGATGAAAGTGTCGCCGGCGGCAGTAGTGTCAACTGCTTTGACTTTTTCAGCCGGCACAAACAGCGATTTGCCGGAATAAGAATAAAGCGCCCCTTTGGCGCCCAGAGTGAGCACGATTTCTGTTTCAGGCAGAAGTTTCGACAGTTTCAGCATGATTTTATTAGAGTCTGATTCACCGCTGAGGCCTTCCGCTTCGGTCTCATTCAATACGATGATATCCAGCATTTGCAACGGATATTCCTTGATTTCAGGATTAAACGGAGCGGGATTGAAGCAGACTTTCAGTCCGGATTTTTTAGCTTGCTCGATCAGATAGGGAATATGGCTGATCTCGTTTTGCAGAATCAGCATAGTATCTTTTTCGAACTTGGCTAATACCGCGTCAATATCCTCACGGCTGATGACCTGATTGGTTCCTGGAAAAAGGACAATGGCATTTTCGGCGGCAGCTTCCACCTGAATAATTGCCCGTCCGGTATGAATTTCCTGATCTATCGTGACATTGGCAATGTCAATACCTTCAGCAGCGAGGGTGTCCTTAAGAGAAATGCCGTCGCGTCCGATTTTCCCGGCATGGAATACCACGGCTCCGGCTCTGGCGGCGGCAACCGCCTGATTTGCGCCTTTGCCGCCGGGGAATTCGGAATACTCGCGACTGGAGATGGTTTCGCCGGGACGCACAATGTGAGGAACCTTGTAAACGCAGTCAATATTGAGTGAACCGTAACATAAAATATTCATTTTGGGTTCTGTGATTTTATGGCGCTGATAAAATCAGCCAGCGTATCCCGCCATGACGGGCGTTTGAAGTTGAGAATCCGGTCTATCTTTGCACAGTTGAATTTAGAATTTTTTGGCCTGACGGCAGGAGTTGGAAAGGCATCGCTCAGGCAGGGAAGCACACTGGTTTTAAGCTGTGCCTGGCGGACGATGAATTCCGCCACCTCATAACGGGATGCAAACCCGTCTGCGGCGAAATGATATAAACCTTCCGGTTTGTTATCGAGGAAACAGAGGATTGCGCGAGCTACATCCGCAGTTGCGGTAGGAGCGCCGGTCTGGTCTGAAATTACCTTAAGAGATTCTCTTTCCGCTGCCAGCGCCAGTATTTTGGATATGAAATTATTGCCGTGACGGCCATAAGTCCACTCTATCCTGATTATGGCATGATGACAACCGGAAGCCGCGAGCAATTGTTCGCCATGCAGTTTTGTCCTGCCGTAAATGCTAAGCGGATTAGTCAAATCAGTTTCGCTTTGAGGAGAATCGGTAAGATCGCCGAAAACAAAGTCGGTGCTGATATGAATGACATATTTGCCGGATGCGGCGGCGATTTTGCCAAGTTCTCCGACTGCCAGCGCGTTGACCGCTTCGCATAACTCAGGTTCAGCTTCGGCTTTATCAACAGCGGTGTATGCCGCACAATTGACCACGCAGTCGCAGGATTCCAGCGCTTTTTCAAGTTGACTGCTATTGGTAATTTGAAAGTCCGGCAGATCGTAAATCTGAACCGTCCAACCAGAAGCGGCGGCGGCAATTCTCAAATCGCTGCCCAGCATGCCGTTTCCGCCGAGTATCGCCAGTTTTTTCATTTTGCTGAATCCTTCAGTTGAATGGCTCTAGCTCTTTTAACGGCAGATTTTTCAAGTCCTTGGCGGAGAGTATCGGATCAGTCAACGGCCACCGGACATTGATATCCGGATCGTTCCAGACGATGCCGCGTTCATCCTTGGGAGACCAGTATTCGCTGCATTTATAGACGAATTCGGCGGAGTCGCTGAGTACGCAAAAACCATGCGCGAACCCTTTCGGGACGTAAATCAGCAGCTTGTTTTCGGCGGAAAGAATAAATCCCTCCCATTGGCCGTAAGTTGGTGAATTTCTACGGATATCGACAACTACGTCAAAAACTTCGCCGGCTATTACCCTGACGATTTTATCCTGTCCCGGGTTGATCTGGTAATGCAGGCCGCGCAATGTGTTTTTTACCGACTTGGAGTGATTGTCCTGGACAAAATCCTGATCAATCCCGTATTTGCTGTATTCGCTGCGGTTGTAGCTTTCCAAAAAGAATCCGCGGTTGTCCTGAAACACCCGGGGTTCGATGATCTTTACCCCCGCCAGCCTGCATTCAGTAACTTTCATTATCTATACTGCTCCTCATATAAAAACAGGTTAAATGACCAGTATTAATTATTAGTTTCCGGGGCCTGTTCGGAAACAGCTTTCGCCTTGCCGGCTTTTTTGGCGGACATTCTTTCATTCCAGTAGGCAATGACACCCGGCAGGACGGAGATAACAATAATCGCCATAATTACCAGGGTAAAATTATTTTTGACAACTGGAATATTTCCGAAGAAATAACCGGCAAATACCAGCAGGGATACCCACATGACGCCGCCGACAACGTTATATACGATAAATCTGGCGTAAGACATGCTGCCCATGCCGGCGACGAACGGAGCAAATGTCCGGATTATCGGCAGAAACCTGGCGATGATGATCGTTTTTCCGCCGTGGCGTTCATAAAACTCATGCGTTTTGATCAAATGTTTTTTATTCAAGAATCGAACATTATCTTTATGGAAAACTTTAGGCCCGATATATTTGCCGATCTGGTAATTTACCGTGTCGCCGATAATCGCGGCGATCGTCAGCACAATAAAGATAGACACAATATTAAGTCCGCCGCTCGCGGACAACGCGCCGATTGCGAAAAGCAAAGAATCCCCCGGCAGGAATGGAGTCACCACCAGGCCGGTTTCACAGAAAATTATTATAAAGAGAATTAGATAAGTCCAAATGCCGAAATCATTTGCCAGCACTACCAGATGCTTGTCAAGATGAAGAACCATTTCTATCAACTGCTTAATCAAATCCATTATTTTACCTTTAAATATTTACTGTTTGTTTGAGTAGCCGGAAAAAGTATTCCGAAAGCTTTAACCAGTTCCCACCATAAGGTAGCCAGGGCAGCCAGTCCGATTGCGGCAGCAACCTCATTAAAACTCAGCGGCATTGTTTTAGCGGCAGCATTACCGGCCGGCAGATAAATAATCAACGCCAACGCCGCAACAATTGCGGTATTCACTAATATAATCACTTTATCCCGCCATTTCAACAGCGCTGCTACGGCAAATTGCTTATTGGACTGATTAATATATACCAGGAAAAGGTTCGAGAAGCCGATAACAAGAAGCGCGAAAGTTCTGGCAAGTTCAACCGGTTCACCATTTATATGCAGGTAAATATATGCGCCGAATGCGGCAGCGAAGATTGCCAGTCCCTGCAGCAATGCCTTGAACATCATCCCCATATTTACCAGTGGCTCTTTAGGAGAACGNGGCGGCCGGTCCATGATATCCTGTTCCGCCGGCTGCCGCTCGAAAATAATCGAACAGGTGGGATCAATAATCAGTTCAAGCAGCACGACGTGAATCGGCAGCAGCAGCAGCGGCAAATGCATGATNGGCGTCATCAGCGCAATCAAGGCGATTGGAATATGAATAACAAAAACATAACAGACNGCTTTNTTGATATTGTCGTAAATCCGGCGACCATCNTTGACCGTTTCGACGATGGTGGTGAAATTATCATCCAGCAGAATCATGTCCGCNGCTTCCNTGGCTACGCCGGTGCCGCGCTTGCCCATGGCGATGCCGATGTCCGCGTATTTCAAGGCAGGGGCATCGTTGACGCCGTCTCCGGTCATGGCCACGATCTCTCCAATGTCTTTNAANGCNTTNACTATNCGCATNTTATGNTTCGGAATCACGCGGGCAAAGATATTCGCCGTTTTAATTNTTTCCCGGAGTTCNTCNTCCGGCATCTCGTCAAGCTCTTTTCCGGTAATGACCTCATTGCTATGGGGAATTCCTATTTTGCCGGCAATGGATTTAGCCGTAATGCCGTTATCTCCGGTGATCATCACCACTCGGATGCCCGCCTGATTACAGATTTTTACCGCGCCGGGAACAGCTTCGCGCGGCGGATCTTCAAGTCCCAGCAGGCCGAGCAGTTCAAGCTCATTGCCATTCAACTCGTCCGGAATAGACGGCATATTGGTTCTTCTCGCCACGGCTATTACGCGATAGCCTTTTGAGGACAGCTCAATCTGTGCGGATTCCAGTTTCGCACTATCTTCCGGGCTCAACCGGCAAAGCGGCAGAATGCTTTCCGGCGAG
>TBL_comb47_HYPODRAFT_10005807_pt1 | contig 13598 bp, 14 predicted proteins | sample TroBogypolimnion_40_FD_10682 | JGI IMG/M metagenome (IMG submission 10682)
CTCTTCTGCGAATCTCGGCCCAGTCATTCATATTGCTATACATGCTTCATTGTTAATGAAGATGCCGCACTTTTGAACCGCCCCGTCACACACATGACCCCGCCGCACTTTTCAGCCGCCGTTTACATGGTCGGATCGCAACTGCAAAAAATGCGATTTTCAGGGGTTTTTGATGGGTCGAAAACGCGAAAGTGGTTTTGGACGACAAAAAAATCCGGTGTCAGTAAAAGTGTCAGCGAAAGGGGTGGTGGAGCAGTAAAAAATTGTCGCGAGTTAAGAAAGATTTCGCTTGAATTATTCCTATAACCTGCTACATTACAGGCACATGAAACGGACCTAATCGAGCAAATTCGACAACTGGCTCCATTTTCACCTCATCCGCCAATGGCCGTCATCACGCGGTGCGGCTGGTAATTCTGACGGAATAAATGCTCCTCCGGTTTTTGCACCAGCGTGCTGACGACCAACCGGTGCAGGTGGGCCGTGTAAATCTGGGGACGCAACGCCGGTTTCAAGTCCGTCTCCAGATGATTGCCGAGGCAGGGCCGCAGCTTGCCGTCGCAGGTCAACCGCATCTTGTTGCAGCGTTCGCAAAAATGCAGGTCACTCAACGCCCCGATCAACCCCACGGTCGCCCCCCGCCGTTTCAGCCGGTAATACTTCGCGGGGCCAAAACCAAAGGACGCCGTGAGCGGCTCTAGTTCATCTTCACGCTTTAAGTTGGCGAACAGTTCCGTGACTGGGAAAAAATTCTTTTCGCTCAACATTTCGGTGAGGCTCACCGGCATCAACTCGATGAAGCGGATGGCGATGTCGTGTTCCGCCGCGAAATCGATCAGCCGGAAAACTTCGCCGTCGTTTTTCCCGCGCATCAACACCGTGTTCAGCTTCACCGACTCGAAGCCGATCTGTTTAACCCGCTTGATGCCTTCCAAGACCGGTGCGAGGTCGCCGTTGGTAATGGCGCGGTAAATCGCAGGGTCGAGCGCGTCGAGGCTGATGTTCACGCGGCGCAAACCCGCGTCAAACAACGGCTGCGCGAGTTCCGGCAGGCGCGTGCCGTTCGTCGTGAGCAGCACCGATTCCACGCCCGGCGTGGCGATCAGATCCCGGATGAAGTCCACCACGCCCGGCCGGATCAGGGGTTCGCCGCCCGTCACGCGAAAGCGTTTGAAGCCCAGCGCCGTCGTCGCCCGCACGATGGCGAGCAGCTCGTCGTAGGAAAGGATTTCGCCGCGCGGCAGCCAGTCGGCATAATTCTCCGGCAGGCAATACAGGCACCGCTCGTTGCACCGGTCGGTGATCGAGATGCGCAGATAATCCACGGTGCGGCCAAAGGAATCCATATTCGTCGCCTAACTTTTCACCATCCGCGCTCAGCAAGCAACTATTTTGCGTGCGGATCGTCCCCGCATAAATGCGCCAAACCCTCGCGGATGGCCGGCGCAAGGATTTCCAGACACTCGCGCACCGCCGTCGGCTTGCCCGGCAGGTTCACGATGAGCGTTTGTCCGCGCGTGCCCGCCACCGCTCGCGACAAAATCGCCGTCTTCACTTTGGCGAACGATTGCACCCGCATGATTTCGCCGAAGCCGGGCAGTTCCTTTTCCAACACCGCCCGTGTCGCTTCCGGCGTCACGTCGCGCGCGGAAATTCCCGTGCCGCCGGTCGTCACCACCAGGTCGCATTTCAACTCATCCGAAAAATTCCTCAAGGCTGACGCGATCAAGTCCACTTCATCCGGCACAATCGCCATTTCAAATGTTGCGTCGGCAAAAAACTCCCGCAATACATTCTCAATCTCCGGCCCGCTGCGGTCGGTGTAAACTCCCGCGCTCGCCCGGTCGCTAATGGTGATGCGCCCGATTTTCATTCCTTGATTTTTTCCGCCACGCGGATGTTTTCGATCCGCATCTTTTTGTCCACCGCTTTGCACATATCGTAGAGTGTCAGTGCCGCGACGCTCACCCCGGTCAGCGCTTCCATTTCCACGCCGGTTTGCGCGCTGGTCTCCGCCGTGCAGATAATTTCAATCCCCGCCGACCGGACCTTGAAAGTCACCGCCACGCAGTTCAATCCCAGCGGATGACACAGCGGAATCAATTCACTCGTCCGTTTGGCCGCCTGAATGCCCGCGATCTGCGCGACCGTCAATACATCGCCCTTCGGCAGCGCATTGCGCCTCAAGGCGCGGATCGTGGCGGGTTGGCAAATCAATTTGCCCGTCGCCACCGCGCGGCGGCGCTGGACCGGCTTGGCGCCGACGTTGACCATGCGCGCCGCGCCGCCGGCATTGAGATGGGAAAATTTTTTCTTCATCGAGTCACCCGCCCAGCATACCGGCCGTCGGCAGAAATTCCAACTCCGCGTCCACGTCCAGCGCCGGGCAATTTGCCGGCACGCGCAGCAGCGCGTTCGCCGCCGCCAGACACGTCACATCGCCCGAACTCGCCCACGCGAGCGGATTCAGGCGTGGCGAGCCATCGTTCCAATCCAATCGCGCCGGCCAGAACGTTTCGCGTGGACAGGCCGCAGCTTCCAATTTCACGGCCAGCTGGCCGCGGAAAAACTTCGGTGCCGCCGCGCCGCTCAATCGTGCCTGCGCCGTGGCCACCGCAAAATAAAAGCAGACAAAATGCGCCAGCGGGTTGCCCGGCAGACCGAACGCGACGCGCGTTCCGTTCACGCCGAAGATGAGCGGCCGCCCGGGCCGCAGGTCCACCTGGGCAAAAACGATTTCAAAGCCCAACCGTTCCAGCAGCGGGCGGGTGAAATCCTGGTCGCCCACACTCGCGCCGCCCGAAATCAGCACCAGATCCGCCCGATCAATCCGATTCAAATCCAGCCGCGCCCAGGCGGCTTCAAAATTCTCCGGCAAATGGTTTTGCTCGAGTTCCACCTGAAACGGTTGCAGCAGCCCCCTGATTAAGCTTGAGTTGCAATCGCGAACCTGACCCGCCCCGGGTTTCTTTTCTGGCGGGACCAACTCATCGCCCGTTGTGAAATGGACGACACTCAAGCGCGGACTCACTAAGGGCCGGGCGCAGCCCGCTGTTGCCAGCAACGCGAGTTTACCGGCGTCCAGTTGCGCCCCGGTCTCGACTAACATTTGTCCAGCCTTCATGTCTTCACCGCGACGGCGGAGATTCAGACCGGCTTCGCGCTTGGTGATCCGCAATGTGTTGCCGCTGCGTTCCACATGTTCTTGCATCACCACCCGCAGATCGACGCACGGCAGTGTCGCGCCCGTCGCCACGCGCACCGCTTCGCCGCGCTGCAGCGAGCGCGGTTTCCAGTCCGCTGCGTGGATGCTGTCCACGATCTGAAAATTCTCGGACGGGTCATCAGCCAGCATGGCATAGCCGTCGCGCGTGGAACGGTCGCTTGACGGCAAATCTTCCGGCGCGCGAACCGTCTCGCGCAACACGCGGCCAAAAGATTCCTCCAGCGAGACGCGAACCGGCGGCAATGGCCGGCAGCATGAATGAATTTCCGCTATGGCTTCGTCCAGTGAACGGAGCGCGGGGCGGTGACCCGCAGCCGCTTGAACGACCGGTTGGCTGTCCGATTTGCTGCGGCTCACAGAGGCGCGCTCCAAACTGGCAGCGGGCACGGCCCGCCGTTTCCAAATCGGCACATCTTGTTTGAGCCGGTCCAGGAACTCTGCAAGCAACGCAATGGCTTCAGCGCGATGCCGCCCGGAAACCCCAGCATAAATCGCCGTCTCGCCCACCGGAATAGTGCCCACGCGATGGATTACGCGCGCCGCGAGACACGGATATTTTGCCGCAAGCGTCTCCAGCAGCCGGCGGATTTCGCGCACCGCCATTTCCGGATAGGCCTCGTATTCCAATGCCGCGATGGGCTGGCCGTTTTCATCGCCGCGCACGGTGCCGCGAAATTCCAGCCACGCGCCGGCCGCTCCGCTTGCCGGAGGGAGAATCTTGCCGGCAATCGGCGAAGTGGTCAGTTGGATGTCGATTTCCATTTGAAAAATGTCATCCGCCCGACACCGGCGGGATTAACGCGACTTCATCGTCGTCGCCAAAACGCGTGTTGGCGTCGGCGTATTCCCAATTCCGCGCGAGCCGGACGTTTGCCCGATGCACGTCCAAGCCGGGAAATTTTTCCAACAGGAAGAACCACAGCTGCTCGCGGTTCAGCGGCGACGGCGACGCCAACTCCGTGGCCGCGCAACCGGTCACATCCTGGAGTTGGGCAAAAAAGAGCACGCGCATGACAAATGAGAGTTTAACCAGCCGTTTCCAGCAACCATTTTCCGTCACCAAAATCGCCGGGATCAAAACATCGAACGAGTTTTGGCGTTCAAGACCGGACCGAAAAATCCGCCGGTGAATTCCAGTTGGCAAATTGGGGTGCCTCCCTCGCGTCGAATTCGACAAAGCGGGCCAGGCCGGACTGCACGCAGTGGTCGGCAAAATCCTTTACAGCGAAAGCGCCGCGTGCGAGGCGGGTCGCGGCCAGCGCATGAGCGGGTTTCGGATAAAACGCCGCGAGCGATTCGATGCGGTTTGCCAATCGCGGAATGGCCCCGCAGGTTTCCGAACAGCCCGCCGCCAGCCGGAGCAAAGATTCTGCGTTCATTTGCGGCAAGTCCACCGCGAGCACGAGGAGCAAAGTTGCTTTCACGGCGTCGAGTGCGCGTTCAATGCCGGCCAGCGGTCCGGCATCAGAAAATTTATCCTCCAATACCCGGCAACCGAAGCTGGAATAATCGGCATCCGCGCGGCCGGAAATGGAAACTTCCGTCACGCCAATTTCTCGGGCGAGCCCGATCTGCCGTGCGAGCAATGTTTGTCCGCCGACTTCCAGCCAGGCCTTGTCGCGGCCCATGCGAGACGATTTGCCACCGGCGAGAATAACGGCGCTGAAGTTCATGCGTCCACGCGAAGTATTCCGTCGGTGAGGATTTTCGCCCGCAGGCCACCACGCCCGAGCAAAAATCTTTCCGCGCCGGGCGCAATGGCCTCGTCCATCCAGTGGCACGGACTGCATTCAGCCGTTCCCAAAAAGCGCACCCCCTGGGTTTCAAAAGTCACGCCGACGAGCGAATTCAAATCCACCCCCGCCGTGATGACATTGCGCCGCGTGACACCCGGCGTTTGGCCGCGGACGCCAAGCTGGCGGCAAAGATCTTCAAAAACTTCCGCCGCGAAAAAAGTGATTTGTCCCTTGTAGTCGTGCTTAAAATCAAAGAAACGGTCGCTCACGATGCCGCGCCCGGCCACGCAATGGATTTCCACACATCCGACCAGCGGATGTTCACCCGCCGGTTGGCCCTGGCGGCCAAAAAAATTATGTCCGGGTGAAATGTAAAGTTGGCGGACTTTCACGGCGGCATTATGACAAGTTCTGCCGTCGGAGAAAAACTTTTTACGCGATCCGCGCGGCGTTCCACGCCGCATCCGTTCAGCGAATTAAATGACGGGGCATTCAAATCTGCCGCCGGCCTTCAGCGGAAATCCGGCGAGAAATTGCTCCACCGACAAGCGTTTGCCGCCTTCGCGCTGCAATTCCAGAATCCGCAGCGCGCCTTGTCCGCACCCGACCACGATGCCTGTTTTGTCGGCTGACAAGACGATGCCAGCCGGGCCATTTTGTCCGACGGCTTCAGCCTTCCAGATTTTCAGCAACTGCGAATGAGCTGCGGTCTGCAAATAAGCGAACGCGCCGGGCCAGGGCGTGAAAGCCCGGAGCCGGTTCCAGATTTGCCCCGCCGGCTGGTTCCAGTCGATCCTGCCGTCTTCTTTTTTAATTTTCGCGGCATAGGTGGAGCCTTCGACGGGCTGGGGCTGCGGAGAAATCTTCCCGGCGACGTATGTGGGAATCGTTTCGGCGAGCAATCCGGCACCGAGTTGTGCCAGGCGGTCATGCAGAATTTGCGAGTCGTCCGTGGGCAGAATCGGTGTGCGGCGCATGGCCAGAACCGGTCCGGTGTCGAGGCCGGCGTCCATCTTCATGATGGTCACACCGGTTTCGGCGTCGCCGTTGGCGATGGCCCACTGGATCGGCGCGGCCCCGCGATATTTCGGCAGCAGCGAGGTGTGAATGTTCAAGCAGCCGAATCGCGGCAGATCCAGAATCGTCTGCGGCAGAATCTGTCCGTAGGCGACGACGACCATCAGGTCGGCTTGGAGTTCGCGCAGTTCGCCGATGAATTTCTCCTCCCGCGCCTTGGACGGCTGGAGCACGGTCAGGTTCAATTTTTGCGCGAGAACTTTCACCGGTGAGGGCGTGAGCTTGAGGTCGCGCCCTTTGGGCTTGTCCGGCTGCGTGACGACGGCGATGACGGAAACGTTTTGGTCGCCGGCCAGCTTTTCCAGACTGGCGCACGAGAGTTCCGCCGTGCCCATGAAGATGATTCTAAGTTGTGTCACGGCCACAGCGAACGGGAAAATGCGCGCGGGCGAAAGAAAAAAGTCACACGCTCACTTTTTGACGGCGTGGCGCAGGATGTCAGCCACTGCAATGCACGAAGTGCGATATGGAGCCGAGAATCTTGCCCTGATCCCTTTGCCCGCACCCGGTGCGCCAAACAAAAGGAGGCCGCAGTATTTCATGCAGCCTTGGGTTTGACCTGGATTTCCTGAATGTCGGCAAAGGCAACCGTGACTTCCTGTCGCACTTCGCCCAGCGCCACTTGCACCTGCATTTCGCCGGCGGCGATGCGCGTGATGCGTTCGACTGTCCACTGGGCGCTCGCCAGTTTCACGATGAGCAGGGTATTATCGTCGGCCGGACTGCGTTTCTCGGCAAAAAAGCCGGCAAACTTGGTCTCAATGAAACGGCGGTTGAAGGTGAACTGGCCGCGCTGAAAAACCTGTCCGGTCGCTGGTCCGGCATTCGACGCCGGCCGTGAACCGGGGGTGACGCCGGCAATGTGAATCTCCTCCTGGGCCGGGGCTGGCTGTCCCGCCACCGCAAAGGTGGCCGGGTCGGCTTCCACTGGAGCCTCCTCGGGAGCGGCTTCAACCTTCATGGGCAGGGCGAGAAAAATAATCGGCCCCACAATTGGCAACACCGCGGCGACGCCCATGACCAGGGCCTTCGGACGAATGCGGACGACGGCGATTTCGTAGCCCGCGTAAATGTTGGCCGCGTATATCAGGACCAACGCAAAGAGGCCGACGGACGAGGAAAACAGCGCGCCGAGGAGCGATTGTTTCGGCGGCAGTTCCAAACGGGTCGCTTCATTGACCTTCACCTCCGGTTTTTGCGGACGCGCGGACAGGGGGATTTCAATGAACGGCTCGACGAGGGGCTTGATTTTTGGATTCTCCGACAACTGCTTCAGACCGTCCTGGGAAAACTTCGTCCACCCAACGCGGTCGGTGTATTTGCCGTCGGCCAGTCGAAAAATGACGCCCGCATAATTGAACGAAATGATATCGCCCGCCAGCGAGGTGCCGTCGGCCAGCGGAAAAGTGTCCGCCCGCGCGGCGACGAGCAGGCTGCCAAGCCAGAGGCCAAAAAGGACCCGGAAGATTTTTTGCACACCATGTTCTAACAAACCGAGGCGTGGCGTGAAAGAAAATTTAACTGTCCCGCCTCGCTGTTTAACTGTCCCGCCTCGCTGGCTATTTTAAAGGGGGCAAGGCGCGACCGGACTTTTTAATTTCTAACAAAGCCAAACTGACAGTTATAGAGACAAGTTAATATTTCCGGCGTTAAAACGCCTGAACGCGGAAGAATCTTTGCGAACCATTGATGGTGTTGGTGTAGGGACTGGAGGCATTGGGCACGTTTGTAAAGATATTGCTCTGGGAAGGGGAGGCTTGCAGCTGGAACACGGCGTCATTCCACGTTAAAACCACTGAGGAACCGGAAACCTTGATGGTCAGGTCGGCTGACGGCAACGTTACCGAGAACGCTGTGCCGAGTCCGTAGGTGCCTCCCTTTTCCGTGGTTCCATAAAGGGTGTTGCCACTCAGCATTAATTTCCCGCGTGGATTTGCCCCGTCGCGATTGGTATAGGCAGAACCGTTATAAATAGTCGTGGTGAAGACGTGGAGATTTGTAAAACCCGACCCATCAATGTTGGCTTTAAAAACCGTTCCATTTCCGGCGCTGCCTCCACCCCAAGTGGTCCCGTATAATGTTTTCCCAGACAAGGCCAAACCCGCATATGGATTCGCTCCATCGCCACCGCTGAAATTATGCAAATTAGTGAAGCCCGTCCCGTCTGCGTTGATTTTAAAAACTGTTCCCTTCCCTGGACTGCCACCGCCACCCTCCCAGGTCGTCCCGTATAAAGTGTTCCCAGACAAAACCAAGTTCGCTGTTGGCCGCGCCCCGTCGCTGCCGCTGAAACTGTGAAGATTGGTGAAAGCCGTTCCGTCGGTGTTGACTTTAAACACTGTTCCAGCGGCACTGCTGCCGCCAACCCAAGTGGTCCCGTATAATGTGTTCCCAGATAGAACCAGACTCGCAAACGGATTGGCTCCGTCGCGATTGGTATAAGCAAAACCGCTGTTCATCGCAGCGGTAAAGCTGTAAAAATTTGAGTAGCCCGTCCCGTCGCTGTTAATTTTGAAGAGTGTTCCATTTCCGGCACTGCCGCCGCCCCAAGTCGTCCCGTATAGTATATCCCCACACAGAACCAGACCCGCATACGGATTGGCTCCGTCGCCGCCGCCACTGAAATTATACAAATTGGTAAACCCCATTCCATTTGTGCTGATTTTGAACATGGTTCCATTCCCGCCACTGCCGCCAACTCCCGTAGTCCCATACAATGAAGTTCCGGACAGAATCAAACCCGCATAAGGATTGGCCCCGGTTGCGCCACCGAAATTAAAAAGTTTCGTAAAATCATCCCCGTCGGTGTTGAGGTTGAACAATGTTCCACCACCACCGCTCCCGCCGCTTACGGCAACCCCAATCAAGCAATTACCCGACAACAGCAAATTACAAGAAGGATTTGCCCCATCAATGTCCCTGAAATTGTAAAGGTTTGTGAAACTACCCGCCACGGAATGGATCGCCGCTAGGATAAAAGTGACCGCAATTAAAACTGTCTGTCTCAAAATGGAACTCATGGGCTTTGATTTTTTCAGTTCGTTAGACTGTTTCAGTGTTGCAATGGCTTTTGGGCCTTATCAATGTCTCTGATCCAAACAAAGCAACTGACATAGCGTTCTTTCCATATTCAAAGCAGACACAGCCCGCGGTTTTTCAAAGAGGTCTCCCAGAGCGGCCATGCGCTGGCGAATTGGCCGGCCTGAAAACTCCCGCCGACTTTTTTGTGAGGTGCTCCGTCAATGGAATGATGGTTGAACGAACATATTTTTCCTTGACGCGCATTCCATTTCGCCCTAATTTCGGTTTAAGTTGCTTAAAGGAAGTCAATCATGGCGAGGCTACTGATTAAAACCGAGGGATTTGGCGAACGGGCTTTGGTCCTGCGCCTGGGTGTGAACCACGTCGGCCGAGACCCGGACTGTGAGCATTGCATTGAGCACCCGACCATTTCCTCCCGTCACTGCGAACTCGCCCTCACCTCCGACGGCGTTTACGTCCGCGATTGTAACTCCACCAACGGCACTTTCATCAACGACGAACCGGTGACGGAAGCGTGGCTGGATACTGGACACAAATTACGATTTGGCGACGTGGAGTTGTTCGTTGAATCTACCGATGCCAACATCGCCATTCCCGAGTTTGAACGTCCGGTCCAGGTGGCCCCGAAAATTGTGGAACTGCCCGATGGTGCGCTGGCGTGTCCGCGGCATACGGAGGTGCCCGCAACTTACCAATGCCCGCATTGCCACGCGGTCATGTGCAACGCCTGCGTCCACGTAATGCGACGCAAGGGCGGCATGCCGCATTTTCTCTGCGCGGTTTGCAGCCACGAATGCGAGCCGTTCCAGATTGTGAAACCGAAAAAGAAAAAGGGGTTCTTCGGCTTTTTGCAGGACACGGTCAAACTGAAACTCCAGCACACCATCAAACACCTGAACGGAGACGAATAAGCCGGAGCTTTCCAATGGGCTGCCGACTTCCAACTGACAGAAGAAACATACAATCGGGCCAATGATTCCTGCCGACACGATGTCGGCGGCACGTTGATTTGTTTAGAACCGCTCGACCATCTTCTGGAGCGCTTCGATCCAAGCCGGATGCTCGTTCATGCACGGAATCCGCGTGAATTCCTTCCCGTTGCCGGCCATGAATTCTTCGCAACCGCGAATGCCGATTTCCTCAATCGTCTCCAGGCAGTCCGACACAAACGCCGGGCAGATGACCAGCATCCGCTTTTTGCCTTCCGTCGCCAGCCGCGGCAATTCAAAATCCGTGTAAGGTTTCAGCCACGGGTCCTTGCCAAGCCGCGACTGGAAGGACACCGACCATTTGCCCGCCGGCACGCCCGCCTTTTCGATGAACAACGCCGCCGTCTTGTAACATTGTGCGCGATAGCATTGCGCGTGCGCCGGACTCGGCGTCTCGCAGCAGTTTGGCGTAGCTAGACAATGGCAGCCGGTGGTGTCCGACTTTTTGATGTGCCGTTCCGGAATGCCGTGAAAGCTGAACAGCAGATGGTCGTAATCCTTTTTGAAATACTCCGCCGCGCTCGCCACCAGCGCCGTAATATAATCTGCGTCCTGATAATACGGCGGCTGCACGGCCACCTTCATCTGCGGCGCGAGTTGGGCGACCACTTCCTCCACCCGCACGACCGCAGTTTCGTAGCTCGACATCGCGTAATGCGGAAACAGCGGGATGAGCAGCACGTCCGTCACGCCCTGGTCCGCCAGCTTTTTCACGGCGGATTCAATCGTCGGATTCTGATAACGCATCGCCAGCTCCACGGGCACGCTGACGCGCTTTTGCAGCAGGTTCTGAACATGCCGGCTCGTGACGACCAGCGGCGAACCTTCCTTGGTCCAGACCTTCTCGTAAGCATGCGCCGACTCCTTGGGCCGATTGATCAAAATCATCCCGACCACGAACCGCCGCAGCAGCCAAGGCACGTCAATCACGCGCCCGTCCATCAGAAATTCATTCAAATACCGCCGCACATCCGGCACCGACGGGGAATCCGGGGAACCGAGATTGACCAGCAAAACACCTTTTTTCATGCGCGGAGATTAACCATGAACCGGCAAAAGTAAAAACGAAGATTTACAAATTCACCACAACCCGTCCATTTTGTGCGGGTGGAATTGAACCTTGCAGAAATCCGCGCCGCCGTCAAAAGCGCGCTGGCCGAGGACATCGGCCCCGGCGACGTGACGACGCTCGCCACCGTGCCCAAGACGCACACGTTCAAAACCGTCATGCGGGCGCGCGAGCCGCTGGTTGTCGCCGGCCTGGAATTCGCCAAGACCGCGTTCCTCCAGCTGTCGGCGGCGGTGAAGATTGAATACCTGGTCCACGACGGCACTCATGTGGCGCGCGGCGAAAATTTGCTGCGCATCGCCGGATCCGCCCGCGCGATTCTGAGCGCCGAACGCGTGGCGCTGAATTTCGTGCAGCACCTTTCCGGCATCGCCACGCTCACCGCGCAATTCGTGGCCGCCGTCAAAGGAACCCGCGCGCAGATTCTGGACACGCGCAAAACCACACCTGGCTGGCGGCGGTTTGAGAAATACGCCGTGGCCTGCGGCGGCGGACGCAATCACCGCATCGGCCTTTTCGACCTGGTGCTCATCAAGGACAATCATCTCGCCGCGCTGCAAAACGAAAAACCGAATGCCGTGACGGCGGCCGTGGAACGGGCGCGGAAACAATTTCCCAAGTTGAAAGTGGAGATCGAGGCGGACACGCTGGAGCAGGTCGCCCAGGCCGCTGATGCCGGCGCGGACATCATCCTGCTCGACAACATGGCCCCCGAGCAATTGCGACAAGCGGTGAAGATCGCCAAGGGCCGCGCGAAAACCGAGGCCAGCGGCGGAGTGACTCTCGGCACCGTCCGCGCGATCGCCGGCAGCGGGGTGGATTTCATCTCCGTCGGCGCGCTCACGCATTCCGCCAGAGCGGTGGACATCGGTTTGGATTTTGAAAACTAAATTTAGCCACAGATTGGACACAGATTCCTTGAAATTTTACGCAGCTTTTTTATCCGTGTTTCATCCGTGTTCAATCCGTGGCCAAAAACACTTGTGACAACCGACGCCAAAATCCTTTCCGCGCTGCGCGCCCATCCCGACGGTGTGTCCGGCGCGCAGCTCGCGGAACAGCTGGGCATCAGTCGCGCGGCCGTCTGGGCGCGGATCGAGGAACTGCGGCGGCTGGATTACGACATCGAAGCCAGCCCGCATTTCGGCTATCGCCTCGTCCGGTCGCCCGACGCGCTCCACGCGGATGACTTGATCGCCCGCCTCGGCGAAACCAAAGTCATCGGGCGAGACATTCAGGTTTTTGAGGAGACGACGTCCACCAACGATGTGATGGAAAAGCTCGCGCGCGACGGTGTGAAGGAAGGCGCGGTCGTTTTCGCCGAGTCGCAGACGAAGGGTCGAGGGCGCCTCGGTCGCAAATGGATTTCGCCGGAGCGCAAAGGACTTTGGTTTTCCGTTTTGCTGCGGCCGGACTTGCGCCCGCAGGAAGCCACGCAATTGACCGTCGCCTCGGCCACCGCGCTGCGTCGCGCGATTGCGTCGGAAACCGGCCTGCAACCCGAGATCAAATGGCCGAACGACATTCTGCTCGGCGGAAAAAAAGTCGCGGGCATCCTGACCGAGTTGAGCGCGGAGGTGGATCGCGTGAAGCACATCATCCTCGGCATGGGCGTGGATGTGAATCTGGATGCTGACGAACTGCCGGCGGAGCTGCGCAAAACCGCGACCTCCCTGAGGATTGAGAAGGGCGAGCTGATTTCGCGCGCGGAACTGGCCGTGGCCATCTTGCGCGCCCTCGACGAGGATTATGCGCGGATTTGCGCGGGCAAGTTCACGGCGGTCGCGGACGAATGGGAAGCGCACTGCGCCACCATCGGCAAAAATGTCACGGTGCTCATCGGCGACCGCAAGATCCGCGGCAGCGCCGAATCGCTCGATGACGACGGCGCGCTGCTCGTGCGCAGCGAACACGGCCACTTGGAACGCATCATCGGCGGCGACGTGACGCTGGAGAAATGAAAAATTAAAAATTAAAAAACGGGAACGCAACGACGACGGTCAATTTTACATTTTTAATTTTTAATTTTGAATTGTCATGATTTTACTCTTCGACATCGGCAACACGCACACGCACGTCGGGCTGGCGAACGGCCGGCGCGTGCTGAGGCAAACCGACATCCCGACGCGGATGTGGTTTGACGGTGGCGCAACCACGCGGGTGGAAAAATTTGCCGGCGGGGCGAAAATTGCCGGGGCGGTTTTGTGCAGCGTCGTTCCCCGCGCCACGCCCCTCGTCCAGCAAACCATGCGCTCGCTTTGGAAACTGGACACGTTGGAACTCAACGCCCGGACGATTTGCGGCGTGGGCATTGATTATCCCAAGCCGGCTTCGATTGGGGCCGACCGGCTGGCCAACGCGGTGGCCGCGCGCCAGCGCTTCGGCGCGCCGGTCGTGGTGGTGGATTTCGGCACGGCGGTGACGTTCGACGTGGTGAATGCGCGCGGTGATTACATCGG
>TBL_comb47_HYPODRAFT_10005808_pt1 | contig 13596 bp, 9 predicted proteins | sample TroBogypolimnion_40_FD_10682 | JGI IMG/M metagenome (IMG submission 10682)
CCTTGCCCTTTTCTGCGAAATCCGGGCGGGGCATATGCGTGAAATATTCCGCCACATCCAGCGCATCCTGGTCCTTCAGGTTGCCCTGTGCCAGCGGAAACTTTTGTCCGTGGCCCATCACCATGTTGGCCTTGACAAAGGCTGCTGCCGTATAGGTTCTGGCCATGCCGGCACCAATATTGAAGGACCGCACTCCCCATAGGGGCGGGAATGCTGTGCTACCGTCGACTTGCTTGAGGCCCTGTCCATCGGCACCATGGCAAACGGCACATTGTTCGCCATAGACTCGTTTGCCATTTTCCGGATTCGCTTTCAGGCTGGCATCTACTTTGTCGGTGCCGCGGCCCGGTACCTTGTCGCCCATCTTGACGCTGCCTTTCATCCAATCGGTGTAGGCCACCATCGCCTTTAGTTCAGCAGATTCCCGTGCCAGCGGCTTGCCGTTCATAGAGCGCTTGAAGCAGCCATTGATACGGTCTTCCAAGTCGATCACCCGGCCGGCACGGGGTGCTTCTGATGGGAAGAAGGCCGAAATGCCCACAAATGGAGATCCCTTGGCAACGGTGCCTCCGTTGAGGTGGCAACTGGAGCAGTTCAGGTCATTTCCAACATGGCCTGGCAACATATCCTTGGTTTGCGTCATCAGGCGCATTCCCAGAATCAGTTGGTCAGCATTTGGCTTCTCCAGCAATGCGGAAAATCGCGGTGTGACAAACTTGACCGGCTCAGCGGGTTTGAGCTTAAGTTCCTCCCGAATTTTATGCACTTGGGCAGTGCTGACGGCCTCGCCCTGGTTGCCCCACTGGGTGCGCACAAAGCTGACGATCTCGGCAATTTCACTGTCTTCAAGGCTGCTGTAACCCGGCATGCCAAAGGCGCGAGGTGAATGCTGTGTTGCAGCCGATTGCCAACCGCTCAAAGCAATGTGTATGACAGACGTAGCATCTTTGGCCTGCACGCTCGTGTTCAGCGCCAATGGTGGAAATATGTCGCCCACGCCGCGGCCATCCCGCCGGTGGCAGGTAGAACAAAATTGCACATAGCCCAGGCCTCCCCGGGTTTTGTACAAGTCCTGCGCGCTGGCCTGTACCGCTGCCACCGGCGACTTGCGGCTGTTGGCGGGGACGTCGGAGGGCAGGGACTTCAGGTACTCGGACAAGGCCGTCAGGTCGGCATCTGTGAAGTGTTGAGTGCTGTGCTGTATGACTTCGGTCATGCTGCCCGATGCGGCACCAAAACTGTTTCGCCCGGTTTTCAGGAAGCGCACGGTTTCCGGCACGCTCCAAAGGTCGCGCAGGTTTGCGGCATGCCAAACGTCGAAGGTATAGCCCGACAGGTACTCTGCCCCGCCGCTACTTGCATCACCCATTGCCTTTTCCTGAAAGCCGATGCCGCGAGGCGTGTGGCACGAACCGCAGTGGCCCAGGCCTTGGGCGATATAGGCGCCCCGGTTCCAGTTGGCGGATTTGGTGCTGTCGGCTTGGAACACGCCGTCGTCCAGGAAGACTGCCTTCCACAGGCTCAGGCCCCAGCGCATGCTGAAGGGCCAATGCATGTCGCTGGGCCGGTTAGCCTGTGAAACGGGGGGCACGCCGTGCATCAGGTAGGCATAAAGGGCCTGCATGTCATCGGGCGTCATCTTGGCATAGGACGGAAACGGCATGGCTGGGTAGAGGTTGTGGCCATCGGCCGCAACGCCTTTGCGCATGGCCTGTTCAAACTGGGCGAAGCTGTATGCGCCGATTCCAGCCTTGGCATCCGGCGTGATGTTGGTCGAATAAATGGTGCCGAATGGTGTGTTCAGCGCTAGCCCCCCGCCATGGGCTTTCCATCAATAGTGCTGTGGCAGGCGACACAATCGCCCAAGCGCGCGACATACTCCCCTCGCTGCAACAGTTCTGCCGTGGGGTCAACCGCCGCAAGAGCGGAACCGGCAAGCAGGGCAAGCGTTGCAGCGGACAAACCGGTGCGCACAAGGCGCAGCAGAGCATTATTTTTCATGACGATTCTCTTCGCAAGATAAGCGCTCAGCTTATGCACTGCGGTCTCTGGGCGATATTGGAAGATCAGCCCATGCCGCTAGGGACTTTTCCCTATGTAGTCACTCAGGTGGAGATTCGACTAGAAGGTCTCCATGCCAACGATTCCGCCCACTTAAGCGTGACTTACGCGCCGAGATTTGTCACGAAATCGACACACCTAAAAACTAACTTAGGGCTTCCTCTACTCAGGTATTTTCATGAATTCAACATTTAGAGGTGGAACGGAATACTCACGTAGCGCATCCTAAGGTCAAAATTACAGGCGTGCATTTTTAGAGCCCGCATTCATGGCTCATTTCGCCTATCAGACTCACGTAAACGACAGAGATACTGTTCCACCTCGTTCAGTACCTCGGCGCGACGCGTTGATTCTTGTTCCGTCAATAGGTCGCTAAAGGCCAATGACAAATTGACCCAGGAGTCTCGCAAGATCGCCAGCGCCGTCGCAATTTCTAGCATTTGGTCTTTGGGCTGTAAATAGCCCGAATTGCTCATAAGACAACGCTCAAAATAAGTTTCGTAGCCAAACGACTGTCAGAACGTTTCCCATTCGTCATCGCCACCGGCAGGAACATTTCGTGTGCTCGTCTTCGGTGCTGGGCTGGGCGCCCTGAGCATGGCAATGGGCTTGGACCGTTGCGATGGCTTGTCCGTGCACTCATTGCGCAATTGCACGATTAAACGGGTTACGTTTGAAGATGCTGTGGAAAATCCAGTATCGCTGCCTAGCATTTTTTCTGCGGCCTCAGAACTTCCCTGGTTGATGGTCTGTGCCACTTTGGCTGCTTCCTTGTGGAAGCCCTGGTGGGCAGCAATAAGGCTTACAAATGACGGTTTGGTGCCACATTTAGCTTGTCCAACTCCATGCAGCCATTTGCCTAGTTCGCAGCAGTCATCACGCCCAATAGTGGCTACGTCCATTTGCGTGCCCTTTTGGGCGCCTTGGCGCAGCTTGGAACGCCAGTCAGCATGGGCTTTGATCGCGGTAGTCAAGTCAATTCCCAATAAGCCAACTGTTGATTCCATTTGGACTGACGGTAGTTTGTGCATCGCAATTGAGCTGCGCTTAGAAGTATCAATTGAAGTGTGTCGAGCGTTGGAACCGAGACCTTCGGCCAGCTTGAATGCAGCCACGACTTGCACCAAATCCCGCGCTTCGCTGTTGAGGCTGCTGGCAGCTGCGGCCATTTGCTCCACCAGTGCCGCATTTTGTTGGGTTGCTTGGTCCATTTGCGTCACTGCTTCACCAACCTGCGCAACGCCTAATGCTTGCTCGTTACTTGCTGAGCTGATTTCTCCAACAAGGTCACTGACTTTACGAATTGAGTCCACAACCTCCGCCATTGTGGTTCCTGCCTCATCGACCAAAACCGTGCCCTGTTCCACGCGCTCCACACTGGCGTTTATTAGGCTTTTGATTTCCTTGGCAGCTTCCGCACTTCTGCCAGCAAGGGAGCGCACTTCACTGGCAACCACAGCAAAGCCACGTCCCTGGTCCCCAGCTCGGGCAGCTTCCACAGCAGCGTTCAAAGCCAGAATGTTTGTCTGAAATGCGATGCCGTCAATAACGCTGATGATGTCGGAAATCTTTCTGGATGACTCGTTAATTCCCTTCATGGTTTCAACCACGCGCCCGACCACCTCACCACCCCGTACCGCTACTGTCGATGCATTTACGGCGAGTTGGTTTGCCTCACGGGCGTTGTCGGCATTGTGTTTGACCTGCGAGCTGAGCTCTTCCATTGATGCTGCGGTTTCTTCCAGCGCGCTGGCCTGGCTTTCGGTGCGCGCTGACAGGTCCTGATTTCCCTGAGCAATCTGGGTGCTACCTGTGGCCACTCCTTCAGCACCTTGCTGAACCTTGGACACCACTTCCAGCAAGGCTTGTTGCATTTGTTGCAGCGCTGCCATCAACTCGGCTGCCTCATCTTGCCCTTCACTGTTAATTGTCCTGGACAGGTCCCCGGCAGCGATAACGCGAGCGCATTGGGCAGCATCCTGTATCGGACGCACAATGGTGCGAGACAGTAGCAGTGCAAAGAGACTTGCCAGCACGAAGGCAATCGCTCCGCCGGCAAGCATCAAAGCTTGCGTATTTTGAGAGCTCTTTTCGGCGTCTTCTAGCGCCGCGTCGTACACCGATTTTTGCTGTTGCTCAAACTTCTTGATGAGGTTGCTGTAAGTTTCTGCCAACGGGCGCAACTCGGTGTCTAACGCAGCCTGAACATCTTCTCCACCGGCCCTGCGTTTGAGAATTTGGCCCCGCGGCGTGCGGTACTTTTCCCGGGCACCGTCAATCTCCTTCAGTAGCGCAATTCCGTCGGGTGATTGAATAAGTTCGATGACACGTTTGCGGGACGCTACAGAAATCTCTGAAGTTTGGTCCATCTCCTTTTGCCACGCGTCTATCCTTTTCGGGTCGCCGTCAAGTATGGCGGCCTTGGTGCGTATCCAGTTCAGGTCAATGGTCTGGCGCCATTGCACGGCCATTTGAAGCTTTTCACGTTCGACCGTAGCCAGGCGCTTTGCTGTGGCTGTCAATTCCCGCATCTGCCAAACACCTATTCCCACACTCGCAGCGAGCAAAAGCAGAATGACGCCAAAGGCTATTGCAAGCCGAGGTCCAATTGAAAAATTTCTGAGTTGAAACAAGATAATTCCGTCCTAAAAAATCCAAAACCAACAGCAACGCTCTTACGGAAACGTGGTGAGCAGACTGGTTTCCGTTGATGTGTTGCTCTGCCTAATGTAGCCACAAAGCGCTGCGTAAAGCTCTCTGGAAATTCGGGTTTACCCTCGTTCGGACCCTCAGGCAGTTTGGTTCTTGCCCTGGGGGAGAACACATTGCATTAGCAATGCAAAACCGAGTTTGGTAGCTCCCTGGCTTGCGTTCAGCCGTCTTCGCGACGTGATTTGCGAGTTTGGCCAATGTCTTTGTGGCACCGATGCCGATCCCGCAGGGGATTCCACCCCCATGCCGATGTCGGCGACGAAGCTGTGCATTCTTTGGAGGCGCTCAACGGGCTTTTTGGCCTTGTTACGCACTGGCCCCAGGACACCAGATTGGTCGCCACACGTACAACGCGCGCACCGAGAGAGAGGCCGAGAGGTCCAGTTTTCGGGATGCTTGGAAGCGGGGCCAGAGTTACATCATCCCCGCTGGGGCCTTCATTGAGCCTGATTGGCGCTCAGATAACGCAGTGCCGACGTAAATCATGAGAGCAGACGGGGTGCCCATGGGCATTGCTGGGCTCTGGGCGTCCTAGAAGTCGCTGAAAGGCTACTACGTGCACTCGTTCACGATGTTGGGCGTCCAAACGAGAGCGTGTACTGGATTTAATCGCTGTATGAAGTGGACCCCAGAGTCAGTTCGGTTCACCATGGCATCAGCCATTAAGTGCCCATGGCGTCTACGGACTTACGCGCGGCCTTCAAGGCTTCGTCCACTGTAAATTCCAAGCCACTGTCAAGCTCAACGCCGTCCTTGCACACGGACCATTCGAAGCCGCCGCGATAGGTGTCACGATTAGGCTCGACGAAAATGGAGCGACCCGCGTAGTTCTCTTCGTGGTTTTCGGCCTTGAACTCGACTGCACCCATGCCATTGCTCCAGATTGGTAAATACCAAGCATTCATTTTAGGACGATTCACGTCTTTAGACCAGGTCACCCCAGCCGAGTGTCACCCCAGCCGAGGGCAGGGCGGTTCTGGCCTTTACGGCCAGTGCCGATAACCTGGGATGTAACATGCACTGCGCACAGGTTGTGCACCCTGGGGGAACCATTGAAACCAAACAAAAATATGACGGTGGCAGAGGTTGGATCACTGTTTGACGCGGTCATTCCACTCAAAGACGATCAAAAGGTCATTTTCAAGCTGTTGTCGGACTCGATCCTGTATTGCCAGGCCATTGGCTCATCGGCATGGTCTCTGACGATGTTGCCCACTGGATTCCGGCTTAACGTCGGTCAGGTCGAGGTCATGACTTGGGGCGTCTCGTATTTGGAGGCGGACGAGGAAGAGGGCGAAGAGGCCGAGTCCTTTTCGGTCGTCAGGCTGCTGCTTTGCGGCGAAGATTGCCAAACCAAGCTTGTGGATGAAGAGGAATGTTTCGAAGAGATGAGCTATGCGTCGGTTGGCGACAAGCACTGGTGCTACACCAGCGACTTCCAGCACAGCCGAACCGCAGTGGCTCACGAGAGTCGGCTGCCGTTTGAAAAAGACTTGGCGGCCCTGCGCTCAAACCATCACCGGTTTCTTCAAAAGGCGAGTCGGACATCCACCGGAAAGCTCCGTCAGAAGTCCCACTTTGCCCAGCACCACTGCCCGGCCCTGTATGAGTATGCAATTCGGCTGGTGGATGGTCGTTAGGCCCTCTGAAAACCGCTTTGGCGAGGTTGCCGGTGCTGTCTCTTCCGAAGCGGGCATCTTTGTTCGGGCTGGGCAAAAGGCACGGTTTGTGCGCTAGCATTGAATCAATGACCAGCGGGAATTTGAGTGGGCACGTTGATGTGCTAGCTCACGCAGCGGCAACCAAAATAGCTTTAAAAGCCCATGCGCATCACGGATTCATTGCCGTGGTCGTCTGGTGCTTGTCCAAAATTGAGAACGATTTGAAATGACGAGACGTGGACCCATACCGGTCATTGATCTTTTTGCCGGTCCAGGAGGCTTGGGCGAAGGATTTACCTCACTGGTCGACGATGACCAGCGAAGTTTTGAGGTCAAGGTTTCCATCGAGAAGGATCCTGTCGCGCACAAAACCTTGTCGCTGCGGGCACTGTTCCGGGCGTTCCCTGCCGGGGAGGTCCCTGCGTGCTACTACGAGTATGTTCGCGGTGAGATTACCCGTGAGAGTCTCTTTGCCCATCCTGATGCTAAGCAAGCCGCTGAAAAGGCCCTGTTTGAGGCCCGGTGCATCGAGTTGGGTAAGACCTCCCACAAGGAAGTGGATGAGTGCATCCGTGAGGCGTTGAAGGGGGCAAGGGAATGGGTGCTGATTGGTGGGCCACCATGCCAAGCGTATTCGATGGCGGGCCGGGCACGCATGCGGCAGCAGGACACCGAGACCTTCGAGAAGGACAAGCGGCATTTTCTGTACCGTGAGTACCTGCGCATCATCCGAGAATTCGGTCCGACGGTGTTTGTGATGGAAAACGTCAAGGGGATGCTTACCTCCCAGCACAAAGGCTCGCCGATTTTCGAGCGAATCATGAAGGATTTGCAGTCGCCGGGGAACTGCTACCACTACGAGATTCGGTCGTTCGTGGTCGACAAAGAAGAGTTGGACCCTGAGGATTTCATCATCCGTGCCGAAGAGTACGGTGTGCCTCAACGGCGCCACCGCGTGATTCTTTTCGGCATTCGATCTGACCTTGTTGAGAAGATCACCAAGCTCGGAAAAGATCCGGATCGGTTGATGCTCAGGCCTGTTGCGAAACAGGTGAGCGTCAGTCAAGTCTTGGAAGGTCTTCCCAAACTTCGCAGCAGACTGTCCAAGGAGTCGGACAGTCACGAGAACTGGTTGAACGCACTCAACGGTGGGCCGGTCAGTCTCAAAGGCTGGCGTGCTGAAAATCGCATGCGCCTTGAACTTGAAATGATGACGGCGGTCGTGGACGCCACGAAGATTTCAGATGTCGGTTCTCTCTATACGGCCACCTCGTTGAAGTGGAGTACGGAGCTTTCCACTGATTTGAAAAAATGGTTGCATGACCCGAAGCTGGCGGGAGTATTGCAGCATGAGACGCGTAGTCACATGCGCTCAGACATTCAGCGGTATTTGTTCGCCTCGTGCTTTGCGAAGATGAGCGACTACTCACCGAAAATTCAAACCTACCCTCCGAAGTTGCAGCCTGCTCACAAAAATGCGACGGCGGAGTCGATTCCGTTCACGGACCGTTTTCGAGTGCAGTTGGCCAATGATCCCTCGACCACGGTCGTCTCGCACATCGCCAAAGATGGGCACTACTACATCCATCCTGACCCGGCCCAATGCAGAAGTCTGACGGTGCGTGAAGCGGCTAGATTGCAAACCTTCCCTGACAACTACTTCTTTGAGGGGAACCGGACACAGCAGTACCACCAAATCGGTAACGCTGTACCACCGTACCTAGCCCGAAAGATTGCCGAAATCGTGCGCGAATTCGTTAAAGAAGCGCGCATTTAACCGACTCTACTTCGACGGATAGTAACTAGACACTGATAACATCGCTCTAACCTTGTGTGTTGCAATGCTTAATTAATGCTAGGCCTACATTTTTTGCCATCAATGGCGGAACAGCATTGCCAATTTGTTTGGCTTTCGAATTAAGATTGCCGGAGAAGGCAAATTTAATGGGAAAGGTTTGTAAACATGCAGCTTCTCTTACACTGATTGCTCGATCTTGCTCTGGGTGTCCAAACCTACCGTTAGAGTAACTAATACAGCGCGTTGTGAGGCCAGCAGCGGGCTTGTTCCAAGCAAGTCTGCCATAGACATCAGTATGGCCGTTGTGGTCTTTATGACAATCAAGAAGTAAATTTACGGGCCAGTCTTTTCTCCCGCCACCTTCTGGCGTCGAAGCTATTCGTTCCAAGTTGATCGTAGAGAGGGACGCGGCTCGGTGACTTGGATCTTTTGAATCAGTTTCACCGGCAGATAACGGCCTGAGATTGCCAATCCAGTCTTTGACAGTTGTAAAGGGCTTTTTACCAGGACCGTGTGTGGCCAAGGGCAATGCGATTTCTGAACCACGACTAGCCAAAAGTACCAAGCGCTCTCTCGTCTGAGGAACGCCATACCAGAGGGCTGGCAATACTTTTACATCGAAACGGTAGCCAAGTCGACGTAGCAAGTTCTTGAACTTTGCAAGAGGACCACTATCACCCTTAACCCGTTGCATGCCAGGTACGTTCTCCACGAACACATATTCCGGCAGCCAATGCTCAACAAATCGCCCAAATTCGGTGAGTAAGCTTTTCCGAGGGTCCACCTTAGTACGTTGACGGTTTTGCTTTGAAAACGGCTGGCAGGGTGCACATCCACAAAAAAGAACTGGATTTGTGCGCCTACTCATCCATGGGTCCAAAGCATTCGGTTGAAGTGCACGGATGTCCCCTTCAATGAAGGCAGCTTTGGGGAAATTCTCACGGTACGTTTGTGCCGCATCCTTGTCAAAATCCAGACCCAGCACGATGTCGAGACCGGCCTGTTCGAAGCCGCAGCTAGTGCCTCCACATCCAGAAAAGAAGTCGAAAACCTTGATCATCTGACCATCCTAAGCGACAGGGAGGCCTGCAATGGCCGCAAATGTCAACAATGTCGACTTTATTTCGGCAAGGGCCGGATGATTCACATTGACGGTAGCCAGTTTACGGCGTTGAGTGCTGAGAATGTCGGCCGAGTTCACTGTCTCGAAGCTCGGCAGTCCCAATTCCAACTTCGCCAGCAGTTCAAAACAGGTCTTGGGATCCACTTGCCCCGAGATGCTCTCGGACATCGAATCTTGCGTCATGTTGTTCCATATGAACGCTTCGGGGATGTCGCTTCCGGGAAGGTAGAAGACATGCGATCGAACCCATGTCATGAACACGCGCCTCATGGCGTTTTTCTGGACTACATTACCTCCCTTTGAGCCACCATCGCTAGGGAAATCAATGTCGATCCCAGTGACGCGTGATATTTCGGTTTTGAGTTTTCCTTCATCGGAGGCTGAGATGGTTGCGGGATCGAGCATCACTTCATCCGGCCGCATGTCTCCGTCAAACAGCACGAGCAGTCGCCCACGATTTTCAGCGGCAAATGTTGGAACATAGTTTGCCCAAAGGGTTTGCGATCCTCCCGGATGGTAACGGATATCAAACATATTAATCACAGCCTCACCAGCGGGAAGAAGCGCGCGTTTGACAATCGACTGTGCTAAAACATCTTCCACCAAGACAGTTATTCTGTCAGGCATTGCTTCACCAATGTGAAAGAATGCTTCCTCGGGCAGTGCTGATTGTTGAGGAAGTGCTACTCTTCCAGTGCCTGTATCCATCGCAAGAACTTTGATAGCATCTGCTGGCAGCTTTCGAACAATTGATGGAGAGTGTGTTGATATGACAACTTGATGTTTGTGCAGTTTTACACAATGAGTCAAAAACTCAATTAACCGATCCTGGGCCCCTGGATGCAGAGAAACCTCTGGCTCGTCCAGAAGGATCAACGAATTATCCTTTGCACGCAATATACTCGTCACGATTTTTACCACGGCGAATTCACCACTGCCTGCAAATGCTTCTGTGTAGTTAAGCCCAGCAATACGCATTAAGCATGTATACGCATCACAGTAAAAAAATGTGTGTCGGACATAGCTAATTTCATCATAATTTCGACCAAGAATTGAAGAGACCGCTTTAATCTCTTCCAAAGATAGTTTGCTATTGTCTTTGTTAACTATTCTTTCTTGTCGCCATGCAACATAGGATAAGGATTGATCCTCAACTGCTTTTTTTAAATGAACAGATCTTGTGCGGATAAAGTCTTTTTTATTTTTTTCTGTATTTGACTTGGATCGCAATTCACCATGGTAAAAAAATTTATCATATGCGCTAAGTGCAGATCGAAAGTCAATGTAGACGACATTTTTTTTTATGGCATTCCATCGTGTTTGTGACCTGCCATCTGGCATCGCTTGGTCCACTAAAATTTTTTTAGGAGGTACCATGTCGTAATGTATTAGCGGACGTGACGGCTCCCAATAATCTGGATCACCTTCTTTTTTTACACGCGTTTTTATAACCTCGACAACTTTACTTTCAATTGGATTCCAATATCCATAAATAAAACAACTTGGTCTTTCACCCGTTTCTTTAATTGGATCAATGCTCGTGGAAAACCAAAAATTGCCAAGATTATTGTTTTCAGGCGAACCATATAAGGCCCTTAGTATTGAACTTTTATTTGTGCCATTTGCACCTACCAACGCTGTAATGGGGTAGCTGAAGTAGATGCTTGTGTTGGGGGCAAGATTTTTATATTGAGGAAACCTAATGTGAGCAATATAGGGCTCCATTTTTTTGCTCGACAATAGGTTGCGTAGCTTTTCTTGTTCTTCGAAGAATGACATGACGTTTATTGCTTTCAATTATCAAAAATCCAGTCCCAGCATGCAATCGACTTCTTGACTGCTGGCAGAGGTTGCAATGTTACTTATTGAATTTATTAACATTATTTTAATTAAATGCACATGATCATTGCATTCAATCAGCGCATCTCAGGAATGCCCTTTGCAGGAGCCGAATAGCGTGCCCCCAAGACAGCGTCTTTGCATTCCGGCCTCTTGGCCCATTCGGAAATCATGCGACCGTTGGCAGTTCGGTGAAGCACGGAATTGACTTCTTTTGCCCACGTGGAGATTTGGGCCAAAAGTGCCGGTGAGCATCCCTGTTTTGTCCAGATTTTGTCCAAGTCGATCTGGGGCCCAATCAGCTCTGAGACCACGGCCACGGTGTAGGCGGTGACATTGGCCTGGAAGGCTTGGAACTGGGGCCGTAGGAGCTTCTGGGCGTCTCGAAAGAGCTTGGTCTTTGAAATCATGGTCTTGTACTCAGCCACCGTCGGCAACGGAGTCTCCAGGCCGTCGGCAGAAACGAGCTCGCCCATGAACTTGTCGAAATTCTTTTGATTGCCAAGGCTTACGACATCGGGCTTCTTGTTCCATGCATTGAGGTACTTAGCGAGGTCTGTCTTGGTGATTCGACGGGCTGCGGGGATGTCTTCTTTGATCTTTTTGAGTTTCGCGGGGGTAGTTCCGTCACGAGCCAACAGGGTGTTGTAGCTGCCTGCTGCGCGTTCATAGAACCAACGACCGACACCATCAGGACAAAACACGGACAAGGAGAGCTTTTCGACCTCGACGTGATAGGGCTTGTTCGCTGACAGGTCAGATTGACGCACAGCGTTTTGGCTGTTGGCAAAGCGGGAAATGTCAGACACCAGTGCCTCTTCCTTGGCCGGGTCCTGGGCATGCATAACGATGATCTTGGCGGGCACACGGACGCGGCCAAGATCGGTATCGGGGTATTTGCGTTTAGTGAAGTAAATGGATGCCGTGGTTTGGCCACCGTTGACGATTTGAAGGCCTTTAATCCACGAGATGCCCACCGAGCCATCGGGCGTGCGCCCGAAGTGGAGTTCATCGGCAACGATCACGATGCCATTGTTGTAGGCCATGAAGCGACCGGGTTCATTGCGCAGTGTTTGCTGAATACCGGCATTGACGCCTTTGCCCTTGACGCTCAAAAACGAGCGCACGTTGGCTTCCAAGAGCCGAGCCCCAAACTTCTCGTACAGCAATTGAAGGGCGTTGGCGGGAATAGCAGCGAGGGCATATCCGTAGTCTTCATCGCCACCAGGCACAAAGATACAAGGCAGCGGTGAACCTGAAACTTCGTTGAAATCGACAATTAATTCATCGCGCGGCTTGCCTTCGGAAAGATGGCGGTGGAGTCGCTCAATGTCCATGACCTCCAAGCGCACGGATTTTCCGCTGATTTGCCGGGTCTGGAAACTCTTGGAGCGGGCAACCTTGTCGGTGAGGACGAAGACGCGAATCTGTTCCAAGCCGTTGTAGATGGCTTGCAGCGTACCGGCGAGGGAGGCGACATCACTCGATGGGTCAAGCCGCTGGGCCATATTGCCATCTGCACACAGGCTCAAAAATCGGAGGCACTGCTCCACTGCGGTTTTGGTGTCGGCATCGGGGACAGGGGTCAGCTCATCGACACCGTCGTACAAGCTAACGAATAGGTCGAGCTGGTCTTGGTCGTCGGAGAGGGCGTATCCGCTGAGCCGCAATATGGCATTGCGGTATTGACCCCGGTGATGGCAAACCACCGGCTCAAAGGTCATCCCGATTTCGGCCATGTGCTGCATGACGATGTCGGAGAAAATCATCTCAGCATAAGGGGATCCCTCATTCATTTGAGACCTGACCTCAGCCTGCGTTTCACGCAGAAAATCCAGCAATTCCATGTTCAAAGTGCTCCCAATTGTGTCAGTGCTTCGCGCAATTCAATGTTGAGGCCAGGTGCTCGATCTATGTCGAGGTCATAAGTGGCCTTGAAAATTCCAACGGGCACACGCCCCGGTGTCAAACGTGGGAAGGCGTCTTTAACTTCGATGATCCGAAGTCCGGCCAACTCAAAGCGACGTGTGTACTGGTCCCGGTGTCCCTCGTAGTATCTTGCCCGCAATATGCGCTCGGCAAAATGACGAGTGGAATCGGGCGTGCCAGCCACGCTCACGCGTAAATCATCAATGAGCTCGGGCAACGTGCGCCCGGTGGCAAGCTGACGAAGCCGAACGCCTGCCAGGAAGAGGGGCTGTCGGGTGGCGTCATCCAATTGTTGAAGGGAGCCGACATGCGCGGGAAATCCCACAGGTGAAAGCGTTGTTTTGACTTCGATGGCACCGGTTCCAATTTCGAAGTCTTGGACGCCATCAAGTGGGCCAACCCACGATGAAACGGCTGTTTCAAGGGACACGCCCAAGTCGATGATCTGGGAGAGGCACAGAAGTTCACCAAAG
>TBL_comb47_HYPODRAFT_10005809_pt1 | contig 13596 bp, 9 predicted proteins | sample TroBogypolimnion_40_FD_10682 | JGI IMG/M metagenome (IMG submission 10682)
ATACACCGCCGGCAGGTCGCGGACGATGGCGTTCCACGAATTGCCGCCGTCCGCCGAGCCGTAAACCTGGCCGCCGGTCGTTCCAAAATAAATGCCGCAGGGATCCAGTTGATCCACGCACATCGCGTCGCGCAGCACGTTTACATAGCAATCCTTCTGCGGCAGACCTTTCGTGAGCGCTTCCCATTCGCCGCCGCCGGTTTTGCTGCGGTAGACGCGCAATTTTCCTTCCGGCGGGTAGTGCAGCGAATCGCTCGTGATGGGCACGACGTAAATCGTCTCCGGCTCGTGCGCATGAACATCAATCGGAAACCCGAAATCGGTCGGCAAATTGCCGCTGACCTCGTTCCATTGGTCGCCCGCGTTGTCGGTGCGCAACACATCCCAATGTTTTTGCATGAACAGGACGTCCGGGCGCGATGGGTGCAGCGCAATGCGATGAACACAATGCCCCACTTCCGCATCGGGATCAGGCAATTCGTAAGGCGACTTCAATCCCTTCGAGATCGGCTTCCAGGTTTCCCCGCCGTCATCCGTGCGGAAACAGCCGCCCGCCGAAATGGCGACGTAGATGCGCTTCTCATTTTTAGGATCGAGCAGAATCGTGTGCACCGCCATGCCGCCCGCGCCCGGCTGCCAGAGCTGGCTTTTGGCGCTGCGCAATCCGGAAAGTTCTTTCCACGTCTTGCCGCCGTCCGTGGTCTTGAAAATCGCCGCGTCCTCCGCCCCGGCATAAGCGGTGTCCGGATCGATGGTCGAAGGCTCGATGTGCCAGATGCGTTTGAATTCCCACGGATGCGGCGTGCCGTCATACCACAGGTGCTTGCCGACCTCGCCATCATATACGAATTTGTTGCTCTCGCCCTTGGGCATGCCTTCGGAGCCTTTCAATTCGTCGGGGCTGCTGCCTGGCGTATTCCAGGTTTTGCCGCCGTCATCAGACCGCTGGATGATCTGCCCGAACCAGCCGCTCGTCTGCGAGGCGTAAATCCGGTTCGGGTCAACCGGCGAACCTTTGAGATGATACATCTCCCAGCCCGCGAAGTGCGGCCCGCTGATATCCCAATTCTTCCGTTTGCCATCCGCGGTCAGGATGAACGCGCCTTTCTTCGTGCCAACCAACACTCGGACTCTGCTCATAGTGCCTCCCATGGTGAATTGCGTTTGGTGCGTTTGGTGGTTTTGACTTTCGCATGATATGCCCGTTTCAAGGCTTCGATGTCAAGCTTGTCTAACACAAAGCATAAGGAAGCCACGCGATGCACGCCTGGTGACAAATGGCGCTATTACGGGGTTGGCTGGTGCCGGGGTTTGGCTCGCGCGCGATTAAACAAGTCGGGAAGTCTTGGGGGGAAGGGGGCCGCGTTTCAGGTCAGTGTCAGTGATTATTTGTCGAAGCCGAATTTTTTCAGCAGCGCCGCGTAGCGCGGGTCTTTGACCACGTCCGCCATCAGGGGATCGAATTTCCAGATCCGGGGATCGCCATCACGGTTCTCAACCTGCCGTTCGATCCAGACCCAGGCTTGATCCAGTTCACCCAAGCCCAGGTAGACGAACGCGATCTCGCCGGAGGCGGAACTGCCATTTGCCGAGAGGCTCTTCAGGGTTTCAAGCACTTTCTGCGCGTCATTCGTCCGGCCCCCGCAGGCATACGCGTTGCCCAGATCGCCAAGCACGAAGGGCGTGTCACCCGTCTTATTCCGCACCTTTTCAAACTCAAGAATGGCTTCGGGAAATTTCTTTTGCAACAGGAAGACATCGCCGCGCAAAACATGGGCCAGCGGGAAGTCCGGCGACAGCTTGAGCGTCTTGTCCGTCTCGACCAGCGCTTCGTCATACCGTCCGGAATTAAGGAGGCAGAATCCGATGTTCACTTGAATGATGGCGGACAACGGGTCGAGCTGGAGGGCCTTGCGCATCTCCGCGAGGGCCTGCTCGGTTTTCCCCTGATCCAACAGCAGCTCCCCATACCATTGGTGGCTGCTGGCGTGGTTGGGGTTCAAGCGCAGGGCTTCTTGAAACTCCCGCTCCGCCGCCGCCCAATCCCAATCATTCATTGCGCAATAGCCGAGCACGGTGTGGGCTTCGGCCTGCCGGTCATCCAGTTCGAGCGCCCGCCGCGCCGCCGCCTGCGCCTTGGGGATCGCCTCCCGCACCGGCACCGCGGCGTATTGCGGCAGCAGCACGAAGCTGGAGGCCAAGCCGGCGTAAGCCGCGGCGAATTTTGGATCTGTCTCCGTGGCTTGTTGAAATAAACCCACAGCCCGCTGCAGGTCCACGCCGGTGCGCAGGTTCCAAAACTGTCGGCCGCGCAGATACAGATCGTAGGCCTCCAGATTGTCCGTCCCGGCGAGCGAAGCGTTGGGGCTGGCGCCCTCCAGGAGTCTGACCTTCAACACTTCCTGCACCTGCTGCGCCACCTCGGTTTGGATCGCGAACACATCCTCCGCCTGGCGGTCGTAAGTGTCCGACCACAACTGAAAGCCGTCGGCCACATTGATGAGTTGGGCGGTGATGCGCAGTTGGCTCCCCGCGCGCCGCACGCTGCCTTCCAGCACGTAGCCCACTTTGAGCAGTTCGCCGATGCGCTGCACCGATTCGTTCCCGCCCTTGAACGCAAAGGCCGAGGTCCGCGCCGCCACGCGCAGCCCCGGCGTGCGGGCGAGCGCGTTGAGAATTTCTTCCGTGATGCCGTCGCTGAAATACTCGTTGTCCTTGTCCGCACTCATGTTCACGAACGGCAGCACCGCGATGGATTTCAGGTCGGAGACCGGGGCGACGGGCGAACTTGGCGCATGGGTCGCGGCCGGCGCAAGGGGTTTGGTTTCCTGGGCCGCCCGGTGAATGAACCACCCGCCGATGACAACCGCCAGCAACACGATCAGGGTGATCCCAGCCAAGCGACCCGTCGATGAGGACCGACCGCCGGCGCTTGATTCTGAATGCCGGCGGCCGGCGGCCGGCTGCTTCGCCGATTCCCAAGGCAGCACGATGCGGAACAATTCCATGGCCAGCGAAATATTCTTCAACTCCGTCGGGGCCAGCCGCTCGAACTGCGCCTCCAGCTTGTTCCGGATCTGCCGCTCCACATCCACCGAAATGCAGATCCCGCCCGCGCCCGCCAGGGGTTCGATGCGCGCGGCGATGTTCACGCCGTCCCCATACACGTCGCCGCCGCGATGCACCACATCCCCGAGGTGGATGCCAATCTTGATCTCGATGCGCCGGCCGGCGGGCACGTCGTGATTGCGCTTGCCCAGCGCGCGCTGGATTTCTATGCCGCACTGCGCGGCCTCGAGCGCGCTGTGAAACTCAACAAGGAAGGCGTCGCCGATCGTTTTGATTTCCGTGCCGTTAAAACGCGAGAACAACGGTCGGAGCAAGGCGCGATGTTCCTCGAGCAACTCCTGCGCAAGGTTCTCGTTGCGCTGGGAGAGCGCGCTGTAGCCCACCATGTCCGTGAACATGATCGCGGCGAGTTTGCGTTGCTCGGTGTTGTCAGCGGGCACGGGCGGATTAGACCAGATTGCCGCCGGAAAGAAACGGCGAAACTTTGGACGCGATCCGGGGCGCAGGGGTTTGCGAAACAAAAACCCATGCCCGCCCAGGGTGATTCGCGCGTTGATGACTCGCCCCGCTTTGGCTATTATTCAGGGGTGCCAAGAATTTCGACAACCGATGCGACGCATGATTGAACCAACCCGTCACCTATGGGCCTGACCAAGCTGGGCTGGAACGCCGGGCGCGACGCGCAGTTCGCGCCGCATCGCGCCAAGGGCCTCATCCCGGCGCGCGTCGCGGTGGAGGATAAACATTTCTATCGCGTCTGGACCGCCGAAGCGGAACTTTCCGCGCAAGTGACTGGCAAGTTCATCCACGAATCGCGCCGTGATCATTCTGTCCTCCCCAAGGTCGGCGATTGGGTTGCCATCAAGCTCGTGCCCAACGAGGAAAAGGCCATGATTCAGGCGATTCTGCCGCGGCGCACCCAGCTCTCGCGCAAGATGACCGGCCGCGATGCCGCCGAGCAAATCCTCGCCGCGAATATTGAAACGGTTTTCCTCGTCACCGCCGCCGACCCGACGTTCAACGCCGCGCGACTCGAGCGGATGCTGGTCATGGCCCACGACAGCGGCGCGCGGCCGGTGGTGATTCTCAACAAGATTGATCTGTGCGACGACCTCGACACCAAGCTGGCGGAGGCCACGCGCGTGGCGGGTGATGCGCTGGTGCTCGCGGCCTGCGCGCTGACCGGCCGCGGCGTGAAAAAACTGGCGGCTCTGATCAAGCCCGGCGACACGGTGGTGTTCATCGGCACTTCCGGCGTCGGCAAGTCGAGCCTCATCAACCGGCTCTATGGTGAAGACATCCAGGCGACCGTGGAAGTGCGCGAGCAGGACGCCAAAGGCCGGCACACGACCTCGTGGCGCGAGATGATTTTTCTGCCCAGGGGCGGGGTGGTGATTGATACGCCCGGCATGCGCGAGTTCCACATCTGGGCCGCCGGGGAGGGGGCGAAGGAAACCTTTCCTGAAATCGAAGCGCTTTCGATGAACTGCCATTTCCGCGATTGCACCCATACGCAAGAGAAGGATTGTGCGGTGCTCGCCGCGCTCGCCGCCGGGACGCTCCCACGCGAGCGATATGACAGTTTCGTCAAGCTCCAGCTCGAAATCAGCTATCTCCGCGAAGCGGAAAAACGCGCCGGCTGGCAGGACCGGAGAAAGAGCGACCGCGTGGCCCATCGCGTTTTCAACAAGCAGGATTGACCGCCCGTCAAGTGACCGCCAGCACAGCCTGCGCGGGTGATGGGAGCCGGCGGGATGGAATCCAACGCGCGGACGGCACAATCTCAAAGCGGGTGGGGCTGAGCGTGCTGAACCGACCGGTGATATTTAATGACTTTGGACTTTGAACCTGGAGCTTTGGACGTAAAATCCGCGCCATGACAAAAGATGAAGCGTTGCAGATTTTCCGCGACTCGGGGGCTTTGCTTGAAGGCCATTTCGTTCTCCGCAGCGGCTTGCACAGCCGGCAATTCTTTCAATGCGCGCTCGCGTTGCAACAGATGCCCGTGGTTGAAAAACTGGGGGCAGCACTGGCAGCGAAACTCAAACTGCTCGGCGCGGTCACGGTCGTCTCGCCGGCGATGGGCGGACTGGTCATCGGCCAGGAAGTGGCGCGGCAACTGGGTTTGCGGTTCATCTTCGTGGAAAAAGAGGAGGGGAAACTGGTTTTGCGGCGCGGCTTCAAGATCGCGCCCGGCGAAAAAACACTCATCGTCGAAGACGTGGTGACCAAGGGCGGTCGCGTGCAGGAAACGTTGGACATCGTCCGCGCGAACGGCGGACAAGTCGTCGGCGTGGCGATGGTCGTGGACCGTTCCAACGGCGCGGTGAATTTTGGACTGCCTTTCGCAAGCCTGATTTCGTTGCAAGTGGAAATGTTCGAGCCGACGAAGCTGCCGCCGGACCTTGCCAAAATCCCCGCGGTCAAGCCGGGGAGTAAATAATGTGGCGTTGAGCCTTTGGTGCAACTGGGTTGAGCCACAAGCCGAACGATTCCACTGTGCCACAAAGTTTGCGCCATCCGGCCCGAATGTGTGCCATTGTGCCACTCTTGGCGCAGCTCTGACTCCTGTCCAGCCAATGGTCGAATCTCATTCCGTCTTTTGTTTCCAATGAATCCGTTGGTTTTTCCCCGATAACGGTGAGGCGGCACCCTTATTGCATTGGAACTGAGAGCAGTTAATTCCTATAAACCAATTTTTATCATTTTATGGCAAAAGTATTAGGCATCGATTTGGGCACGACGAACTCCTGCATGGCCGTCATGGACAGCGGCGAACCGTTGGTGCTGGAAAATTCCGAAGGCAAACGCACGACACCGTCCGTCGTCGCGTTCACGAAATCCGGCGAGCGCGTGGTCGGCGATGCCGCCAAGCGTCAGGCCGTGACCAATTCGCGCAACACGGTTTATTCCGTGAAGCGTTTCATGGGCCGCAAGTTCGACGAGGTGCAGGAAGAAATCAAACGCGTGCCTTACAAGGTGGTTAAGGGCGCAAACGGCGACGCCGCCATCGAAGTCGAAGTGGACGGCAAACCAAAACAGTTTTCGCCGCCGGAAATTTCCGCGATGATTCTCTCCAAGCTGAAAGCCGACGCCGAAACGCGTCTGGGCGAAAAAATCACGCAGGCCGTCATCACGGTGCCCGCTTATTTTAACGACTCGCAACGCCAGGCCACGAAAGACGCCGGCAAGATAGCCGGTCTCGACGTGCTCCGCATCATCAATGAGCCGACGGCGGCGTCGCTCGCTTACGGCCTCGACAAAAAGAAGGACGAGAAGATCGCCGTTTACGATTTGGGCGGCGGCACGTTTGATATTTCCGTGCTCGAAATCGGCGACGGCGTGTTTGAAGTGAAGGCCACCAACGGCGACACGCATCTCGGCGGTGACGACTGGGACAATTGCCTGATGGATTGGATTCTCGATGAATTCAAACGCGAGTATAACATGGATCTCCGCAAGCAGCCCGACGCGCTTCAGCGCATCAAGGAAGAAGCCGAGAAAGCCAAGATCGCCCTTTCCAGCGCGCAGACTTACGACATCAACCTGCCGTTCATCACGGCGGATGCGACGGGCCCGAAGCACATCCAGAAGACGCTCACCCGCGCCAAGATGGAACAGCTCACCGACAAACTTTTCGAACGCACCATCGGGCCGGTGAAAGCCTGCTTGAAGGACGCCGGCATTGACGCGGCGAAGATTGACGAACTCGTGCTCGTCGGCGGCATGACCCGCATGCCGCGCGTCGTTGAGACGGCTCACAAGCTCGTCAGCAAGCCGCCGCATCAAGGCGTGAATCCGGATGAAGTCGTCGCCATCGGCGCCGGCATCCAGGGCGGCGTGCTCAAGGGCGAAGTGAAGGACGTGCTCCTGCTCGACGTGACCCCATTGTCGCTCGGCATCGAGACGCTCGGCGGCGTGTTCACGAAATTGATCGAACGCAACACCACGATCCCGTCGCGCAAATCGGAAATTTTCTCGACCGCCTCGGACAACCAGCCGGGCGTGGAGATCCATGTGCTCCAGGGCGAACGCCAGTTCTCCAAGGACAACAAGACTATCGGCCGTTTTAATTTGGCGGACATTCCGCCCGCGCCGCGCGGCGTGCCGCAGATCGAAGTCACCTTCGACATTGACGCCAACGGCATTCTGCATGTCGGCGCGAAGGATCTTGGCACGGGCAAAGAACAGAAGATTTCCATCACGGCCAGCAGCGGCCTCTCGAAGGACGAAGTCGAGAAGATGCGCAAGGACGCCGAAGCCCATGCCGACGAGGACAAGAGCCGCCTGGAAGAGATCCAGACGCGCAACGAGGCGGACAATTCCGTTTACCGCACCGAGAAATTGCTCAAGGACAACGCGGACAAACTGTCTGCCGACGACAAGGGCAAGCTCGAAGCCGCTGCGAACGCGGTAAAGGAAGCGCTCAAAGGCTCGGACGCCGCCGCCATCAAATCCACTAGCGAAAAGCTGAACGAAGTCTGGCAGGCCGTCTCGACCGAACTTTACAAGGCCGCCGCCGCGAAGGCGCAGGCGGAAAAAGGCCAGCCGGGTGCCGAAGGCGCGCAGCCGGAAGGTGGGGAACCGAAGTCCGAAGAGAAGAAAAAGGACGATGGCGTGATTGACGCGGAAGTCGTGGACGAGAAGAAGTAACAAAACAAAAGGAAAACCTTATGAAAAAAATTACAGAATATGCCCTCGTGCGTCATACGCTCAATTCTAGTAGCAAGCATTTCAACCCTGAAGAAATGACAAAGGAAGTAAATGAACTAATTAAAAAAGGATTTCAACCATTTGGTGCCCCTTGCCATGTGGATGATCACCCTGCAAGTTTTATTCTTCAAGCATTAGTAAAATACGAAGCGTAAATGTGCTTTTAATGACGAGTTTCTTATCGCGGTGTGATGGACCTTTGAACCCGAAATGAAATTGGCGCAGACAACTTTGTCCCGCAGGGACAGCCAGAAAATAGCCCGGCGTTTCAACGCCGGGAACGGGTTGCCTTGTGCGTCAAGTCCCGCAGGGACGGCCGAAAACGTGCGTCCATTTCTGCCGTCCCTCCGGGACTCGATTCATTTTGCATCACAACCCGGCGTTGAAACGCCGGGCTATTGTCATTCGTCCCTGCGGGACAAAACGGCGGATACAAATTTGAGCGGGCTGTCAAATGAATCCCAAAGGGATTCCGGCTCAAAGCCCAAGGTTGCGAGGAACGAGCTACCTTGGGTGAACGTCATCCAAGATTTTTCCAACCCCAACGGGGTTGCGACCTCTCGGCGGTCAACCGTGACGCAACCCTGTTGGGGTTGGTGGGATTTATTGCGGTTGACCCAGGGTAGTCGCTTCGCGCCAACCCTGGGCTGGAGGACTCAATCCCGTTGGGATTGGCAAAACACTTTTCCCACCGCTCGGGCGGCGGGAGTTAATTAAGCAGTCAAACAAAACAACAACCAAAAGAAAAAAGTATGGCATTGAACATCAAACCGCTCGGCGACCGCATCCTCGTGGAAGCCGTCGAAGAGAAGGAAACCAAAAAAGGCGGCATCATCATCCCCGATTCTGCCAAGGAAAAACCAACCGAAAGCATCGTCGTCGCGCTCGGCACGGGCAAGACAGATGACAACGGCAAGAAGGTTCCCTTTGAAGTGAAGAAGGGCGACCGCATCCTGTGCAGCAAATACGGCGGCACGGAAATCAAACTGGACGGCAAGGAATACAAAATCTTGAGCAGCGACGACATCCTCGCCGTGCTCGAATAACTTCCAACCATCAACTTTCAACTAAGAACTAAATAATTATATGGCAGCTAAACAATTGATATTCGACGAGCAGGCGCGGCAGGCGTTGCTCAAGGGCGTGCAGAAACTTTCCCGCGCCGTGGTCGCCACGCTCGGACCGAAAGGCCGCAACGTCGTCATCGACAAAAAATTCGGTTCCCCGACGGTCACCAAGGACGGTGTGACGGTCGCTAAGGAGATCGAACTCGAAGACCCTTACGAAAACATGGGTGCGCAGATGGTCCGCGAAGTCGCCAGCAAGACGAGCGACGCAGCCGGCGACGGCACCACGACAGCGACGGTTCTGGCGGAATCCATTTATCGCGAAGGTCTCAAGTATGTGACCAGCGGTGCCAGCCCGATCAACATCCAGCGCGGCATCAACAAGGCGGTCGAAGCCGCCGTGGAACAGCTCGCGAAGATCTCCAAGAAGGTCAAGGACAAGGAAGAGATCAAGCAGGTCGCGACCGTTTCCGCCAACTGGGACACCACGATCGGCGAGATCATCGCTGACGCGATGGACAAGGTCGGCAAGGACGGCACCATCACGGTTGAAGAAGCGAAGTCCATCGAGACGACGCTCGACGTGGTCGAAGGCATGCAGTTCGACAAGGGCTATCTCTCACCCTACTTCGTGACCAGCGCGGAAACGATGGAAGCCAAGTTGGAAGACGCCTACATCCTGAATTACGAAAAGAAGATCAGCAACCTGAAGGACCTGTTGCCGATCCTCGAAAAGGTCGCGAAGACCAGCAAGCCGTTGTTGATCATCTCTGAAGAAGTCGAAGGCGAAGCGCTCGCGACCCTCGTGGTGAACAAGCTCCGCGGCACGATCAATGTCTGCGCCGTCAAAGCCCCCGGCTTCGGCGACCGCCGCAAATCCATGATGGAAGACATCGCGGTCCTCACCGGTGGCAAGTGCATCACCGAAGATCTCGGCATCAAGCTTGAGAGCATCGGCTTGGAAGACCTCGGCCGCGCCAAGAGCATCGTCGTGGACAAGGAAAACACGACGATCGTCGAAGGCTACGGAAAATCTTCCGAGATCCAGGGCCGCGTGAACCAGATCCGCCGCCAGATCGACGAAACCACTTCCGATTACGACCGCGAGAAATTGCAGGAACGTCTCGCGAAGCTCGCCGGTGGCGTGGCCGTCATCAATGTCGGTGCGCAGACCGAAACCGAGATGAAGGAAAAGAAAGCCCGCGTGGAAGACGCGTTGCACGCGACCCGCGCGGCGGTCGAAGAAGGCATTGTGGCCGGCGGCGGCGTGGCGTTGATCCGCTGCATCGCGGCCATTGAAGCTGTCAAAGGCGCCAATGACGACGAGCAGATCGGCGTGGACATCATCAAGCGCGCCGTGGAAGGCCCGCTCCGCGCGCTCGCGGCGAATGCCGGTGTCGAAGGCTCGCTCATTGTGCAGGAAGTCAAGAAGCGCAAGGGCAACGAAGGTTACAACGTCGCCACGGGCGAATACGAAGACCTCGTGAAAGCCGGCGTGGTTGACCCGAAGAAAGTCACGCGCTCTGCCTTGCAGAACGCGGCCAGCATCGCGGGCCTCTTGCTCACGACCGAATGCCTCATCACCGACGCGCCGGAAAAGGAAAAAGCGGCTCCGGCCGGCGGCGGTCACGGCGGCGGCATGGGTGACATGGGCGGCATGGGCGGATATTGATCCGTTAAAAATTAGAGGAACCGAATAACAGAGGCGGGGCTGGAAGAAATTCCGGCTCCGCTTTTTTTCTTTTCGCCGCCAAGACACAGCGAGCGCAGAGTTAAACATTGGCCGCCGGCTTGACCAATCGGGCAAATCAGGCGATGATGACAACGTCAGTCTGTGGGGGCGCACTGGTTTCGACCAAGTGAACACACCAGAGGCGGCATGCCGAGGACGATGCGTTGGCCTCGTTAATCATTCGCATCAAAACAAAACAGCTAATCAAGAACTAGCTCTCGCGGCCTAAGTGCCACGACGTTCACCACTGGACACCTGCTACGGTGGAGGAACGCAACAGCAGGCATGGTCAATGGCGGAGACCGCGCGTTGTTGACCGAGATCTTTTCATGCGGACTAGGCAGTGCGACTTGAGTCCGGACAGTATCGCACAGCAGAAAACTTTATCCGGAATAAGCATGTAGTCGCGGCTGGTAGGCTTGCCTGGGACGCGGGTTCAATTCCCGCCGCCTCCACCATTTATTGTTTATTATAAACAGTATTGACAAATTTCTTACTTTTATCTATCATGCGGATAGATGAAAGCAGAGGAATCAACCGACGTTCAGGGCGCGTTGAATTCGACGGTTGCCGATGAGAAACCCGAAGTTGAGGTGGTCACACTAGGCGGCATTTCCGTCCGTATCCGGCCCACAATTAAAGACGGCACTACCCGTTTTGTTCTGGATTATCGCGTAAAAGGACAACGCAAACTGGTCTGGCGCTCCACGATGGTCAAAGCTCGCGCCGCCGCGAAAGCAGCGATTGAAAAAATCTCCGAGGGCCATTCCGAAGTCCTCAATCTCAAATCTGCCGATGCCTACGCCTACACCCGCGCCCGCACCGCGCTCGAAGGGATAGAAAAAGAGATAGATATTGTCGCGCTGGAATACGCGGAGGCCCATCGCCTGCTAAAAGGCAAAGCCTCCGTGCTGGAAGCTTGCCGGTTTTGGCTCAGTCGAAACGACGTCCCTTTGCCACACGTCATGGTGACCGCCGCAGTGGAAGAATTTAAGCGGCAGTGCGCCGCCAATGGAAAATCGAAAGTCAGGCTGAAAGAAATCCACACGGTCATGGCCAGCTTTGCGACGGCCTTCAAAGATGAAATTCAAAATCTGGAGCCAAAAATGATTTCAGATTATTTGACCGCGTTGACGGTGGCCGAGCGCACGCGGCGGAACTATCGAAACATCATTGGGTATTTCAACCGCTGGCTGGTCTTGCGCGGTTATTTGGCAAAGGGAACGGATCTGCTGGATGGCGTGCAAAAATATTCGGCCCGGCTGCACGGTGAAATCACCACCTACACGGCGGACGAAATGCGCCGACTGATTGACGCTGCCGACACCCGAATTTTGCCGCTGATCGTCATCGGTGGGTTTGCCGGCTTGCGCCATGCCGAAATTCAACGGCTCGAATGGGAAGACATTGACCTGACCGAAGGCTTCATTGAAGTCAAAGCGCACAAGGCGAAAACCAAAACGCGGCGAATTGTCCCCATCAAAGCCAATCTGAAAGCTTTCCTGCAACCGCTGGCGAAGAAAAGCGGGAATGTGGTCACGGTTAAGAACACCAGTAAAGAACTGGGAAAGACCGCGGCGAAAACCGCGGATGAAGCCAAGGACGTCAAGGCGCTGGAATGGAAACACAACGCGCTCCGGCACACCTATATTTCCGCCCGCGTGGCCGAGAGCGCGGATGTTTCCCGCGTGGCCGATGAGGCGGGCAACAGCCCGCAGGTCATCCGCACGAATTATTTGAAGCGGATGCGGCCGGCGGCGGCGGCGGAGTGGTTTGCCATTCAACCCGTTCAACGCGACTCAATGGCGAAATAGGTGAGCCGGTCAGGTCTTTTTTGGTTTGGCCGCCCGCAGCTTTTTATTATTGGGCAGGATCGGAAAAACCCGGCCATCCTGAGTAATGGTGTAATTGGGTTGGACACTCGTTTCGGCGGGGACCCATTTTCTATTGCCTTCGATGCTGATCGCCTTTTCAAAGGGCGTTCGTTTGGGAAAGGTTAATTTGCCAGTCTGCATTGTCAGGTTTCCAATCTGAAGAAGTTTGTTCAAATCAAATGCCTTGAAGTCTTCCTTGGGTATGCCCAGCGGCGACCGGACGGCAATATGATCCTCCACAGTAACCCCAAATTCCTGTTCCAGGTTTTCGAACGCTTGCGCGAGTTTGTAGGCACAGAGCGGCATTTTGTCGTCGGTGTAGGCGCGCAAGATCAGGGCCTCCAGACGGCGGATGTTGGTCGAACGACAGAACACGGTGGAAAGCGCCCCACCGAATTGGTCCTGCTGAAAGCCTGCGTGCGCCTGATATTCCTCGAATGTGCTTCTGGTATACTTCCGCCCCATAACATCCACGGGTGGCTGGTTGACGTCATTCTTTAACAGCCAGTTGAGGCTGATGCCGGTCTTGAGCGAGCACAACTCCGCCAGCCGATCGCTCATCTTCAGTTTTCCGAGCTCGATAGCCTGGATGGTCGGGGCGGAACATTCGAGGGCCTCGGCCATTTCTTTTTGCGTCAAGCCGACCAGAATGCGCAAGACCGCCAATGTGTGACTTTGAAGTGAAACTCTCATAGGTGGGGAAAGCATAGCATATACGTTTTGAATATCAATATCTTTTATTGACGCATATATGGTTTGCGGGTATGTTTACGTCGTTATGATGAAACAAGAACCGAATAACAACGATCGGCCAACGGGCATGGTGGACGGACCGCGCCTGCTGGAAGACGTCTTTCCAAATCCGCTGTGCCGGCCTTCCGTGCGCTGGCTGCGCGCCAAGCCTCGCGGTGCATATTGCTTTGCCTTCGGCGATAGGCAACGCCTCGCGCCGATATTGCTGCTTTGGGCCGGACGTAGTCGCGCGGCCCTGCCCATGGTTGAATGTTCTCGATTGGTGTCAGCGAGCGGTCAAAACCAGCCAGCAGAGAGCGAATGAAAACCAGCCATTTTGAGGAACACATTGCGTTGAGCGCCGTGGAAACGGCACAAGAACGCGATGAATCAACTCAACATGAGCTTG
>TBL_comb47_HYPODRAFT_10005810_pt1 | contig 13594 bp, 10 predicted proteins | sample TroBogypolimnion_40_FD_10682 | JGI IMG/M metagenome (IMG submission 10682)
CAGCGAATTCGGCTTGCTTCCCAGATTGGCAGTTATCTAGTAGGCGTTTTGTACGTCTTAGATGAGCCGTCGATTGGACTACACCAGCGAGACAACCGACGCTTGATTACGACTCTTGAGCGACTACGCGATCTCGGAAACTCCGTAGTTGTGGTCGAGCACGACGAGGAGACAATAAGGTTGGCTGACTTCCTGGTGGACATTGGTCCAGGAGCGGGCGAATATGGCGGTCAGGTCGTCCACGCTGGAAGCTACGNAGAAATTCTGACGAATTCGGAGTCGCTGACCGGCCAGTACCTATCGGGAAAACGGAGGATCGAGGTTCCCAGTAACCGTAGGCCTGGAAACGGGAGTTTCATCACGGTCCACGGAGCCCGGGCCAATAACCTCCAGAACGTAACGGCGAGGTTCCCCCTGGGCGGCTTTGTGGCCGTGACCGGAGTTTCCGGATCGGGTAAATCGACCCTGATTAATGGAATTTTGCTGGCGCATCTTGAGAGAGAAATAAACCGCGCCAAGACACACGTCGCCGAGCACGACAAAATCACCGGTCTCGAGAGTATCGACAAGGTTGTCGCTGTAGACCAGCAGCCGATTGGGCGGACCCCACGCAGTAATCCCGCAACGTATACGGGAGTCTTTGACAAGATTCGCAAACTCTTCGCTGAAACTCAAGAAGCCAAAGTGCGTGGATACCAGCAGGGACGATTCTCCTTCAACGTTCCCGGAAAGAATGGTGGGGGCCGATGCGAGGCCTGTTCTGGTGATGGAACTATCAAAATCGAAATGCACTTCCTGCCCGACGTGTACGTCAACTGTGAAGAGTGTGATGGCGCCCGGTACAACCGTGAAACCCTTGAGATCACATACCGCGGAAAGTCGATTGCCGATGTTTTGAATATGCCGGTGAATGAGGCGTTGTCTTTCTTTGAACGTCAGCCGTCGATTCTTCGCATTGTTCAGAGCTTGGCTGACGTTGGGTTGGGTTACGTGCGTCTTGGTCAACCCGCGCCGACACTTTCTGGTGGAGAAGCCCAGCGCGTGAAACTGGCAACCGAGCTAGCCCGACGACCAACAGGTCACACGTTCTATGTGCTCGATGAGCCAACCACAGGGCTCCACTTTGAGGACGTGAATCGACTTCTCGACGTGCTCCATCGACTGGTGGACCAAGGTAACACCGTGTTGGTTATTGAACACAATCTTGACGTAGTTAAAACAGCGGACTGGATTGTTGATTTAGGACCCGAAGGTGGTCGCCGTGGAGGAAGAATCGTTGGGGAAGGAACCCCCGAGGAGATCGCCAAGCTGAAAACCGCGACCGGTGAGGTTCTTAAAGAGGTTCTGTTAGCGGCAAAGAAGAAGTAGCGATGGAACGGCCTGCCGGCATGCCGAAAGATCCTGGGTGCTACATCTTCCGGAATGCTGGCAACAACGTCATTTACGTTGGTAAGGCGAAAATCATCAAGAATCGACTCGGTTCCTACTTCCAGTCAAGAGAGGGTTTGGCGCCAAAGACGCAGTTTCTAATGGACGAGGCAACGTCGGTTGAATGGATCGTAACGCCATCTGAACTCGATGCTCTGATACTTGAGAACGAGCTCATCAAGCAATATCAACCGCGTTACAACCTACGCCTCAAAGATGACAAGAGCTTCCCCTACGTCGCACTGGACTATCGGGCAGACTTTCCCGTTCCTTACATCACCAGGGGAAAACATCAGAAGGGAGTTCGGTACTTCGGTCCTTATGTCGATGTCCGAGCCCTGCGGGTGACCATCGACGAACTGCTGCACATCTATCCGTTGAGGAGTTGTTCTAAGCACAAGTTCGAGTACCAAAAGAAGATCCAGCGCCCGTGTTTGCTATTCGATATAGGTAAGTGTTCAGGACCCTGCGTCGGAGCCGTCAACAAAGAGGGCTATCACGAGCTCGTCAATGCGTGGGCGAGATTCTTCTCGGGTGACGTGTCAGCTCTTAAAAACTCACTGAAGACTGAGATGGCCAAGGCATCTGAAAAGACTCACTACGAGGCTGCCGCGAAAGCTCGCGACGGCCTAGAGGCGCTCGACCGAGCCGCGCAAACGCAGAGCGTGGTACTCGACACCCATTCGAACGTTGACACCTTGGCTGTAAGCACCGACGGGGGGCGGGCGACAGTTGTTCGCTTCAAGGTACGTAACGGGCGAGTGGTTGGAAGAAGCGTTCACTTTCTAGATCGCTCGTTAGACGAGAGCATCACCGAAATTCTTGAGGCCGTCATTACGGAGATGTATCCGGAAGGATCAGAGGTGCCATCGTTGGTCTCAGTGCCAGCCGGTACCGACATCGAGTTGGTCCGCGAGTATCTCTCATCGATTCGTAGGGGACCAGTCGTGGTCTCCATTCCACTTCGAGGAAAGCGACGCAAAGTCATGGACATGGCAATGACGGACGCAGAGTCCGTGATCGCTCGTGATTCGCTTCGTCGACAAAGCGACCACAATGTCCGGTCCAGAGCGCTCCAGGAGATTGGGGCGAAATTGTCCCTTCCTCAACCTCCATTCAGGATGGAGTGTTTTGACATGTCTCATTTGCAAGGAACCAACTACGTGGGCTCGATGGTCGTATTCGAAGATGGAATTCCTATCAAGTCTGAATATCGACATTTCAATGTCAAAGAAATTCTCGGAAACGATGACTTTGGCGCGATGCAAGAAGTTGTTCGAAGACGATTAGAGCACTGGAACGAGAGCCAGAGCACTTCGAAGTTTCGACGTGCTGATCTGATTGTTATCGATGGTGGGCTTGGTCAACTACACGCGGCTGAGAAGGCGGCGGAAGAGGTGGGTTTGTTGGGCCAAGTGNAATTTGTTGCAATTGCCAAGCGGGAAGAACTTTTATATCGGCCGGGTTCCTCCGAGCCGTTGGCCCTTGAAGGAGGTTCAGAGGGCCTCTACCTGATGCAACGCCTTCGCGACGAGGCCCACCGCTTCGCAATCTCCTTCCATCGTTCTAAGCGTGGAAAATCAATGGTGGCGAGCACCCTGGAGGGGATTGAAGGCCTAGGACCATCGCGTCGTGACCGATTAATCGAAACCTTCGGCTCCCTTGACGGTTTGCGCGCTGCTTCATGGGAGGAGTTAAACGGGCTGGCCTGGTTACCCACGGAAGTAGCGAGGAGGCTCTACGATCGAATGAGTGGACCAAGTGCGCCACGGTTGTCAAAGGGTGACGTCGATCATGGATGAAGTACTTCTCGTTACAGGGATGTCTGGGGCTGGACGTTCTACAGTTTCGGCCGCTCTGGAAGACTTGGGATGGTTCGTTATTGACAATCTGCCACTCGAATTGATTGTTCGAGTCAGCGAGTTGGCTCTATCCACCTCAACGGAGTTCGCTGGGGTGGCCTTTATCGTTGGGCGAAGTGGCCGACTCCAAACTGAAGCCTTGCTTGCGGTGGAGAAGGAACTTCAGCAAATGCACGAACAAGCAAAAATTCTCTTTCTTGACGCCCCTGACGATGTGCTTATCCATCGATACGAAGGGAACCGCAGACGGCATCCTTTCCCGGCGCCAACGCTGGCTGATTCAATCTCGGGAGAGCGAGCTGCACTGTCGACAATCCGAGATGCGGCAGACCTCGTCATCGACACTGGTTCGATCAACACCAATCAGCTCCGTACACGGATCCAAGAGATTTTCACGAAAGAGAACGCCCAGCACCCTATGCGGATTTCAATAGTTTCCTTTGGATACTCGAATGGAATTCCAAGAGATGTCGATCTCGTCTTTGACTGTCGGTTCTTGCCAAATCCCCACTGGATTGACGAGCTGCGTCCTTTGACCGGACTCGATCGACCCGTTGCGGATTACGTTCTGGCCCAGGAGCCCGCTCAGCACTTTATAGATGACGTTGTAAATATGCTGACGTGGCAAATTCCGGCATTCGCTAATGAAGGCAAGTCCTACCTGTCTATTGCTGTCGGATGCACCGGTGGCCGACACCGGAGCGTGGCCATAGCTGAAGAGATTCGCAGACGCCTCGAAATTGCCAATTCCGTCTTTCATCGCGACATTGCTCGTTAGTCGAATTCGTTAGAATAATCACATTATCGGCGTGTGCCGGTTCTTCGAGGAGGCATTGTGACTGTTCGCGTGGCAATTAACGGATTTGGACGAATTGGGCGAGGCTACCTTCGCGCATCACTTAAAAATCCCAACATTGAGGTTGTCGCAATCAATGACTTAACGAGTCCAGCGACCAACGCTCACCTTCTTAAGTACGACTCGACTCAAGGGCTTTTGGCAGAGGCGGTAAGCGCAACCAGCGACAGCATCACCGTTGGTAATCGAACCATCAAGGTGTTAGCCGAGCGCAACCCCAGTGATCTTCCATGGGCGGAGTTGGCTGTCGATGTTGTTATTGAGTCAACCGGGATATTCACATCGCGCGAAGGTGCGAGCCAGCATCTCACTGCGGGTGCCAAGCGCGTAATCATTTCCGCACCCGCAACTGAGGTTGATGCNACTTTCGTAGTTGGGGTGAACGAAGACTCATTTGACGCCGAGGCCCACAAGATCATTTCGAACGCTTCGTGCACCACAAACTGCTTCGTCCCTATGGTCAAGGTCCTAGACGACGCCTTTGGCATTGAGAGTGGCTTGATGACCACAGTCCACGCCTACACCAACGACCAAAACCTTCTGGACTTACCCCACAAGGACCTCCGTCGTGCGCGAGCGGCCGCGGTGAACATCGTTCCATCATCAACTGGGGCAGCTCGGGCTACGAGCCTGGTTCTTGAGGCAATGAAGGGTCGTCTCGATGGCACATCATTGCGCGTACCAATTCCAGACGGGTCAATCACTGACTTCACTGCTGTTGTTCGCACAACCACGGTTGATGAAATCAATGACGCCTTCAAGAAAGCGGCTGAAGGTCGTTTGAAGGGCGTGCTGATCTATACGGATGAGCCGATTGTCTCGAGTGACATTGTCGGAAGCCCCGCTTCTTGCACCTTTGACTCGCAAATGACCATGGTTCAGCGTTTGGATGATGAGCGTTCGCTCGTAAAAATCTTCGGCTGGTATGACAACGAGTGGGGTTATTCGAACCGCTTGGTCGACCTCACTGCGCACGTCGGAAGCTGATCCGTGGGATTCCAGTTACCGGGTATTGAGAGTCTCGGAGATTTAAGGGGCAAAAAGGTCCTGGTTCGAGTCGACTTCAACACGCCAGTGCACCTCGTAGACGGTCGCACTGAAGTTTCGGACGACTTTCGTATTCGAGCTACCTTGCCGCTGCTGGAGTCGCTGAAGGCGCAGGGTGCTCACGTAACNTGCATGACTCACTTTGGCCGCCCCAAGGGTCAACCGAACCCTGAGTACAGCGTTGAACCGATTAGGCGACGCCTCGAAGAGCTATGTCCGGGTGTGGAGCTGAAGGAGAACCTTCGATTTAATGCTGGCGAAGAGGCTAACGACCCCGCTTTCGGCGCTTCTTTAGTTGAGGGATTTGATTGCTACGTCAACGAAGCTTTTGGCGCTTCGCATAGGGCCCACGCGTCAATCATGATCCCACCAACCCTGATACCAAGTGCTGCTGGCCCCAATCTGATTCGAGAAGTCAAAACCATTCTCGGGGCTTTGGAAGCACCAGTTCGCCCTTTCGTAGCAATTGTTGGCGGTGCCAAGGTCAAAGACAAACTCGCCATCACTCGAGTGTTAACCGAAAAGGCCGATGTAGTGATTGTCGGTGGAGGTATGGCCTACACCTTTGAGGTTGCCGAGGGTAGGACCATTGGAGGGTCCTTGTTCGATGAGAGCAATGTCGAGAATTGCAGGAATCTTCTTGCGACGGGAAAGATTCGCATCCCGACAGACTCACGTGGACTAACAAATGGCGAGACATNCGGCCCAGAGGGTGGTACCGCATCTGTAATCGAGTTTGATGAAAACATTCCGGACGACTCGATGGGTCTAGACATCGGATTTAGCTCGGCAGAAGCTTTCGCCGAAGAAATTGCTCGAGCGGGGACCATACTTTGGAATGGACCGATGGGCGTGTTTGAGGATCCACGATTTGCGTCCGGAACCGAGAGGATTGCCCGCGCAGTTGCGGCGGCACCGGGCTTCTCTGTCGTGGGAGGTGGTGACTCGGTGGCGGCTATCCAGAAATTCCACTTGGAAAATGAGGTCGACTTCGTCTCAACTGGTGGCGGCGCGTCGTTGGAGCTCGTCGAACAAGGAGACCTCCCGGGTCTCCAAGCCTTGCGTCAATCGGAGAGGAACTGATGTCCCAGAAGCCCTTGATTATTGGAAACTGGAAGATGAACCACGACTACGTGGAGGCCCTCCATCTAACCCAGCAGATTGGTGTAGTCCTCAAAAACAAGGCACGAGATCACGTCGATATCGCTGTCGCACCACCATTTGTTGACATCCGCTCAGTTGGCTCCATCATTGAATCCGAAAGAATTCCGATTGCTCTCGCGGCTCAGCATGTTTCAAGTTTTGAAAGTGGGGCCCACACAGGTGAAGTCTCCGCCAGCATGTTGAAGCGCCTTGGGGTCAAGAGTGTTTTGGTTGGACACTCAGAGCGACGAACCATGTACGGTCAAACTGACGAAATCGTTCAGTCGACCGTACAAACCGCAATTAAAGCGGGGCTAGACGTGGTTCTTTGCTGCGGAGAAGATTTGGACGTTCGAGACGCCGATGAACACCTTAACTATGTCACCAGACAACTCGACTCTGCGTTTCAGGGATTCGACAAGAAGAACGAGTTGATGATGACGGTCGCCTACGAACCAATTTGGGCCATCGGCACTGGGCGGACTGCTTCCAGTGAGCAAGTCGCTGAAATGATGTCTCACATCCGGTCGTATCTGAGCGCCAAAGGCCTCTCGGAGGTAAGAGCCCTGTACGGTGGATCGGTCAACGCCGAGAATGCCGCAGAGTTGGTAACTGGCGGAAAGGCTGGAGGGTTCTTGGTTGGGGGAGCGAGCCTCAAAGTTGAGTCTTTTATGGCAATTGTTGAGGCCGTTGACGACTGCTACGCTAGAAATCGCTAACGGAGGCAAAATGTACACCTGGATTGTTATCGCTGTTGAGGCCGTGAGTGCCATATCCCTAGTGTTTCTTGTCCTTTTGCACTCTGGACGCGGAGGTGGTGTTTCGGGGATGCTCGGTGGGGCAACTTTGGAGGCGGCCTCAGGATCAACCGTCGTTGAGCGCAATTTGGACCGCATCACGATTGCTGTGGCCTTGGTTTTCGCTTTCGCGACGCTGACACTCGACCTACGACTGCAATAGCCCGATGGCCTTTAGAAGGTCGCTTGCGCTAGCTGTCGCTCTCAGCCTTTTTGCGTTTCCGATTACCGTCGCACAAGCGTCAGTTCGAACGCTCTACGTGACCGTTCCCGGCCCGCTCGATGCCTGCAGCAGCATAAGCCCACAGTCAACAGACTTCTCAATTGGGCTTGGAGATCTCCTCTACCCATCAGCCTTTACCAACGGGACGCAAGATCAGTTGAAAGGTACCGGCCTGGCCATCGCTTCGGCTGAACTGAATTCGCTGTCACCGGAAGTTGTCAACTACACGGTCGCCCAAAATCTGAGGTGGTCAAATGGCAAGGCCTTCACCGCACAAGATCTCGTTAACTGGTGGCACAGAGCTCGAGTGATTCCGTCAGTGTTCACGGACGGCTATCGATCAATTTCCGCAATGTCGGTTTCTCCGGATGGTTTGAGCGTTCAAGCCACGTTTTCCCGAGTGTTCGCAAATTGGCCGTCGTTGTTTCGAGACGTCCTGTACTCAAACTCTCCATCAGATTGTCGGCTGAAAAACCTTCTCCTAAGACCCACTTTAGGGTTTTACTCCGTGCAGAGTGCCTCAGCCCACCAAATTGTTCTTGTCAAGAGCCTTCTGTTGCACCGAGGTGGCTTGCGTTATGGCAGAGTCATAATTTCCGACAGCCTTCCACGACAAAATGGATGGGCTCGAAATTTCATTGGCTCAGTCGCAAACGTGACCTCGCAGTCGATCTCGTCAATCTCTGGAATAGCGTCCCTGAAGACAACTATCGCCTCTGGACCGCTCTTGACTCAAATGGTGTTTTCTACGCATCGAAAGAATGTCGCCTCTGCGCTGTTTCGAGAGGCGCTTGGAATTTCAGTGAATCGGCAGATTTTGGCGAACACCCTCTACGGTGGAGCGACACTCTCAGTTCGACCGGCACCCTTCGTGAGTCTCCCCACACTCCAAGGGGCGGCGCTGGCGGCACAGTACGGCGCGCCTTCAGACTGTCTAAGTTGCGCCTTGGACGCCCTAAAGGCTTCTGGCTTCCACCAGTCCTCATCTGGATGGGTTAACGCACATGGGGTCTCTGCTTCGGTCCGTATCTCGGTTGGCCCCTCTGTGGCCGATCACGCCGCCGCGAGGTTCATTGTGAATACATGGAAGGTTATTGGCATCCCAAGTTTCGTCGTGTATGTGTCATCGGAGTTGAAAGCCGCGGCATCAATTGCGTTCAACACAAGCGACGTTGCAATCTTTACCCGTAGTTTGAGTTTCGGTCCACAGATACCAGCTCGTGAGTTTTATGGGAGTGCGGAGATCAATAGCTTTGCCATTGGGGAAACATCGCAAAGCATCCAGGCCATGGGAGTCTCGGCAGACTCGAACTTAAATGCTTCATCCGCAGCCACTGAGTGGGCTGCACTAGATTCTGCAGTGACTCACACCTACTTGGCCCGGCCACTGTTCTTTGCCCCGGTGATCCAAGCGTGGAGCCAGCGCTACACCTCAGTCTCGGAGGCCTCCTCGACCATTTCCCTAATGGATCAGATTCCGACATTGCGGCCCTAATCCGACTGAGCGGGAGCGGCTAAAGTAGTACTCCACGTCGAAGTGGTGAAATGGCAGACACGCTAGCTTGAGGGGCTAGTGCTCGAAAGGGCGTGCGGGTTCAAGTCCCGCCTTCGACACCAATTTGCTGGAGCCGCGACCGATGGGTTCGAATATCTTTCCGATTCTGTCGCTACCATGGATGCAAGACGAGGAGCCCAGTGACGCAACTGCTTTTTGCTGCATTTTCAAACAGACCTGATGCTCTTGCGCTCGCCAAAGAGGCCAGCGCTGTCTTCGAGGCTGAAGGCCACGACACCCTTGTTCATCTTCTCGATGCTGAAACCGAGCCCCAAATAGGTCCAGATTCGCTCGTAATCTCGCTAGGCGGTGATGGCACCTTCCTGAAGTCATCTCGTATAGCCCACCACGTTGGGGCAAGAATCTTGGGCGTGAATCTCGGTAGGGTCGGGTTCCTCTTGAGGGTAAACCCGGCTGATTTGATCGCCGAAGTCCGCGCCGCGCTGTCCAACGAGGAGTGTGAGCACCGTCTGGCGCTCGAGGTTTCAATTGATGGAACTCAGTCCACGGAATTCGCCCTAAACGAGGTAGTTGTCGAACGTGATTTGCCTGGCCATATGGTGAAGGTCGAAACCACAGTCGACACAGAGCAGTATCTCTCTTATGTAGCCGACGGATTGATGGTTTCCACTCCAACTGGTTCTACCGCATACAACTTCTCGGTGGGCGGGCCTGTGGTCGATCCGAATTTAGACCTCATGATTTTGACCCCAATCGCACCTCATTTCACGATTAGTAGATCGGTTGTTATGCCGGGACATCGCGTTGTCCGTATTGTGGCCGTAGATCGGCCCGCAGTGATTGTCACCGATGGTGTGCTGGTGGGCCGACTCGAAAAGGGGCAGGGCATCACCGTAAGAAGGAGCCCGCATCCGGTACGAGTAGTCGGTAATGAACCGACAGATTTAGCCCTTCGACTGCGACAAGGCTTGCGAGAGGGTCATGCCTAAAGCGCAACTCGTCGAACTTTCAGCTCAATCGCTGGGAGTCATAGAACAGGCCAGTTTGGAGTTTGCTGACGGTTTCTGTGTTCTCACGGGAGAAACTGGAGCCGGCAAGACGCTTCTGCTCGGGGCATTGGAATTGTGTCTCGGCGGCGATGGAGCACAGTCCCGTCACGGCATTAGTGCTGACACGAAGGCCTCGGTTGTCTTCGCTCAGGGCGACCAGGAGATTGTGCTCAGTCGAGAGGCGTCAGCGAGTGGCAGACTTCGAGCAACGCTTAATGGTCTCGCCTCGAACGCCGAATCCTTGCGAAATGCCGCCGAGCCTCTAATCGTTATTCATGGCCAACATGATTCGTTGACACTCAAGTCTCGCGCCGAAATTCTTAGGCTTATTGACAACTTTGGCCAGATTGACACCGCTTCTTTCGACTCACTCAACAAAGAAGTCGGTGAGCTTCGCCGGCTTCGCGAGTCGGTCGGGGGCGATGAAGCGGGGCGAGAGCGAGAACTTGATTTCCTCAAGTTTCAAGCCAAGGAAATCGAAGACGCGAAAGTGTCTGACGCAAATGAACTCTCGGAGACTCTGCAACGACTTCAGAGTCTCACGGAAGTCAGTGAAGGTCAGGCGGCCGTAGTTGAGGTCGTGGCAATGCTCAACGAGATGGACACTTCGATTCTGGACCAGTTCGCGGTTGCGATCAACCGCATTCCCCAGGGCGAGGCGTACGCTGCGATCACTAGCTCGCTTCGCCAATCGCTAGAAATAGCACGAGAAGCAACACGAGAGCTGGTCTCTTTAGCGGATCCTGACGCGGTCGACGCAAACGCTCTGCGGGCAATGGAGGATCGGGTCGCAACATTGCAGGCATTGATACGTAAGCACGGGTCGGATTTGGCAGCGGTAATTGCCAAGGGTCAGGAATTAGCTCGAGCGATAGATGAACGGGAAACCGCTCTAGCAAAACTCGCTACGGTTGATGTTGATTTGGAACGTTTGGATGCTCAACTTAAGTTGGAGTCTGATCGCCTTCTCGCCAGCAGAGAGCACGCTGCAGCCGAGTTATCGAAAAGTATCGGTGGGCAGTTGGAGAGAGTTGCGTTACCTAACGCAAGCTTGAGATTCGTAGTCTCCGGAACTGCAGGTTCCCAAGCGGAGATTCTCTTCACGCCAAACCCCGGTCAACCAGAGGGGCCGCTGCAGTCCTTAGCGAGTGGTGGTGAGTTGAGCAGGGTCCTGTTGGCCATCTCTCTGGAAACTTCCAATGATGACCAGGTGGCTGTATTCGACGAGGTTGACGCAGGAATAGGAGGACAGGTCGCACAGCAAATTGGGGAGTGTTTGCAGGAAGTTGGAGCGAAACAACAGGTTCTCGCAGTAACTCACCTAGCGAGTGTCGCAGCCAAGGCCAATCAGCACTTCGTTATTGAGAAGTTGGTGGTCGATGCGAAGACCGTCACAACAGTCCGTGAAGTTTCGGGGGCTGAACGGGTTCGTGAAATTGCTCGCATGTTGGCGGGTGAGGTCAATGAGGCGTCCATTGGGCTGGCGGAACACATGCTCCAGCCCAAATAGAGCACTCCACATTTAGACGCATCGTCCGACTAAGATGTTGTTCCGTGAACACGGGACGCCCATAATGACCAAGTACGTATTTGTTACGGGGGGCGTTTCTAGCTCGCTCGGTAAGGGTTTAACTGCCTCCTCGCTTGGTCGGCTCCTAAAAATGCGGGGCCTCAAGGTCACAATGTGCAAATTGGACCCGTATCTCAATGTCGATCCGGGAACTATGAATCCTGGAGAACACGGCGAGGTCTTCGTTACCGACGATGGCGGCGAGACAGATCTCGATTTGGGTCACTACGAGCGTTTCATTGACGAGTCTCTGTCCAAAATTTCCAATACGACCACCGGTTCTATTTATCAGAACGTGATCGCGAAAGAGCGCCGTGGCGACTATCTAGGTAAGACTGTACAGGTCATTCCTCACATCACTGACGAGATCAAAGACCGTATTCGCCGACAAGGCTCGCTCGGTGCTGATGTAGTTATTGTCGAAATCGGTGGAACCGTTGGTGACATCGAAATTGTTCCGTTTATCGAGTCGATTAGGCAATATCGACGAGATGCTGGAAAGAACAATGTTTGCTATGTTCACCTGACTCTGGTTCCTTACCTAGCGCCATCGGGGGAGCAGAAGACGAAACCCACCCAGCACTCGGTGACAGAACTTCGCTCACGTGGAATTCAGCCAGATGTGATTGTGTGCCGTTCCGACCAGCCCATTTCTGATTCCTTGAAGCGCAAAATTTCCCTACTTTGCGACGTTCCGGCCAACGCAGTTATCTCTGCGGTTGACGCCCCGAGTATTTACGACATTCCGCTCACCCTGCACGATGAGGGTCTGGACACGATTGTGCTCGATGCTCTCGGTATGAACGAGGCCGAATATCCCGTGGACCTCTCGCCGTGGAAAGAGGTTGTAGAGCGGGTGCACTCGGTGGACCATGTTTTGAACATCGGCATCATTGGAAAATACGTGACGATGCCGGATGCCTATCTCTCAGTCGCCGAAGCAATTCGCCACGCGGGTTTTGCCGTGGGGGCGAAAGTGAACATCTCGTGGTTAGAGGCTGAGCGTGTGCCAAGTGAGATTGACGCAGCTCAAGTTGGTCAACTGGACGGCGTTGTCATTCCAGGTGGATTCGGCGAACGGGGAATAGAAGGCATGGTTGCCGCTGCTCGCATTTGTCGAGAGAACAACATACCGCTTCTTGGCATCTGCCTCGGAATGCAAGTCCAGGTCATTGAGTTTGCCAGACACGTGCTCCAAATGGCTGACGCACATTCAAGTGAATTCACCAGCACCTCGAGTTTCCCTGTCATTGATTTGATGTCAGATCAAATGGATGTTGTTGATCTCGGTGGCACAATGCGTTTGGGTGCCTGGCCGGCGATGCTTGATGAGGGTTCACAGGTGGCTGCTTTGTATGGTGCCAATGTTGTTTCTGAGCGCCATCGTCATCGTTATGAATTCAACGCTCGATTTAGGGCACAGTTTGAAGAGGGCGGCCTAAGTTGCTCTGGACAATCGCCCGACGGTCGCCTAGTTGAGTTTGTAGAGCTGCCTAGCCACCCGTACTACCTCGGTACTCAGGCTCATCCTGAGTTTAAGTCTCGTCCAGATCGCGCTCACCCCTTGTTTCTTGGCCTGCTTCAAGCCGCAGATAAGCGGGCTAGGGAAGCCGGAAGGGTTGACGTCTCGCAGAAGTCCGTTGACGCGGTGGCGTGAGCGAGCAATTCTCAGTAATTAGCTCAGAGAAAATTCTCGAAAGCTTCGTATTCAGCGTTGAGCGCCGGCTCGTTGAGGGCCGCGGTGAGCAATTCTCGCGTGATGTGGTGACTCACAACGGGGCCGTTGGAATTGTGGCTACCGATTCTGCTGGTCGAGTCGGGCTTCTCAGGCAATATCGAGCAGCCTTCGACAAGGAAATTTGGGAAATCCCCGCGGGAACACTCGACATCCCCGACGAGTCACATCTGGACGCGGCTAAACGCGAATTGAAAGAGGAGCTCGGAGGTGTTTCCGATGATTGGGCCTCTTTAGGCACATTCATGGTTTCCCCGGGCTGGACTAACCAGATCATGCACCTGTTTAAAGCTTCAGCAGTACAGGTAGAGGCGCCATCGCCTCACGGTCCCGAGGAGTCCGCTATGAGCGTGCACTGGTTAGAACTC
>TBL_comb47_HYPODRAFT_10005811_pt1 | contig 13589 bp, 12 predicted proteins | sample TroBogypolimnion_40_FD_10682 | JGI IMG/M metagenome (IMG submission 10682)
GCGCTAAGAGGCGTTGGGGCGACGCGCAGCAAAAAAGGCAATCTTCAGCCGTTTCGTCAAGCCGCCAATCCGGGGATTCGGCCCACCCCGCCGGTAGCCGCGCGCGGCTGAGGATCCCCCCGCCGTGCCGTACACCTTCCCCTCATCCAAGGTCCCCTCATCCAAGGTCCCGCAGCCAAGGTCCCGCAGCCACTGTCGCCCGCAACGAACTCCGCCTCCGCTCAGCCACGGGCCAGTTCCCACCAGACTCCAGCCCTTTCTCGCGTAGGGTGGGCACCCCGTGCCCACCGAGGTCGCGGCGCGATGCCTTGCGCACAGTAATTCAGTAGGATCGAGCTCAACGAGGTCGGGCGAATGATGATTCGCCCCTACGGCAATCTGAGCTCAGATCCGCCTTTGCCCGCCTCTCATAGGTCCAGCTCGGCGTATCCAGGTCACCGGCTCCCAATCGGACAGCTAACCCCGGGCAGGTAAAATGTGTTACCATTGAACAACACAGGTACATACTCACCACCGACAGCGGAGGCGACCATGAGCACGCCGGCAGCGCTGAGAAAAATATCCAATACGGTCTGGGAACTCCCGGTCAGCTACAAAGAAGGGATGCTGGTGCCGGCCCGGATTTTCGCCACAGAGAAACTTATCAAGGAGATGGACGCGGGGGTCTTCGAGCAGGTCAGCAACGTCGCCACGCTCCCCGGGATCCAGAGGTACGCCTACTGCATGCCCGACGGCCACTGGGGGTACGGCTTTCCGATCGGCGGGGTGGCCGCCATGGATCCGGGCAGCGGCGTCATCTCCCCGGGCGGGATCGGCTTTGACATTAACTGCGGCATGCGGCTGGTGCTGACCAACCTGAGCGCCGACCAGGTGAAGCCGCGGCTGCACCAACTGGTCGACCGGCTCTTCGCCAGGATCCCGACCGGCGTCGGCTGCCACGGTTTCGTGAAGCTGAACCAGGACGAGTTCCGCCAGGTCGCCGAACAGGGGTCACGGTGGTGCCTCAAGCACGGCTTCGCCAGCGCGGAGGACCTGGAGATGACCGAGGAGGGTGGCTGCTTCCCCGGCGCGGACGCCTCGAACGTGAGCAGCAAGGCAGTCGAGCGCGGCTACAACCAGCTGGGAACCCTGGGCAGCGGCAACCACTACTGCGAGATCCAGGTGGCACATCCGGAGAACATCTTTGACGCCGAAAGGGCCGCCGCACTGGGCCTCGCCATCCCGAACCAGGTGGTGGTCATGTTCCACTGCGGCAGCCGCGGCTTTGGGCATCAGGTGGCGACCGATTATCTGAAACTCTTCCTGGGGGTCATGGAGCGCAAGTACGGAATAAAGATTGTCGACCGTGAACTCGCCTGCGCCCCGTTCCACTCGGCCGAGGGTCAGGCGTACTTCAGCGCCATGAAGTGCGCCGTCAACATGGCCTTTGCCAACCGGCAGGTGATTTTGCACCGGATCAGGGAGGTCTTCTCCGAGGTCTTCCATGCCAGCCCGGACGACCTCGGCATGAGCATGGTGTACGACGTGGCTCACAACACGGCCAAGCTGGAGAAGCACAAGCTAAACGGCAGCCACAAGGAGCTGCTGATTCACCGCAAAGGCTCTACCCGCGCCTTCGGGCCCGGGGCGCCCGGGATACCCGAGTGCTATTGCAAAACGGGACAGCCGGTCATCATCGGAGGGAGCATGGAAACCGGATCGTACCTGCTGACCGGTTTGGCCAGCGGCTCCGAGACCTTCTTCACCACGGCCCACGGCAGCGGCAGGACCATGAGCCGGCACCAGGCCAAGAAGGAGTTCCGCGGCGACAAGCTGCAGCGTGACATGGAGCAGCGCGGCATCTATGTGCGCACCGACTCCTTTGGGGGGCTGGCCGAGGAGGCCGGAGCGGCCTACAAGAATATTGACGAGGTGGTGGAGGCGACCGAGCTAGCAGGACTGAGCAAGCGGGTGGCGCGTCTGGTGCCGATTGGGAACATCAAGGGATAAGTCGTCGAGTCGTCGAGTGGTCGAGTGGCAGAGCTGCAGAATTGCAGAGTACTTCGTCAGAGCCTTTGACTTAACGACTCAACGACTCAACGACTTAACGACTTAACGACTCAACGACTCAAAGGAGGGGCCATGCCTTTCCAGTACCGGGGTGACATAGCGCATGCGGACATCGCCTTTGATGCCTGGGGGGCGACTCCGGAAGAACTCTTCAGGGAGGCGGCGGAGGCCACTCTTCGGGTCATGGTGGAGGATGTGAGTGCGATCCGCCCCGTCGAGGCAGTGGACATCTCACTCGTCCAGGCCAACGCGGAGATGCTTCTCTTCGACTTTTTAAACGAGTTGATCTTTTACAAGGACGCCAGGAGGCTGTTGCTGCTCCCCGCGCAGTTGAAGATCGCCCAGCTAAAGGACGGAGCCGGATACGAACTGCAGTCGACGCTGCAGGGAGAGGTGATTAATGCGGGGAGGCACCGGCTCAACACGGACGTCAAGGCGGTCACCATGCTCAGATTCTCAGTCACCCACGACGCCGAGGGGTGGCGGGCCACGGTCGTGCTGGACGTGTGAGGAAGAAGGACGCAGGCCGGATACTCCGAATCCATCAGCCACTACCTAAGCGTGCTCATCTACCTAGAGCCCTGATCGTGGTACTAGCCCTGGCCCTCAGCGGCGCGAACGCCTGGCTCTTCCTGGCCAAGAGGAAGCGCTAAGCTATGGAGAAGCGCGGCTCTGCGATATGCTCCCCCCTGCAGACCGGGCAACGCCCCGGCCCCTTCAAGCGTTCCCTTTTTTTAAAGGAAAATCCGCACACCATACAGAGCGCGGGTTCCACAACCAGCCCTTTGTGCAGTGCGATCCTGATGTGTTCCAGATGCACCAGCACCTCCTTCTCCTGAATCCCGACCCGCTCCGAAATTTCCCGTGCCGTCAGGCTCTCCAGGCTCAAAAGGGCAATAATCTCGTGGCGCAGAGTATCCTGCCTGTCGACCGGAATTAACGGAGCCTTGGACCTGTTTTTCATAGGTGCCCGGAAAAGTCAAACAACCGAAATCTTGTTGATGACACCGTTCACCCCGAAAAGGTACCAGGCGTCGGACTCGGCCGCCGCCTTGCCGCTCTCCGTCGGCACCGCCCCTTCCAACTGCACCACCAGGTTCCGGCAGCCCAGTCTGATCTGGGACGCGTTCACCAGCGGGTCCTTTTCCAGCACGAGCTGCAGCGCGTCGACCACCTCGAAGTCGTTGTCCTCCATGGCGGGAGACACCTCGATCCCGTTCACCACGTCCCGGCTGCCGGGGACCCACCAGGCCAGCACACCGGCTAGACGCTTGTGGGAGAGGCTCTGCACCGAACCGTTCAAGATGACGACACCCTCGGTCACCTCCACTTCCAGCACCTGGCTGGCACCGAGCGTCCGCACTGGCTCCAGATCCTGCTTCACCAAGGCCTGCAGCGAATATCCCTCAAAGGCAGGCTCGCTGAGAAAGGCATTGCAGACATGATCGCGTATCGCCCCGTCCTCCATCCGATCGGCAGGGGCGACACGGAGCCGGTCCACGATCCCGGTGACCGGCCGCGGGGACGCCGCGAGTTCCAGGGCGAGCTTTTTCGCCGCGATACCCGCCACCTCGCCGGAAAGGGTGACGATCCCGTCCTGATAGCTCACCTCAATCGGATAACCATGCAGTTGCACCCGCGGTTCCCGCTCCAGTGCAGCGAATACCGATCCAATTACCTCTTCTGCTCGTATCATCGTTCTTCCTCCTTGCGTTGGACTGAAACGACAGAGAAACGACAGAGCGTAGTGCCACCAGGCTCCCAACGGGGAGCGCCGGCAACACGGCGCGAGCCAGCTAATGTGTGGTTTTGTTTATCATTGTATCACGGCGGCAAAATGATGTCGAACGGGGGGCGGCCGGTGCCGGCCGCCATATGCTAGAGGATTCTGGTGAGGAAGGATTTGATCCGGTCGTGCTCCATCTGGTTGGCGAAGAAGTCCTCGGGGGTCCCCTGCGCCACGAAGGAGCCGGCCTCCATGAAGATGACCCGGTCCGCCATCTCCTTGGCAAAGCCCATCTGGTGGGTAACGATGATCATGGTCATCCCCTCCTTGCCGAGCGCGCGAATGGTGTCGAACACCTCCCCGATCAGCTCGGGGTCGAGCGCCGAGGTGGGCTCGTCGAAGAGCATCAGCTTGGGGCGCATGGCGAGCGCCCGCGCGATGGCTACCCGCTGCTTCTGGCCACCGGAGAGGGTGGCCGGATAGACGTCGCGCTTGTCGGACAGCCCCACCTTCGCCAGCATGTCGAGAGCGCGCTCGCGCGCCTCGCCGGGGCTCTTCTTCTGCACGGTGAGCGGCCCCTCCATGACGTTGCCGAGCACCGTCATGTGCGGGAACAGGTTGAAGTGCTGGAACACCATGCCGATCTCGGAGCGCAGGGCGCAGATGCGCTGCGGGGTGTCCAGGTGGCGCTTGCCGTGCTTGTTCTTCAGGTAGCCGACCTCGCGCCCCTCGAAGGTGATGGTGCCTTCCTCGATCTCCTCCAGGAAGTTGACCGCCCGCAGCAGTGTCGACTTGCCCGAACCGGACGGGCCGATGATGACGACGATCTCCCCGGGGCAGACGTCCAGATCGACGCCGTCGACCGCGGTGAGCGCGCCGAAACGCTTGGTGATTCCCTTGAGGCTTAACAGCGGTTGGTTAGCGGTTTTCATAGATGCCGGCCCGAGTTTCTATCTTTTCGAAGATGAAGGTGAAGATCGTGGTGAAGAGCAGGTAGATGAGCGCCGCGAGGATCAGCGCCGTGATGTTGAAGTAGGCGTTGAACATCTGGTCGGCGGAGCGCATCAGCTCGACCATGGCGATGGTCGAGACCAGCGCCGTGTCCTTGATGAGGGCGATGAACTCGTTGCCGATCGGGGGCATCAGCCGCTTGTAGGTCTGCGGGATGATGACCCGGCGCATCGCCTGCCCGTAGCTCATCCCGATCGCCTTGGCCGCTTCCATCTGCCCGTGCTCGATGCTCTGGATGCCGCCCCGGATGATCTCGCCCAGGTAGGCGGAGTAGTTGAGGCCCAGCCCAAGCACCGCCGCGCTGAACGGCTTGAAGGTGATGCCGAGAGCGGGAAGGCCGTAGTAGATGAAGAAGAGCTGCAGCAAAAGCGGGGTGCCGCGGAAAAGCCAGATGATGAACCAGCAGAGCGTCGAGACCAGCTTGAAGCGGCTCAGACGCCCCAGCGCGATCAGGAGTCCCCCCAGTGGGGAGATCAGCATGGTGCAGAAGACCAGGGTGATAGTCATCACCGAGCCCTTCAGCAGGTTGGGCAGAAAGCGCAGGCAGTCCTCGAGGAAAACGGCGGAGCGGGATTTCTGGACCTGCTGCACCGAGGCCAGGAAATTGAGCGCCTCGCTGTTGCCGGGGTAGACCGCGAGCACCTCCCGCGTGTCCGCTTCGGCAGCCTTGAAATCCTTCAGGGCGAAGTGCAGCCTGCCTATCTGCATGCGGCTGCGCACGAAGGCGGCGTTGTCCTCGCCCTTCGACACCGGGATTTTCTTAAGAAGCGCGATGGCGCCGGGCAGGTCGCCCCCGCCCATGGCGTCGTTAGCCTCGTGGAAGATCTGATCGTAATCCTCGGCGTAGGAAAACTGCGCAGGAAGGAGGCACAAGCAAGAAAAAAGCAGGATCGCTCTGCAGACCCTGCCGGACAAGATTTTCATCGGCATACCTGATTGAGAATTGAAGGTGAAACGCCCTCCCCCGGGGCTGCCGGAGGGAGGGCGCGGTAGACTTATTTCCACTTCTTGGGGTTGGTGATGTCCTCGCCGAACCACTTCTTGGAGATCTTGCCCATGGTCCCGTCCTTCACCATGGCATCGAGGGTCTTCTGGACCTTCTGGCGCAGTTCCACGTCCTCCTTGCGGAAGGCGACGCCGAAGGGCTCCTTGGTGATGTTGCCGGCGATGATCTGGAACTTGCCGGGGCGCTTGGCGATGAAGTCGCGACCGGTAGCGTCGTCGATGATGACGGTGTCAAGGCGTTTGCTTTCGAGGTCCAGCAGGGCCTTGGGGTTGTCCTCGTACTCGCGCACTTCAGCCGGTGGAGCCGGCAGCTTCTTGACCGCTTCCAGGGCCGAAGACCCCTTCTGGACACCGACCTTGGCGCCTTTCAGGTCGACAAGCTTCTTGAACTTCCCTTCGCCGAAGCGGATCACGGCGACTTGGCCGTCCATCTTGTACGGCTTGGTGAAGGCGACCTCTTTCTCGCGCTCTGCCGTGATGGTCATGCCGTTCCAGATGCAGTCGAATTTCTTGGCGTTCAGGGAGTGCATGACGCCGTCCCAGGCGGTCGGCTGCCAGTTGATCTTGATGCCGAGGCGCTTGCCGACCTCTTCCGCCGCGTCGATGTCGAACCCGACCAAGGTGCCTTTATCGGTCCGGAAACCCATGGGGGGGAAGGCGTCGTCCAGGCCGATGGTGAGACTTCCCTGGGCTTTGACCCGTTTGAAGGACCCGTCGCCGGCGAAGGCCGAGACGGCGCAGGCGAGGATCAGCATGCACGAGAAGAGACCGACAATTTTTTTCACGTTGACACTCCTTTTCATCCTGTATTGGTGTGTTACAAAAGGGCTTTTTTGATGTGAGCAAACTGTCGTTTCGACCGCCGGATTATTACAGAATTCTGCTGTAGCGTCAAGACGTATAATGAGAGGCCGAAGCCGGTAAGAATCAACAACGACAAGGGATATCCCGCCGGAACTATCCCTCGACTTCGGCCAGTCGTATACATCCTTGCCCGCATTGTCACAAGTAGGTATACTTCCTGATGATAGGCTAACAGCTGTCCAAAGAGAAACGAGGCGCATGATGTGCAAAAAGGTATTCATAGCGGCGACAGGCCAACACTGCGGAAAGACGACCATTAGCCTCTCCCTCATGCACCTGGCCAAGAAGAAATATGCCAGGGTCGGCTTCATAAAACCGATCGGGCCCAAGCTCTTCATGCTGGACGGCGTGGAGATGGACATGGACGCGGCGCTCATCGCGTCGATCTACGGCCTGGAGGACGACCGCAGGCTGATGTCGCCGGTCGTCATCGGCAAGGGCTACACCAAGAGGTACCTGAGCGGCGAGATTCCGGCGGGGCTGCCGCTGGAACACATCATCGAGGCCTGCAGGGAGCTGGAAGAGAAGAACGATTTCCTCATCATCGAGGGGTCGGGGCACGGCGGGGTCGGCTCGGTGATCGGGATCAACAACGCCCAGGTCGCGCGGGCGCTCAACGCACCGGTCATCATGGTGGCCAGCGGCGGAGTCGGCAACGTAATCGATGCCGTGCAGCTGAACCTTCCCCTTTTCAAGCAGGAAGGTGCTGAGGTGAAGCTGGTGCTGGTGAACAAGCTCATCCCGGAACTGCGCGTGGAGACCCTCGGCTACCTGGAGAAATTCTTCGGCAACCGCCAGCAGCTGGTGGCGGGCGCCTTCGACTACTCGCGAACCCTCGCCAATCCCACGCTGATCGACCTCTCGAACCTGCTCAAACTGCCGCTGCACGGCGATCAGCACGCGCGCAGCAGGATCGTCCACAACATCCAGCTGGGCGCCGCCTCATCCCAGCGGGTGATCGACACCCTGCAGGATTCGACCCTCCTGCTGGTCACCAGTTCCCGGGACGAGCTGATCGTGACCGCGTCGGCGCTTTACAACATACCGGCCTACCGGAGAAAGCTCGCGGGGCTCGTCATCCCCGGGCATGCGCCCATTTCCCCAATCAGCCAGAAGATCCTGGACGAGAGCAATATTCCCTACATCAAGGTGGCGAAAACGACAGCTGAGGCCTTCACCATACTCAAGGAACATGTCTCCAAAATGACCGCCGACGACCATGAGAAGATCGACCTGATCAAGCATTCGGCGGAAAAGATATTAAAGTTCGACACCATCGACGCCATGGCAACGCAGCAGCGCCGGCCGCGGTTGAGAGTCGCCTGAGATACCTGAGATACCCGCTCACCCCCCCTGGTTCCGCAAGATATTCCTGAACGGTTTTGTGGGGGCACCTCTAGCGGGTGCCCACATCTTTCCGTCGCTACCAAAGCTCCCACACCTTGCGGGTGTGCCTGCATCCTCCGTCGCGGCCAGACCTCTCACTCCTTTCCGGCAACCTCCACCAGAGCATCATAAATCCCAAACGGGTTCGACTCGACGACCAGCACCGGCTTGCCGAGTTCAATTTCCAATTCCTCGACGGTCAGGTTGTCCAGGAACATCCCCTCCCCCTCCTTGATCATGACATCCGGCACCAGCACCAGGTCGCCAAGTTCCACCCCCTGCAGCGCGGCGACGATATCCTTGCCGCTCACCAGACCGGTGACGGTGACCGCCCCGCCGAACAGCCTGTTCTTCACCGCAACCGGCGATATGACGGCTCCGGTCACCTCGGAGAGGCGGTCCAGGAATTCTGCCAGATAGCGGTAGGGTGACTCGCCGGTCACGACGGTGACGCGCCCCTGTCCCAGATGCTCCGCATCCTCCAGGACCTGCTCCGCCTCCGAAAGAAAGAGCGGAATCATACCGACGCCATTTTCCAGCTGCGGCAGGTCGCCGTAGCTCTCCAGGGGGGGAAAGGGAAGGCGCCCCTTGATGTAGAACTCGTCCGCCAGAAAGAGAAACGGCTCACCCAGACGCTCGGCCAGCTCCCGGCACTTATTCTCCCACTCCTCAATGAAGGCGCCGGCAAACTCCCGGGTCAGGGGGGGCAGTGCCGGCAGCTTCTTACGGTGCCCGGTGAGCCCCACCGGAACCACAGCAAGCGAGGCCACCCAGGGGTACATCAGGGCCATGTCCTCCACGGTCTGCGCGAAGGCCGCGCCGTCGTTGAGCCCCGGGCAGAGCACGATCTGGGTGTGCATGGTGATGCGCGCCTCCGCGAGTTCCCGCATGACCTCGAGAATGGGCAGAATGCCGCTCTTGCCCAGGAGCTGCTCCCTCAAGAGCGGATCGGTGGCGTGCACGGAGATGTAGAGCGGCGAAAGGCGCTGCTCCTTGATGCGCGCCAGCTCCTTCCGGCCTATGTTGGCGAGGGTCACATAGTTGCCGTAGAGAAAGGAAAGCCGGTAGTCCTCGTCCTTCACGTAGAGCGGGCGGCGCAACCCTTTGGGAAGCTGGTGCACGAAGCAAAAGACACAGTTGTTGCCGCAGCGGGCAGGCTCGGGCGCCGGAAAGGTTATGCCCAGCGGCTCCCCCTCTTCCCGCTCCACCTCGAGTTCCCAGAGCTCGCCGTCCGCTTTTTCCAGCTCCAGGAGGAGCACGTCCTCAGAGGTGAAATAGTTATAGTCGATGACGTCGCGCAGCTTGTTGCCGTTCACCGCAAGCAGCCGGTCTCCCGGCTCGATTTCCAGCTCTTCGGCGATGCTGCCCGGCATAACACCGTCAATGATGAGACCTGCCATAATATGCTCCGTGAAATACGGTTGAGTCGGAAAACCGTTGAGTAGTTAAAGTGGCCGTCCGCTCGGGGACTGCCGGTTAGTGCCGAGTGGCACACCTGAGAACATAGGCTGAGACTGCCGCCCTCGCGGAATAGATCAGTGCATCGGGAATCAGTGCGGCAAGCAGGGAGAGAAGAGGTGCGCTGAGGTCATAGATAAAAAGAAGGCAGCCGGACCATTCCGGACCGGCTGTGAGGAGAAGCAGCTTATCTTCGTGTATCATGGTTACTCTTGGTACCTGGCAGTGACGGGGAAGAGCAGGCTCTTCCCCGTTCAACGGCCTGCAAGTGCTACTGGTGGAGACGGAAAACGCCGTCCACAGAGGTGATGCTGCAAATGGCGTGCTTATAGATCAGGATATCGCCGTGAACTTCCATCAGGACCGAGAAGTTGTCAAACGACTTGATATGCCCCTCCAATTTCTCGCCGGACATAAGCTGCACCAGGACTTTCACCCGCTCTTTGCGGGACTGGTTCAGGTACTGGTCCTGAATGTTAAATGGCGTTTTAGGCATTGTCCGCTCCTTTACCCAAAAAATTCAATCACATGTTCAAGGATAGTAGCAAAACTTTCAGGATATTCAAGCCAATAAATATCATTTTCCTTGCCAAACCACGTCATCTGCCGTTTTGCATAGCGCCTGGTGTCCCTTTTAATGAGGCTGACGGCCTCATCCAGCGCTATTTCTCCGGCGAGGAAGGCTGATATCTCCTTGTAGCCGATGCAGCGCAGCGCCTTCAGGTCCCGGCTGTACCCGAGGGCCAGTTGGGCGGCGACCTCGGCGACCAGCCCGTCCTGCAGCATCTGCTCCACCCGCAGGTTGATGCGGCGGTAGAGTTCCTGCCGCTCGACCTTGATCGCCATCTTGAGGGGGACGTAGTAGCTGCCGGAGAAGGCGTGCTCGGAGCGGAAGGCCGAGATGGGGCGGCCGGTCTGGCTGTAGACCTCCAGCGCGCGGATCAGGCGCGGCCGGTCGTTTGGGTGCAGGCGGTCCGCCGTCTCCGGGTCCACCGTAGCGAGCCGGCGCAGCAGCTCCTCGCCCGGCAGGTCGGCGAACTGCAGACGCAGTTCCGGGTCGCCGTCGGGGGAGTCGACCAGGCCGTCCAGGAGGGCGCGAATGTAGAGCCCGGTACCCCCGACCACGATGGCCTTCTTGCCCCGGCTGTCTATGTCGGTGATGGCGGCTGCCGCCTCGCGCCGGAAGTCCGAGGCGGTGAAGTTGGTCTCGGGACTCACGATCCCCAGCAGATGGTGGGGGACGCGGGCCAGTTCCTGCGCCGAAGGCTTCGCGGTGCCGATATCCAGCCCCCGGTAAACCTGCATGGAATCCGCGTTGACGATCTCGGCCCCGATTTTTTCCGCGATCCTCACGGCGAGCTCACTCTTGCCGGAGCCGGTAGGCCCCGAGAGCACGAGGAGCTTGATCTTATTTCCAGACATAATACCTACTCTTTTCGCCCAAAGCCCCCAACCCTCCCTGGAGCTACACGTTTCACCTTATCGTTCACACGCTCCAGCGTGGGAATGCATCCAGGGACGCTCCCGCGTCCCGCCCCCCCCGCACCGGCGGAACCAACCACAACCCAGCGTCTATACCCGTTTGAACATCTTCTCCATTTCAGCCAGGGTGATCTTTTGCAGCACCGGTCTGCCGTGCGGACAATTACTGGAGAAGTCAGTCTGATCCATCTGGCCGAAGAGCGCAACTATCTCATGATGGGTGAGAGTGCGGCGGCCGCGCACCACACTGTGGCAGGCAACCCGGGCCAGGATGTCCTCCTGCACATCGGAAAACGTTCTGCTCCTGCCAAGACTGCCGAGTTCCTCCAGGATATCCCGGATAATGCGCAGATATTCCGTCTCTGCCAGGATCTGGGGCACGCCTTTCAGAATCCAGGTATTGCCGCCAAATTCCTCCAGGGCGAAACCAAGCCGCTCCAGCTCCTGGATGTTTTCCTGAAGTGCTGCCGACTCGCGGAAGGAGAGCTCGATGGTTTCCGGGAAGAGCAGTCCCTGGCTGTCGACGTCCTTGCCGGCGAACTCTCCCTTGAGCCTCTCGAAGGCGACCCGCTCGTGGGCGGCATGCTGGTCGATGAGCACCAGGTCCGTGCCGTGCTGGCAAAGGATATACGAGGCGTTGAACTGCCCAATGACCGAGAGGGAGGAGAAGTACCCGATCCCGTCCGCAACCCTGGCGGTCACCTCGGCCAAGACACCCGCGGCGTCGTCAGCAACCCCGGCGGCAACAACGGTCGCGACCCTGGCGGCAACTTCGGCCGCGACCCGGTCGCCTGCATCGGTTGCGATCCCGGCAGCTAGCTCGGTCGCCGGGTCGACAGCTCTATCACTTCCCGCGGCAATTGCGGCGGAGGTTTCAATCCCAGCCTCGTGCGCACTGCCGCGCACCTCTGCCAGATGGGATTGCGGCACCGCAGTCTGCTGGAAGTAAGGACGCAAGGGCGGTTGCGGGCGCGGCTTGAAATCGACCAGCAGCTCCCGCACCTCGGCCACCCGTGCCGCGCTCACCGCGCTCACCGCGCTCACCGCGTTGGGTGCCCCGGAGCCACCGGAGCCACCGGAGCCACTGGAACTACTGGATGCACTGGAGCCACTGGAAGCACTAACCGTGCTCGACGCAAGGTATGCGCTGGATACGAGGGATGTGCGGGATGCGGTGTCCGGTCCCTTGAGCAGAGACGTCGCCTCCACCCGAGCAGGTGACATGGCGGCCGTCCCGCCCCCCAGCGGGGCGCCCGCCGCCCTTTGCTGCTCGCGCCTGAGCCACGGGGTTTGCTTCAGCACCGTTTCCACGGCCCCCTGAATGGCGTCGTGCACCCTCCCCTGCTCCCTGAAGCGCACCTCATGCTTGGTGGGATGGACGTTCACATCCACCTCGCCCGGAGGGATCTCAATGAAAACGGCGACCACCGGGTAGCGCCCGCGTTCCAAAAAGTTCCGATAGGCCTGCAGGATGGCGTGCTGCACCACCTTGTCCTTGATGAAGCGCCCGTTGATGTAGGTGTAGAGATGGCTGGCCGCGGAGCGGCTGCACTCGGGAGCCGCCACCAGGCCGGTCACCTTCAGGCCGCCGGCATCCTGGTAGGAAACGGGATAGAGCGAGGCCGCAATGGAACGTCCCAGCATAGTGGCAACCCGCTCCTTGAGGTCCGCGTCGAGAGCCCGGAACACCAGCTTGCCATCGTTTAAGTAGGAAAAACGCACCTCCGGCCGTGAGATGGCGAGGCGCGTCAAGAGTTCCCCGACATGCCCGCCCTCGGTATCCGAGCTCTTCATGAACTTAAGCCGTGCCGGAGTGTTGAAGAAGAGGTTCCTGACGGCGATGACGGTGCCCACGGCCATTCCGCACCCCTTCACTTCCTTGATCCGGCCCCCCTCCGCGTAAATCTCCGTCCCCTCGACGTTCGCGGCCAGCCGGGTCGAGATGGTGAGCCGGGAAACCGAGGCGATCGAAGGGAGCGCCTCGCCGCGAAAACCGAGGGTCGAGAGGGAGAAGAGGTCATCGTCGCAGGCGATCTTGCTGGTAGCGTGACGCTCGAGCGCGAGGAGCGCGTCCTCGCGTGACATGCCCGAGCCGGTGTCGGAAACCTTAATGAGCCTGCGGCCTCCCGACTCGATCTCTACGACGACCTCCCGGGATCCGGCATCGAGTGCGTTCTCCACCAATTCCTTGGCCACCGAGGCGGGGCGCTCCACCACCTCGCCGGCGGCAATCTTGTTGGTCAGGTTTTCCGGGAGTATCCTAATCGTGGTTGCCAATGAAAACCTCACTGAATGCGCATTAAACTTGAGGCTCAAGATACCTTATGCGGCGGTTGTTTGTAAATCGCAAAGGCGCGGTCCTGGCTTGCCAATGAGCGAATCGCCAACCACTCAGCGCCGTCTCTGCGTTTGCAGGAACGGTAAAGGGTGCTATAAGATAGAACATGAAATTTACTTCACACATACTCGCCTGCTGCATAGCGCTGGTCATCACCGGAATACTCACCAGCAAGGCCGTCGCGGCAGCTGCCCCCTTCGCACACCCACCTGCTTCCTATCTGCTACAGGTGAACGGAAAGACCTACCGGGAAAAAAGTCCCGACCTGAG
>TBL_comb47_HYPODRAFT_10005812_pt1 | contig 13585 bp, 10 predicted proteins | sample TroBogypolimnion_40_FD_10682 | JGI IMG/M metagenome (IMG submission 10682)
TGGTCTTGACGTTCACGGCGTACTGGTCGGGGGTCAGGGTCTCGGCCAGAATCGCGCCGAGCTGGAATTCGCCCCAGGTGCCGCGGCTCTTGACGTTGGTCAGCACGTTCTTGAGATCGCCGACGCCGGTCGCGAGCTGCTGCATCTCGCCCAGCCCCTTAGCCACGTCCTCCAGGCGCCGGCTGACCAAGGCGAAGCTCTCTCCCAGACGTTTTTCGAGGGTGTCGTGCAACTTTTCGTCCACCGTCTTGCGCATCTCTTCCAGCTTGGCGGTGTTGTCGGCCCTCACCTTCTCAAGCTCGCCGGAGACCGTCAGGCGGATGCCGTCGAGCTGGCTCCGCATGGCCTCGGTCTGGCGGCGGAGGTTATCCCCCTGCTCCAGGCGCTGCTGGGAGGCGTTTTCGGCGAGCGAGCGCGTCAGGGCCTCTAGCCGCTCGCTGAAGAGGCGGAGCTGCTCGCGCTGCGCCTCGCCGAGCTGGCCGAGCCCCCGTCTGGCGGTCTCTGATGATTCGCGCAGGCTGCGGCCGACTTCCTCGCGCAGGGCGCGCGCGTCGGCGCTGCCGGTCTCGCGGTTGCGGGCGAACTCTTCGCGCAGGAGCGCGTCGAGCCGCCGCACGTCGTCCTTCCCGGCACGGTTGCGCAGCAGGGCCAGAACCTGCAGAGCGGCCACGAGGGACAGAAGACCCCACCCAATCAACGATTCCGGCGCGAGCGACACACAGCCTCCTTACCTAAAGGGCGTCCAAACTGAAGAATCTCCCCATTATCCCATGAAACCCCTGCCATCTCAAGCCTGCTTCAGTAAAAAAAGCGGTAACCGGGAAAGGTGCGGAAGGTCATGGATAACTGAGGGTATAAAAAAAAGGAAAATCCCCCATTTCGCACTTGCAACCCATCCCCTATTTGTCATATCCTATGCATACAACGAAAGAATGGTCTTGCCCGATGGCATGGGAAACGGGTGTTTTCCGGTCATTGACAAGATTTTGAATGTTTGACAGTTAACCGCTAAAAGCACTGATAGGAGGGTTTCTTAAATGAACCTGACTTCAAAGCGTATGCTACAGTTTATCGTGGGTTGCGCGGGCGTTTGTGCGCTCTCCGCTTTCGCCACGCAGACGAAATGGGTCGAAGACACGTTCGAGGACGGAACGGTAGGACAATCGATCGGCACATATAAGCAGGTCGTGACGGGTGGGTCGAACCAATACACCAACTATGCGTGGATCGCCGCCAATGGCGATCTGTCCGTGATTGCGACTAACATTGGAAGCTACGCGGGCACACGCCCCAGCACCAATGCGGTCCAGTCGAACCAGGTGCTGACCCTCTCAACCGAAGGACAGACCCTGACGCGCAATTTGGGCGTGACCAACAACTTCCTCACGGGTGATCCCTTCTATGTAGACACCCTGATCAAGTTCACCCCCAGTGAGGATAATCCAACGATCAGCGACTCCAGTGTCAAGGCCGCTGTGTTCGTGAATGTCTCCTCGAACTTGGTCATCTACCACGGTGATATCTCACTTCCGGTATCCTCTACGGATGTCGGTCTGCATATTGATCCAACCGCTTGGTATCGCCTGACGATCAAGTTGGGCACGTTCTTCAGCGGAGGGTATCCCGCGTTCCAGGTTTACGTGAACGGAACGGCGATCACCAATGCGGTCGCTTATGACGATAACGGAGGTCAGCCCGGAACGTGGTTTGTCAACGCCTCGCAAAACAACACCATCTCCGCGGTCGCCTTCCAGGGCACCGGCATGGTGGATGATCTGGTCGTGTCGTCCATGGCCAACGGCTTCGGAACGCCTGCCGCGATCCTGCTGACGCTGTCGTTCAACAGCAGCCAGATAAGCGTCTCTTCGGGCGGCGCGATCACCAACGGCGGCACGGTTACGGCTGGTTCTACCATCACCGTCACGGCGCTCGACTGGTATAACGTCGCTTCGGTCAGCGGCACAGGTGTCACCTTCAGCGGCAATCTGCCAGGGAAGACCACCAACGGCGTACTGACAGCTGCGGCTCCCGCAACGGTTTCGATCACTGCGGCCCAGTACAGCAGCGGCACTGTGTCCACGGGCGCTGGCAACATCGACGCATCCAAGCTCTCGACTTGGGCATTGGCCAAGGGCGTCGCCGAGAGTGCGCTGAGCGGTACGTCTTGGTACAACTCCTACTTGTTCAACGTCGCTACGAACATCAGTCCCGTACTCACGTTCTCCGCGGTCAGCGCTGACGACACCAATACCAAGGTCGTCATCACGACGACCCCGACGGTTACCTTGAGCAGCATCAACGGTACGCTGAAGACGGTCGTCACGGCTAGCCTGGGCACGCCGTTCGGTGGCACCAATACCGTGTCTGTGAGCGGTGCAGGTGCAGTCGTTACAAATACTATCTTGAATAGTGGCTCCAGCAAGTTCGTCAAGGCCCTCGTCCAGTAGGCAGAACTTAGTTCAGAGCAAGTCTAACGACTGACGAACGGGGGCTCGCGGAAACGCGGGCCCCCGTTGTTTTTGCGCGTTTGGGTTTGCCACCGCCCTGCATACTATGGTATCCTATTACGTACAGTCCGAGTGAGACTTAATAGTCCTGCCGTCTGCGCGAACGATGCGGTCACCGTGTCCGATTCGGCGGGGGCGGACGATGTTCAGAACGACTCTTCTGGAGCGATTTATGCCCAAATTTGCTTATGTCGCCGTTGATTCCGCCGGGAAAGAGTCCCGCGGCACGATCGAAGCCCCCAATCAGGCGCAGGCTGTGGCCAAGGTTCGCGGCCAGGGGCTCTTCCCGACTGCGATCGGCGCCGCCGGAGGCGCGGAGGGTGGCGGTGCGCCCGCTGCGGCCGGAGCGAAGAAGCAGCCTCCGGTGGCAGGAAAAAAGGCCGCTAAAGTCAGCATGGAGATCAAGCTGCCGAAGTTCCTGCGCCCGCGCGTGAAGCCGAAGGACCTGACGACGCTCACCCGGCAGTTGGCCACGCTGGTGGATGCCGGCCTGCCCTTGCTGCGCGGCCTTCATGTGCTCCAGCGCCAGACCCCCAACGCGACGCTCAAAGACGCCTTGGGCGGGATGTGCGAGGCGGTGGAGAGCGGCAGCACCTTCTCGGAGTCGCTGCAGAACTACCCGAAGATCTTCAACAACCTCTACGTCAACATGGTGCGCGCCGGCGAGGCGGGCGGCGTGCTGGAGGTTGTGCTCAACCGTCTGGCGGAGTTCGCGGAGAAGGCCGAGCGCATCAAGAACAAGGTCAAGGGCGCCATGGTTTACCCGATCGTCGTGTTCTTCGCCGCGGTCGGCATCACGTGCTTCCTGCTGGTGGCCGTGATTCCCAAGTTTAAGGACATTTTCAACGACCTGTTGGAGGGCAAACCCTTGCCGGCCATCACGCAGTTCGTCATGACGGCCAGCAACGTTGTGATGCAGAACGGCCTCGTGGTGTTCGGCGCCGTGGTGGGGCTGGTGGTGCTCTTCAAAATTTTCGCCAAAACCAAGACCGGCACCTACTTGCTGGATGTGGCCAAGATCAATGCGCCGATGTTCGGCTCGCTGGTGCGGCGCACGGCGGTCGCCCGCATGACGCGGACGCTGGGCACGCTGCTCTCTTCGGGCGTGCCGGTGCTGCAGGCGCTGGTCATTGTGCGAGACACCACGGGCAACGCCGTGATCTCGCGGGCCATCCAGTCGGTCCACGACAGCGTCAAGGAGGGCGAGAGCATGACGGCGCCGCTCGCCGCCAGCAAGGTCTTCCCGCCGATGGTGATCTCCATGGTGGAGGTCGGCGAGGAGACGGGCGCGCTTCCAGACATGCTGACGCGTATTGCGGACACGTACGACGACGAGGTCGACAATGCGGTGGCCGGACTCACCTCGGTGATCGAGCCGCTGATGATTATTATTTTGGCTGTGATCGTCGGCACGATCGTCATCGCGATGTTCATGCCTATGATTCAGATCATCGGCACGCTCGGATCGCAGGCGTAAGCTGCGGCGTTTTGGGGAGAGGCAACCCCAGGGGTCAGGAGGCGCGATGTCCCCATCGCGCCGGCTCGCAATGTTCGGCATTGCGGGCCGCCCTTTCAGGGTTTAAACGAATGAGAAGACAGGCCATGCGGACGACAGAAAAAAGAATGGGCCGGACGGGAGGCCAGCAGGCCTTCACGCTGATCGAGCTGATGGTTGTCGTGGCGATTATCGGCATTCTGATCGGCGGTATATTCCAGTTGCTGAATACGGCCGGACAGATGAACCAGAAAGCGGAAACGACAGCCCGGCTTCAGCGTTTGCAGAATGCGCTCTCGGGTTTCTATGCCGAGTACGGCACCTACCCTCCGGTTCCGACATATCAATCCCCTGATCCATGGGCAGCGGGACTCACGGATGATTTCGGCGAGTCTGCCGGGTCGGTCGGCACGGAGGGCGGGTTTGCCACAGCCTGTTCGCTGGCGTCGCAAAGCCAGCCAGTGGCTTTCGAATATCCCAACGTGAAAGGGCTGGACTCTTACGTCAACCAATCGTTCAGCAAGTGGGGAGTCCTGAGCGCGAACTCAGTGCTTGGTCCGAAGGCGGCCACAATCCCCACCGATGACTGGGGAAACAGCAAGATGTTCAAATTTGGGCTGTTGTCGTTTCTGTTGCCCCGTCTCGAACAGGTCGGTTTTACGGGTGTCAATGGGGGCAGTCCGGATTTGGAGCCGGACTTCCATTTTTATTCGAGTAGGCAATGGAAGTCGAACAATCCGGTTTCGGCTTTAGCGAACAACGATAACGAAGTGCGAAAATCACTCGGCGCGCAACAGATATCCGAAAACCGTGCCGTCGCACGTTGGCTGCCGAACCTCGAAAGAATCATCCAGAACGGACGCCTGATTCTGGGGGTCGATACGCACGAGTCCAATACGGACGGCAATTCGGGCGGTTATAGGACAGTGACGCTGCGGAATGCCCAGGGCGCGATCACCGATATTAAGGGATACGAGCAGAGCGGCAACAAATACGTGCTGCAGTTCGTGTCCGTGAGAGACGGCTGGGGCCGCGAGCTCTATTACTATTCGGCGCCCCCGTATCAGAGTTACCGCATCTGGTCGGCCGGCAAGGACGGCAAGACGTTTCCGCCGTGGATTCCCATCTCGACCCTGACGGGGAACGAGCGCACCTGGGCGGCGGAATGGACGAAGGATGACATCGTCCGGTTTGACCATTGAAATGGTATCGGAGCGGATCCTAAGACAGTGTCCGGAGAAATTATGAAAAATACAACAAAGAGAACGCCGCGCGGCGGTTTCACTTTGGTCGAAATGCTGGTCGTCATCGGCATTATCGCGATTCTCGCAGTCTCTTTGCTCGGCGCCTTCACCTACGTCAAAACGATCGCTTGGCAGTCGCGGGCACAGTCCCAGGTGAGTCAGGTGTCGACCGCGCTCAACGTCTACCTGCAGAACGAGCGAAACTGGCCGGAAAAGTTGCTTTCTAAGACAGAATTCGATGCGGACGTCTGCGGGGTATTGCAAAGCGAAAAAATATTCGACGTTACGACATGGAAGACCTTGCCGACGGACACAACCGCGGGCACGCTGAACGAGAACAGCCCGGACCGGTACGGGCTGCTCGATCCGTGGGGCCGGGCCATCCTGCGTAAGAATCCGAATGCGACAGAGTCGCAGGTCAAAGACCACCGCCTTCAGTATCGCCTCGATAAGAACTTAGACGGGTACGTCGATGCGGGCGAAGGGTCGCCCAAGGGCGTGAAAGTCCGGGCCTCGGTGCTGGTTTGGTCGCGCGGGCCGGACGGCAAGGATGATGCCGACGGCTCGAACCCGAAGGCGCAAGGGCACTACCCCTTTGATGACCGGTTGAGTTGGAATTACGGCCAGGCGGCTCAAGAGACTGGTAAATGACGGCAGGGAGCGAGAGGCACACGATGATACGAGAGCATAACGGCAAAACGGCGCGCCGAGGCTTCACAATTGTGGAGCTGCTGGTGGTCATGTCGGTCATGGCGGTGATCGCGACGTTGGCGATCGGTGCCGCGGTCAAGTCGGTCAAGCAAAGCCGCATCCGGCGCATCGATACGATGGGCAGGGCGCTTGAAATGGCGCTCTCGAGTTACCGCGCGCAGGAGAACGCGTGGCCGTTCACCGTGGAGGACCTCGTGCCGGATCCGCGCGATCCGGGCGTCCTATGGGCTCACGGGGAGAAAAACGCGAAAGTTTTCAAAAAAATGTATCCGGGAGCCGGAGGAAATCTGGTTTACCTCGACGCTTCGGCCTTCCTGACGTCCATCCAGGGGTCGCGCATGTCGCTGCGGGCGGCGCTCAATTCGGGTAAACGGGATGCGCCGCTGGGGTATCCGAACCCGGACAACACGAGCCGGTTTTGCTTCTACTGCGTGAGTTATTTTCCGCTTACGGATACCGTTAAAGTGTACCGGCAGGACCAGCAGCATCCGCCCATCGGTGCGGGCGGGGGCGGGCTGGATTGCCCTGATTGGACAAGCAAATGATGATGAACAGGACATCTCAGAAAACGGGGCGGCGCGGCTTCTCGCTGTTGGAGCTTTTGGCCGTCATGTCGATCATGGCGATGCTGACGACGTTGGCGGTGACCAGCTATTTCTCGGCCATTCGGAGCATGACGAGGCGCAGCGCGGTCAAACACCTGGTCAACACGCTGATTCTCGCCCGCCAGCGGGCATGCATGGAGGGCGCCCGCATAAGCGTGGTCATGTTCAATGAGGTCACCGGGGCGGTCAATACGGACGTGACGCCGTCGTACGCCATGTGCAAGGAGATCGGGCAAATCACCTATTTGAATGGGCAAGATTTAGTCGACGAGTTCACGGAAATCGACCGGATGTTTGGCACGAAGGGTTACGGGGCGAATTACAAAGGCAGCATGAAGCTCTATAATCTGGTGGGGGGCGGATGGGCGTACGTGTTTCCGTGGGTGCAGCCGTATCCTTGGACAGGTGCGAATAAAGGATTGAATCAACGCCGTTCGGCGTCAGGCAACCCGAGTATGACGCAGACAGAGAGAAACAACGGCTATTCGCTCAACGTCTTTTCCTTTGAGATCAACAAGAACGTGCAGAACCTCAACCCGGCGCAATGGCATGTCGGCGACGCGTACGGCATTGAAGTGACACCCCCCGGCTCCCTGCCGCGCAATTTCTGTTTCACGTCGTTGCAGCAGGATGCCAGCAAGGTGATCACCATCACGTTTCAATCGGACGGATCGGCTGTATTCGGCACGGTCGGCACGGTGAAGCTCAGCGAAACGCAGCCGCCCAATCTAAGCAACACCATTGAGGTGAAATCCGACGGCTCTATCAATTACAACGAGGATTGGAACTGACCGCATGCATACCCAACACAACAGGTCCGGCTTCTCCCTGATGGAGGTCAACATGGCGGTTTTCGTTGTGGCCATCGGCGTGCTGAGCATGGTCGTGCTCTATCCCCTCGGCTTGCGCGAAAGCACGCAGGGGCAGGCGGATCTCAAGCAGTCGATGTTCGCGGACGATGTGCTGAACCGGGCGGTGGCGGCCGCATCCCAGACCAACATCACCTGGACGGAATGGAGAACCACGCCCCGCGCGAGTGGGACCAGTATTAATTTGAACAACAGCGTGCCCGGATTTATCAATAAAGAGGTGAACAGTCTGCCCGAGTATTCGCAGTTGACAAGGGATACGCACTACAAAATCGCCTGCTGCCTGGTGCCGGGCGCCTCGGACAAGGTCATGGGGATCATGGTGCAATCGACGGATTTGTTCAAGACGATCAGCACCTACTCGCAGTTCACCAACAATCCGATCTACTATGCGGAAGTCATGTTTCAGGGCGACCCGACGAGGTGAAAGAAGTTCATGAGTACGTGCGTTCATTAGTTCATTAGTGATCCCGCCCGAAAGGTATTTTGATGAAAACGCAAAGAAAAGGAAAAGCGGACCGCAGGGCCGGTTTCTCGATGATCGAGGTGCTGGTCGCCTCAACCATTCTGGTGGTGATCGTGATGATGCTGTCCATGCTCTTCCAGCAGACGAGCCTGGCGTGGCGCACGGGCGTCAAGCGGGCCAGCGGCTACATGCAGATCCGCTCCGCGCTCGGAGCCATCCAACGCGACGCTTCGGCTGCGGTGGACGCGCGAACCTTGCCCGCTGAGATCAAAACCAAGCTCGGGGGCGGCGCCCAAGAGTTCGATGGCAGTTTGAGATTCTACACGCTGACTGGAACCGGGAAAGGCACGCCGGCAGACCCTGCCATGCGTGCGGCGAAATACATTACCTACAACACCAGCGGAGCCCGATCTGAAACCTCATTGACCGCTGACGGCGCTCAGCGGCAGAAGAACTCCAACGTGCTCGAATTTGTGAAACCGACCAACAACAAGAATAGTCCCACGGTCACCATTTCCGAGATCAAGAAGTTTGGAACCGATCCAAGTGGATGGCCGCTGTACGTCACGGTCAGGGCTCAGGTCACCACCTCCGGCAATGCCCTGGATATCGGAGCCGCTTCAGCGGGCCCGGACAAGACCTGGGGCACGGCAGACGATATCAAAACGTGGGTGGACACGAACTAGGATCGGTGGAACGAGGAACTGGGTATGAGAAATCGAAACCTCCCTCTTAAGGATCGACGGGCAAGCAACGCCTTCACGCTTGTCGAAATGCTGGTCGTCGTCGGCATGCTCGGCATTCTGATGGGCGTGGCGGTCGCTGGCGTCGGACAGGCGCGGAGCCGGGCTAAAGTCGCAAAAGCCAATGCCGAGGTGCGCGAATTGATCAACGCCTGGCTCTCGTACGAAGCGGCGTACGACGATTGGCCGGTGCAGGTGCAGGGCACTGACATCGACGCCACAGACGCGACCCTGAAAGAGCTGTTGGGCCAAAATCAAGGGAAGACCGTGTTTCTGAACGCTCAGATGGTTGGCGGCGCGTTCCGCGACCCGTGGGGCACCCCATACCGCTTCCGGATCCTGAGCGAGAAGAGTGAGAACTCGGCGGCCGAAGATTTCGGCGTGGCCATCACCTTCCCCAACCGCCAGCGGCTTTCGAGGTAGGGGCTTGCGCCCGAAGGGATAAACCGAACTCCGCTGTTTAAGCCACTACGAAACACGCGAAAAGCGCGAAAATAATTCATGAGGTTCGTAGCTCACTGCTCTTGCTAGGATAAACGATGAAAACGAATTTCAAAAACACCTCCCAGCGCGGTTCGGCGCTGCTGATCGTGCTCGGCTTTCTCAGCTTCATGCTGATCAGCGCCGTGTCCTTCGCGGTCTACATGCGCATCGAGCGGCAGGCCTCTTCCAACTACCGGCACGCGGTCACCGGGCGGCACCTTCTGAACGCAGCCCTCTACAGAGCCATCGACGAGATCGACTCGGAACTTCGGATTGTCAATGAGCCGCTGAAGTTCCCCGACTGGCCGGGGCGCACCCGACCCTCCGCAGTGCCCAACGGTGCGGACAATGCGCAAGAGGCGCGCGTCTTGTCGATGGAAGCGCTGAGCTTCATACCGGGCATTTTCGTGAACGACGTCCGCCGGTATGCCGTCACCAACAGTGCGGATGTGGTGAATTTGAGCGGAGCGCCCGCTGACAAGAGAATTTCGTATTTGGGCACCAAGTGGCGCAAGCTCAGCATGCCGGTGGCTTCCATATCAGGCGGCGAGAACGCCTACGAGGAAGCGGTGGTCGGACGTTACGCCTATATGTGTGTGAATCTCTCCGACATGTTGAACGTCAATGTCTGCAAGGCCGCTGTGCGTGACGCTTCAACCAACCGCGTCGGCATCGGCTACCTCTTTGCATCCGACGCCAACAGAACGACGTTCGATGCCAACAAGAACACAGACAAGCACTACGACACCCTTCAGGACTTCTACGCCTGCATGTCCTCTTCCGGACACAATGACCCGACGTTCGGCAGCCCGTACCACGACTACCTGAAAGATGGCGATGATAGTTCTTTTAACTATATCGACAATCCTCAGATTATGAACAATATTTTGGTCACGGACGGAATCGCTAAGGCTCAGCCGGCATTAGGAACGGCCTGCAACATTTTCCAGCAGCAGCCGGTCGCTCCGAGCCTGCTGACGCAATCGCGCCCGGCCGGCGGCGATGTCGTATTGCAGAGTGATTTCGAGGCTAAATTGGCGGCTTGTTTCGGTGGCTCTTTATCGCCCGGCGCAAAAGCGTGCATGGCCGCTCAGATAGCTGATTATCTTGATACGGATAGCCGGCCGAAACTGCTCAATATGCCTTCGGTTGAGATGGTTCCCATGGTCAGCCAGATCGTGCTGAATAAAACCAAATTCAGAGCAAGAGTCTATTCACAGCCCACTGCGGACACCCCGCCGAAAATGCAGTATGGCATTAAGCTGATAGGCGACTCTGTTCCAGGCAGTCAGTTGTCTTTATCTGTAGAGGTCGTCTGGCCGTTTAAGTATTTTGAAGAGAGAACGATAGGGTCTTTCAAAGCAAAAGCGATTATGTGCTTTAAGCTGATCACGAAGCCCATGATGACCTTATCCGGAGGCCTTAGTCTTACTGAAAAATTCGCACTGATATCAAAGCCAGATGCGGCATTCTCCACCATAGCGCCCTTCTCGCAAGTCGCAATTCAAAGTGATCAAAATAATTGTTATCACAAAGTCACCTTGATATTTGATGCTCCGTCGGATAATGACAATAAAATGATGTTGCTGCAAGAGCCTAACAATCCTCTGAACGGATTTAATCTAACTGATCAAGTTCGCGTGCTTTGTTATATGCTTGTGCAGGTCATTAATGGAAATAACGAGGTTGTCGACCAAGTTCCTTGTGCGCTTGACGGCCCGGGAATGGACGGCGATACGGCAGTCACGATGTGGAAACAAAACACGCCCAAGATATACTTTCAAACCGCAGGTGTTGCAGTCGGTGATTTAATAGCTAAGAACGGGACCTATTTGGAATATGAAAAAAACAGCCTTGAAATAGCGGACCCGCGCTTCAATAGCAAGGCGGCCGATTGGATCAGCGGCGACGAGCCAAGTAATGAAGTTGACGCGAAAAAGAACAAATCGACCAGCGATATCCTGGCAGATAATACAGGGCGCGACGGAGACATTTTCATGTCAGTTGCCGATTCCGGCAAAATGCAGTCGCCGGGAGAGTTGGGCTTTATTTTGCGCCCATTCAACTGGGATCCCATGGGGGGCGACGTTAATTTAATGACACAGAACGCTTATAGCCAAATACCAGCGGTTGATCAGGAAGCCATGTTCCGCACGATTCGGCTGTACGATCACGGTCAAGCGTATCCGCGCGACAAAGTGTACGACTACTTCACGGCTCAGAATCCTGACGGCACGGTGGCGGGTGCGCGCGTGAATCCGTTGTCCGATGTGACCAACGTATTGGTGGCTGCGGTGGAGGACACGCCTCTCGATTATTGGGTGGCTTCGCGTGATCCGAGTTCGGATGTCTCGCTCATGCAAAACAACTCCTTCACCAAGAAGATCAGCCAAGCGGACTGGAAAGCGTTCAGGGGTGTGTGGGCGCAATGCCTGATAAGAGCCAGAAGTTTGCCTGGGAAAAACATCAGTAATTCGTTAGGGCTCGGGCTGTCGGACGTGTATGGCGACTGGGATAAGTTCGGATGGTATTCGGCTGGGAACCCGAAAAAAATCTTTAGTGCACCGGGTGTTGCGCCGGCGAGTGTGTCAACTATTCCCGGGCTTCACGAGATCGACCGCAAGATGCTCTTCTCTTTCTCGCTGGACTCCTTCTCTGACCGGCAGCAACTCTTCCTGTACATCTTGCGGGCCGAGTCCACCGTGCCGTCGTTTGGCGGAGGCCAGCAGGAAGGCGGGATGAAGTCGCTGGCCGGCGGCCGCGCGGTCGCCTTGGTCTGGCGTGACCCGTACCCGACGGGGTTTGACAAAGCTAGCCCTGACGGGTATCCAAAGAAAGACTATTTGACTCCCAACCGCGTATCCCCGTGGTACCAGGTGAACCGTAAAAAATACGACGACTCCATGGAGGCCTACTCACAGGATGCGGCCACCAGCACTCGGACCACGGGTTTCAACGAGCACCGCATCCTGTTCTTCAAGCAGTTGGACAATTAGAGTGGCACGGGCAACTTGCCCGTGATTCATGGGCGGGTCGCCCATGCCATACTACTGTCGAAAAATATAGCACAAATGAGAGACCTGGTCTCGAAAGGTAGGGACGGGCGTCCTCGCCTGTCCGGGCAAGCGGGGACGCTTGCCCCTACCTGATTAAGTCCAAATCCTTTTAGACAGTGGTATTAAAGGTTTGAATTCAATGGCTACGGATCATAGGAAACATGGATATTCGTAACCGAATCTGCGAAGCAAATCCTGTCCGAAAATTCTTGTTGCACAGTGTACTAGCCGGACGCGCCCGCCAACCGGCCCGAGGCGAAGGCCCAGGTCAGGTTGTAGCCGCCGCAGGGCCCGTCCAGATCCACGATCTCACCCGCGCAGGAAAGCCCGGCGATCCGTTTGCAGGCGAGCGTGTCGGGGTCGAGTTCGCTGAGCGCCACGCCGCCGCGCGTGAGCATGGCGCGGTTCCAGCCGTCTGTCCCCGTCACCTGCAGGGGCAGGTCCGCGCAGGCTGCGGCCAGCGCTTCAAGCGAACTTTTCCGTGCGCGCGCGGCGGCCGTCTCGGCCAGCCCCGTCAGCGCGCACAGCGCGGCGGCCAGAGCGCGCGGAAGTTCCCCCGCAAGCAGGTTGTGCAACGCGCGACCGCCGTGCGCCTGCCGCCACCCTTCGAAAAGAGCCGTCCATTGCGCCGTTGTCCGTTCGGCGATGAACGACACGCGGACAGAGACCGTAGGGGCAGGCCCTTGTGCCTGCCCGGTTTCGGAAAGTCGCGCGGCAATCTCGCCGGAGAGCGCGAGCGCGGGCGGGCCGCTGATGCCTTTGTGCGTGAACAGGAGCGGCCCGGTGAGGAACTGCTTGGGGGCGCCCTTGACATCCAGGCGCAGGCCAGCCTGTTCCAGCACGATGCCCGCGAGTTCGGCGGGCCAGGTCTCACGGGTGACGAGCCCGGCAAGGGCGGGGACTGGCGTGACGACCGACAGGCCGGCCGCGCGGGCCAGCGCGAAACCGGAGCCGTCGGAGCCCAGGTCGGGATAGCTCTGTCCTCCTGCCGCGAGGATCACGCGCCGCGCAGGCAGGGTGCCGCAGGTCGTTTCGACCGCGGTGACGCGCAGGGCAGGGGCGTCCCGGCCGACCGGTTCTCCACGGTGCGCGTTTTTTTCCACCACGAGGCGCGTCGCGCGGACGCCGCCGCGGATTTCGGCGCCACGGTCACGCGCAGCCTTTTCCAGCGCTGCCAAGACGTCGGAAGCTTTCTGCGAGGCGGTAAAGACGCACCCGTCCGGCTCTTCGCAGGTCTCTACGTCCAACCGGCGAAAGAAGTCGCGGATCGCATGGGGCGGAAAGGCCTGCAAGGCAGGCGCCATGAAACGGGCCTGGCGTCCGAAAACCGCCATGATGCCTGCCGCGTCGGTCGCGTGGGTGAGGTTGCAGCGGCCGCCGCCGGTCGCCAGAAGTTTGCGGCCCGG
>TBL_comb47_HYPODRAFT_10005814_pt1 | contig 13584 bp, 8 predicted proteins | sample TroBogypolimnion_40_FD_10682 | JGI IMG/M metagenome (IMG submission 10682)
GCGACCGGTGGAAATTACTATCCGCTCGGTCCGCTGGGCGAAGGCTTGGCGAAAGCGCGTTCCGCGGTGGAGACCTTGGATCGCTCGGCGGAATTAAAGCACGCGCGCCGCCGCGGCATCGAGCGCTTTTATTGGCCGGTGGCGGCGCTGCTGGGGCTGCTGGTCGCCGAATCGTTGATCGGGACCCGGCGTGGAAGCGGAGGTGGCAAATGAAAGAGAAAGATCGAATCGCCAACATCGAATCGCCAACATCGAATGGCCGCGGATTGTCCGTTCGCTCCTGTATTGGACTTTCGCTGTTGGGTTTTGGCTGTTCGATGTTCCTCTTGTCCTCCAGCCTTTGTCCGGCGGCGATGAGTTCAACAATGGCCGCGCCCAGTGCCGATATTTCCATTTCGCCACCACCCGTGGCCAGTGAGAATCCGCGTGGGCTTTACAACGCAGGCACCGAAAAATTACGCGCGGGAAAATTAAGCGACGCCGAGACGCTGCTGGAATCCTCGCTCGCCAAACAAGACGAGCGTGTGCAACCGCCGGCGTTGTTCAATCTCGGCCACGTGCGCTTCGCGCAGGGTAAAGAAGAATTGAAAAAGTCGCCGGACGCGGCGGCGACCAGCAAACGCAGCCGGGCGGCGGGCGCGGCGGGCACGGGCGCAATCCAAAAGGCGGCGGAGGCGCTGGCGAGCAATGATGTTCAGCAGATGGTGGAGGCTTATTTCGCCGGTCGCGGCGTGCGTAAAGAAATGCGTGCCGCAGCCGAGGCCATTCAGCACGCGATGGAAGCGCACGGCAAAACGCTGATGAAATGGCGCCGCGCGCTGAGCGATTTCAAGAGCGCGGCGGAGTTGAATCCCGCCGACACGAACGCGGTGAAAAACGCCGAATTGGTCGCGCAGGCCATTGCCAAACTCGTGGACAGCATGAGGGAAATGCAGGAGTCCACCGCCGGCCTGGGCGGCAAACAGGCGGAATTGAACGGTCTTTTAAAACAGTTGAAGGGCAAAATCCCGGCGCCGAATGCGCCGCCCGGCGCCGCGGGTGAAGAGGATGAAGAAGGTGACGGGGGCGAACGGCCGATGCCGGAATCCCTGGCCGGTCTGCAGGAATCCGCAACCGACGGCGGAAAAGAACCCGGCTTGAAAATCTCCGCCGAAGAAGCGGGACAGTTGTTGAACGGCATCCAGCCCGACGGAAAGCAGTTGCCGATGGGTCAGGGCGAAACCGGCAAACCGAAGAGCCGTTCCGGCCGCATCTGGTGAACAGCGAAAACATGCGCGCGAATCATTTCATCTTGTTGACGCTGGTTTTGGCCGCCGGCCCGGGCCCGGCGGCGCCCGCCCAAACGCCGCCGAACCCGACGCCGGACCAACTGATCCAGATCATGCGATCGCAACCGGCGGTGGACGTTGCGGCACCCGTCACGGCGACGGCGGCCTTTGACCCTCCGCTCGTCCGGCCCGGTGAGAAATCCATTTTACGCGTTACTTTCGGTGCAACGGAGGTTTCCGTCAGCGCACCGGAAAAAATTTCCGCGCCGGCACCGCTGAAGCTTCAGCGCAGCGTCAGCGGACAAAGCATGCAGCCGACCGGCGGCGCGATGCGGATTTTCTCGACTTTCAATTACGATGCCCGGGCGACACGACCCGGGTTGTTCGTGGTGCCGGAATTCAGGGTGGAAGTTTACGGCAAACCGGTCGTCGTGCCGGCGACGCAGCTGGAAGTCAAAGCCGCCCTCCCGGAACCCCACGAACCGGTGCGACAGTTGTCGGTTGAAACCTCGGCGACAAATGTTTTCGTGGGCGAAACATTCAACGTGAGCGTGCGGCTGGCCGCCACGTCCGCCAACGGAGTCGAAGGCGTTTCGCAACTGCAGATCAATGGCGACGGATTCATTGTGGACAAAAACGCGGTGCGGCAATCCATCCAGAGCCTGGAAACAAACGGCCGCAAAGTGCCCACCTTCATCTACGAAACCAGCCTCACCCCCATCTCCGCAGGGCCGCTGGCGCTGTCCGCGCAAGGATTCACGGCGGGCATGCAGTTCAGCGGTCCAATCACGCTCACCGGCCAGGTTTCCATTTCCGGCGGGCCGCCCAAATATCTTCTGCTTGAGGCGGACCCCGTCACCATCAATGTCCAACCGCTGCCAACCGAAAAAGAATTGCCCGGCTTCACGGGCGCGATCGGCAGCTACTCCAGTGATCCGCCGATGCTCACGACGAACCGGTTGACCGTGGGCGAGCCGGTGACACTCACCGTAATCATTCATGGCCAGAAAAACCTGAACCGGATCAACCCGCCGTTGCCGCCCCGCGCGCCGGGCTGGCAGATTTTTCCGGCGGTGCGCGGCGGGATCATCGCCGGCGTGGGAACCAACCATCCGAACGCCAGTTTCAAATACACCTTGATTCCGCTGTCCGCGGCGGCCCACGCCACACCCGCAATTCCTTTCAGTTGCTTTGATCCCGAGCAGGGCCGGTTTGTAGACCTCACCATTCCGCCCGTGCCCGTGACGGTCATTGCCGATAGCACAATTACCAATGCGGAGGGGGAAGTGATGCAATCGGACAACATTTCCGGCGCGGAAAAAGCGACGGGCCTGAGTCGGCTCGCAAAAACTCCCGGCCACACCGCCGGTAGCCTGGTGCCGCTGCAACTGCGCGCCTGGTTTCCGCTCGTCCAATTGCTGCCCGTGTTCGGATTCTGCGGCTTGTGGTTCTGGGATCGCCGCCGGCGCTTTTTCGAACAGCATCCGGACATTGTCCGCCGCCGCCAGGCTCGCCGCGCGCTGCGCCGCGCGCTGCGTTCACTCGAGCAGTCCGCCATCACAGGCGATACCGCCGGTTTCATTTGCTCCACGATCAATGCGCTGCAGATTGTGAGCGCGCCGCATTACCCAGCCGAACCGCGTGCCTTGGTTTGCAGCGATGTTTTGGAAATTCTCAGTCCCACGGAACGCAAAGGAAAACCCGGCGAAACTGTCCGCCGTTTTTTCGCGGCTGCCGATGCCGCCGCCTTCGCCAGCGGTGCCGGAACCACAAGCGAATTGCTTGCCGAGAAATCCGCCGTGAAGGAAATTCTGGCAGCACTGGAGGCGCGCCTGTGAATTTTCAGCTCACAAACTATCTAGCCTTGATTCTGGTGCTGCTCGGAGTCCACGACTGCCGGGCAGCGGGGGAGGTTCATTTCCGCGAAGGTGTTGCGGCCTACGAAGCGGGCTGGTATGAGCTGGCCGCACAGGCTTTCCGGCGTTCGCTGTCAGAACAAATGGCTGCAGGCACGTTGCTCAATCTCGGTCTGGCGGATTGGCGCAGCGGTCGCACTGGGGAAGCAATGGTCGCCTGGGAACAATCAGCGTGGCTGAATCCCTTTAATCCAGACGCACGCGGCAATCTGTATTATGCGCGGGAAACACTCCAAATCAATCCGCTGGATCTGACGTGGTGCGAACAGTCCTCAACCTGGCTGCCCGCCGGCTGCTGGACATGGATTACGGGCGGCAGTCTATGGCTGGCGGTGGCGTTGGTGACCCTGCCGGGATTTTTCCGCGTGCGCAAAAGAGCCTGGCACCAGACCCTCGCCGCGCTCGCTGCGGGGATTTTTCTACTCAGCCTTCCGCCCAATCTCGGAGTGTTCACGCGCACGGGCATTGGCATAATCACGGAAAAAGGCACGTCGTTGCGCCTGACGCCCACAGCCTCGGCGGAAACGGTCGGGTCGCTATCCGTGGGAGAATGCATCCGCCGGCTGCGCTCGCGCGGTGATTATTATTTCGTTCACACCCAATCTGGCAACGGCTGGGTCGGGCGGCGTCAGGTGAAGTTCATCTGTCCGAAATGAACCGGCGCCTGCCGCCCGCCGCGTTGTAGTCCCATTCATTCCCAAACGACGCGACAGCCTTTGGCAGAGCGCCGGAGAATTCAGATTCAGGCTGCCGCATGATCGCCGCGAAAACGGAGCGCGTCACGCGGTGGAGCTAAGTTGAAGCCCGCCGCGCGGGGAACGAAGTGAACGGCAACTTCAGTTCTTTTTGCTCTTGCCGAAGACCACCATGTCGAGCGAGATCATGCCGCCGCCGGCGATGAGCAGCACGACAAAGCCGGAAAGATAAATGAACGCAAGCTCGCCACTGTTCTTTCCGTTCAAAGCCGACTGGTGAACCATCAGGAAGGCGACGAATAAGTCGATCACCAGTGTCAGCGCGGCAAAGCGCGTCACCAGCCCCATGATGAGCAGCAAGGAGCCCACCACTTCGGCAAACAACACCAGCGCCAGGCTCACCGGATGGCCGAAGCCCAGCGGGTCGGGAAATTCCGGGGCGATGTCTTTGAAGTGAATCAGCTTGTCGAGACCATGGTTGAGAAACATGGCGGACCCAAGCCAGAGCCGCAGCACCAGCAGGGCGAGATTCGTGAACGCGGAGTCGTTACTGGGGGAGAAGAGTAATTTAAGCATATTCTTTGAAGATTAGTTTGTCTGAAATCTTTCGCACGACAAATCAAAAAAATAATTTTTACCTGATTCCGGACGCTGACGGCAAGGCACGTGTTTCCATCACGCCGTCCCGCATCAGCAATAATTGGTGATTCTTTGGCAACATCGGCGCAGTCAGCGGACTATTTCGCTGTCAGCTTGTCGGCGGAATTACGACAATTATGACTACTCCCATCCTTTCTTCTGAAAAACTTGAAACGGCTCACGACATTCTGCACCAGACGCGGCGGCGGCCGCTCGACCCGATCCTGGCGCCGAAATCCGTGGCGGTCATCGGCGCGACGGAACGCAAACGCAGCGTCGGCCGCACCGTGATGCAGAATCTGATCGCCGGCGGTTTTCCCGGCAAGGTTTTTCCCGTCAACCCGATTCAGGAATCGATTCTCGGCATTAAGGCCTATCCCAACGTCGCCGCCCTGCCCGAAGTGCCCGACCTCGCTGTCATCATCACGCCGCCGAAAACCGTGCCGGGCATCATCAAGGAGTGCGCCGCCGCCGGCATTCATGGCGTCATCATCATCTCCGCCGGTTTTAAAGAGACCGGCCCCGAAGGCGCCGCGCTGGAACAGCAGGTCCTGGCCGAAGCCCGGCGCGGAAACATCCGCATCGTCGGCCCGAACTGCCTGGGGGTGATGGTTCCGGGCGCCAAATTCAACGCGACCTTCGCCGCCGACATGGCGCGACCGGGCAGCGTCGGTTTCCTGAGCCAGAGCGGCGCGCTCTGCACGGCGATTCTGGATTGGAGCTTGAAGGAAAACGTCGGCTTCAGTGCGTTCGTCTCGCTCGGCTCCATGCTCGATGTCGGCTGGGGCGATTTGATTTATCATCTGGGCGATGACCCGAACACCAAAAGCATCGTCATCTACATGGAATCCATCGGCGACGCGCGGGCGTTTCTGTCCGCCGCGCGTGAAGTGGCGTTGACCAAGCCCATCATCATCATCAAACCCGGCCGCACCGAGGCGGCGGCAAAAGCGGCGGCGTCGCACACCGGCTCGCTCACGGGCAGCGACGAGGTGCTGCAGGCGGCCTTCCAACGCGTCGGGGTTTTGCGCGTGGACACCATTTCCGAATTGTTCGACATGGCCGAAGTGCTCGCCAAACAGCCGCGCCCGAAGGGCCCGCGCCTGACCATTGTGACCAATGCCGGCGGCCCCGGCGTGCTCGCCACGGACATGCTCATCGGCAGCGGCGCGCAACTCGCCGAACTCTCGCCGGAGACGATGTCGTCGCTCAACGGGATTTTGCCGCCGACATGGAGCCACAACAACCCGGTGGACGTCATTGGCGACGCCGGTCCGGAACTTTACGCCAAGGCCGTGGACCTTGTCGCGAAGGATCCGAACACGGACGGGCTGCTGGTCATTCTCACGCCCCAGGCGATGACGGATTCGACGGCGACGGCCGAGGAATTGCGGCCCTTCGCGCACATCGAAGGCAAGCCGATCATCGCGAGCTGGATGGGCGTCGGTCAGGTCGAGGAGGGCGAGAACATCCTCAACGCGGCGAATATTCCGACCTTCAAATATCCCGACCGGGCGGCAAAGGCGTTTTATTACATGTGGCGTTACAGCGAGAATCTGCGCTCGCTGTATGAAACCCCATCCGCGCCGCCCAAAAGCAACCACGGTTACATTGACCGCGATCAGGCGAAACAGATCCTCGCCGATGTCCGCAAAACGGGCCGCATGATCCTGACGGAATTTGAATCCAAAAAACTGCTCGCGGCTTATGGCATCCCGACCGTCGAGACCCACATCGCCCTCACGGAGAACGAGGCGGTGAAGCAAGCGGCTCGCCTCGGCTTCCCCGTCGTGCTGAAATTGCATTCCGAAACCATCACCCACAAGACGGATGTCGGCGGCGTGCAGTTGAATCTGCGCACCGCCTCCGCCGTCCGCCAGGCGTGGAAGGCGATTGAAACGGCCTGCACCAAAAAGGCGGGCAAGGAACATTTCTGCGGCGTCACCGTGCAACCGATGATCAAGCTTGAAGGTTATGAATTGATCGTCGGCAGCAGCGTGGACCCGCAGTTCGGCCCGGTGCTGCTCTTCGGCACGGGCGGCCAGCTCGTCGAAGTTTACAAGGACCGCGCGCTCGGCCTGCCGCCGCTGAACGCGACGTTGGCGCGCCGCATGATGGAGCGCACCAAGATTTTCACCGCGCTCAAGGGCGTGCGCGGACGCAAGGCCTCGGACATGGCCGCGCTGGAGCAATTGCTCGTGCGTTTCAGCCAGCTCGTCGTCGAACAGCCGTGGATCGCGGAAATCGACATCAATCCCCTGCTCGTCTCGTCGGAGCGGATTTTCGCACTCGACGCGCGCGTGGTGCTGCACGATCCGAAAACGCCGGAAGACCAGCTGCCCAAGCCCGCCATCCGGCCTTATCCGGTGCAGTATGTCCAGCCGTGGAAATTAAAGAACAAGGTGGCGGTCACCATCCGCCCGATCCGTCCCGAGGACGAACCGATGATGGTGAAGTTCCACGAGACACTCTCGGAAGAAAGCGTTTATCACCGCTATTTCAGCGCGCTGAACCTTTCCCAACGCATCACGCACGAGCGGTTGACGCGCATTTGTTTCAACGATTACGACCGGGAAATTGCGCTGGTTGCCGAATCCAAACCTTTGAAGGACGGCGAGGAGAAAAAAATCCTGGGCGTCGGGCGCCTGAGCAAACTGGTCGGGGTGAACGAGGCGGAATTCGCCGTGCTCGTCAGCGACAACTCGCAGAATCAAGGCCTCGGCTTTGAACTGCTCAAGCGGCTGATTGAAATCGGCCGCGCCGAAAAACTCACCCGCCTCGGCGGCCAGATCCTGGCGGAGAACCATGCCATGCAGCATATCTGCAAGAAACTCGGATTTAAAATTGTGGCCGACGATGACAACCGCGGCTGCAGCGCACAATTTACCTTTTAACCCCCATGAAAAAAGCACCTGTTTTTAAAACGATCGACGGCTGCGAAGCCGCCGCCTACGTCGCCTACCGTGTCAACGAAACGATGGCGATCTATCCCATCACGCCTTCCTCACCCATCGCCGAATGGTGCGATCAGTGGGCGTCCGAAGGCAAAAAAAACCTCTGGAACACCCAGCCGGCCATCGTCGAAATGCAGAGCGAAGGCGGCGCGGTGGCCGCGGTCCACGGCATGTTGCAGACGGGCACGATGAGCACCACGTTCACGGCGTCGCAGGGGCTGCTGCTGATGATCCCGAACATGTTCAAGATCGCCGGCGAGCTGCTGCCGACGGTGTTCCACGTCACGGCCCGCACGGTGGCCACGCACGCGCTCTCCATTTTCGGCGACCACGGCGACATCATGGCCTGCCGCTCCACCGGCTGGGGCATGCTTGGCGCGGCGTCGGTGCAGGAAACCATGGACATGGCGCTGATCTCGCAGGCGTCCACGCTGCGTTCGCGGATTCCCTTCATCCATTTCTTCGACGGCTTCCGGACGTCGCACGAGGTTTCCAAGATCGAGATGCTCGATGAGGCGGTGATCCGGGCGTTGATCGACGACCAGCTCATCACGGCGCACCGCGCGAATTCCATGACGCCGGACAAGCCGGTGCTGCGCGGCACGGCGCAGAATCCCGACGTGTTTTTCCAGGGCCGCGAAGCGGCGAACAGTTTTTATTCCGCCTGCCCCGACATCGTTCAGAAAGTCATGGACGAATTCGCGGCGCTGACGGGCCGCAGCTATAATTTGTTCGACTACGTCGGTGCGCCGGACGCCGAACGCGTCATTGTGCTGATGGGTTCCGGTGCTGAAGCCGCCCATGAAGCGGTGGAACACCTCGTCGCCAAGGGCGAAAAAATCGGCATGGTGAAAGTGCGCCTGTATCGTCCGTTCGACGGCAAGCGTTTCATCGCCTCCCTGCCCGCCTCCGTGAAACGCATCGCCGTGCTCGACCGCACCAAGGAGCCGGGCGCGACGGGCGACCCGCTCTATCAGGACGCTGTCACGGCGTTGATGGAAGAAACCGCCGCCGGCCGCTCGCATCTGAAGACGATGCCGCAGGTGTTCACCGGCCGCTACGGATTGTCCTCGAAGGAATTCACGCCGGCGATGGTCAAGGCCGTGTTCGACAATCTCACGGTGGCCGCGCCGAAGAATCATTTCGTGGTCGGCATCAACGACGACGTGAACCATACGAGCCTCGAATATGACGCGTCGTTCTCCACGGAGCCGGCCAACGTCGTCCGCGCGCTGTTCTTCGGACTAGGCGCCGACGGCACGGTGGGCGCAAACAAGAATTCGATCAAGATCATCGGCGAGGAAACGAGCAATTACGCACAGGGCTACTTCGTTTATGACTCGAAGAAATCCGGCTCGATGACCGTGTCGCATCTGCGCTTCGGCCCACAGCCCATCCGCTCCTCCTATCTCATCACCAGCTCCAACTTTGTCGCGTGTCACCTGCCGGTGTTCCTGGAACGCTACGAAATGCTCCGCACCCTGGTGCCCGGTGGCACCTTCCTGCTGAACACACCGCAGTCGAAGGACGCCGTCTGGGCGACCCTGCCGACGCCGGTGCAGGAAATCCTGCTGGCGAAAAAGGCGAAGTTCCATGTCATCAACGCCACGAAAGTCGCGCGCGAAAGCGGCATGGGCGGTCGCATCAACACCATCATGCAGGTCTGCTTCTTCGCGCTCTCCGGCGTGCTGCCGAAGGACGAGGCGATCAACGCGATCAAATATTCGATCAAGAAAACCTACGGCAAGAAGGGCGAGGAAGTCGTCCAGATGAATTTGAAGGCCGTGGACAACACGCTGGCGAATCTGCACGAGGTCAACGTGCTGAACAACAAAGTCAACGGCACCGGCCCCCTGCTCCCGTCCATCACGCCGAACGCGCCGGCCTTCGTCCGCAACGTCCTCGGCAAGATCGCCTGCGGCGACGGCGACGAGCTGCCCGTCAGCGCGTTCCCGAACAACGGCTCGTTCCCGACCGCGACGGCGCAATACGAAAAGCGCAATCTCGCGCTGGAGATTCCGGTGTGGGACGAAAAGATCTGCATCCAATGTCTCAAGTGCGTGGCCATCTGCCCGCACGCCACCATCCGCGCCAAGGTTTATGACGCGGCGGAATTACAGAACGTCCCGTCGACGTTCAAAACCGCCGACTCGCGCATCCCGGAGTTCAAGGGCCAGAAGTTCACGCTCCAAGTCGCGGCGGAGGACTGCACCGGTTGCATGATCTGCGTGGACGTCTGCCCGGCGCGCAACAAAACCGAGGTCAAGCTCAAGGCCATTAACATGCGCCCGCAGCCGCCATTGCGCGCGGCCGAGAGCGTGAACTGGGATTATTTCCTCAAACTGCCGGAAATGGACCGCACCAAAATCAAGAACTCCTCCCTGCGCCAACAGCAGTTACTGCAGCCGCTGTTCGAATTCAGCGGCGCGTGCGCCGGCTGCGGCGAGACGCCCTACATCAAGATGCTCACGCAATTGTTTGGCGACCGCATGGTCGTCGCCAATGCGACCGGCTGCTCCTCCATCTACGGCGGCAACCTGCCGACGACGCCCTATGCCACGGACAAATGCGGGCGTGGCCCGACGTGGTGCAACTCACTGTTCGAGGACAACGCGGAATTCGGTCTCGGCTTCCGCGTCTCGATTGACCAGCAGAAACACTTCGCCGGCGAACTGCTCAAGAAACTCGCGCCGCAGCTCGGCGACGATTTCGTCACGCCGATTCTCAATGCCGACCAGAGCGACGAGGCCGGCATCGCCGACCAGCGCGAACGCGTCGAGGCGTTGAAACATAAGCTGCCGGCGATCAACAACGCCGAATCAAAACTGCTGATTCCAATCGCCGACATGCTCGTGAAAAAGAGCGTGTGGATTCTCGGCGGCGACGGCTGGGCCTACGACATCGGCTACGGCGGTTTGGATCACGTCCTCGCCAGCGGCCACAAGGTCAACGTGCTGGTCATGGACACGGAAGTTTATTCCAACACCGGCGGCCAGATGAGCAAATCCACGCCGCGTGGTGCCATTGCCAAGTTCGCCGCCGGGGGCAAACCGGCCGGCAAGAAAGACCTTGGCCTGATCGCCATGAGCTACGGCAACATCTACGTTGCCAGCGTCGCGATGGGCGCGAAGGACGAGCACACGCTCAAGGCGTTCATCGAGGCGGAATCCTATCCGGGGCCGTCCCTCATCATCGCCTATAGCCATTGCATTGCGCAGGGTATCGCCTTGGATCAAGGCGTGGGCGCGAAGCAGCAGAAACTCCTGGTTGAGTCCGGTCAATGGCTGCTTTACCGCTACGACCCACGCCGGGCCGAACGCGGCGAAAACCCGCTGCAGCTCGACTCCGCCGCGGCCAAGTCGAAGGTGTCCGACTTCATGATGTCGGAGAACCGGTTCAAGATGCTCACCAAAAGCAAGCCGGAGGACGCGAAGAAATTCTTCGCCCAGGCCCAAGTGGACGCTGACCGGCGCTGGAAATTCTATCAATACCTTGCGCAGCCGACTCCGAAGCCGGCTCCGGCCGCGGGGACCGCCCCGGTGACCAGCATCGAAGCCTGATTCAACCTCAACGAATAAAATTATGGATCTCACCACCAATTATCTCGGTTTGAAACTGCGTTCGCCGCTGGTCGTTTCGGCGTCCCCGCTGTCGGAAGACGTGGACAAAATCAAGCGGATGGAAGACGCCGGCGCAGCCGCGGTCGTTCTCTATTCGCTGTTTGAGGAACAGCTGCGGCAGGACCGGCTGGAGTTGAACCGGAATCTCGAAACCGGCACCAACAGCTTCGCCGAGGCGCTGAGTTATTTTCCCGAACCGGAGGAATTCTGCCTCGGCCCGGAGGAATATCTCAAACACATCGCCGCCGCGAAAAAAGCGACGCACATTCCGATCATCGCCAGCCTGAACTGTTCGTCGGTCGGCGGCTGGACCTCCTATGCAAAACAAATCCAGCAGGCGGGCGCGGACGCACTGGAGCTGAATATTTATAATATCCCGACCGACATGGATCTGGCCGGTGAAGTGATTGAAGACAACTACATCAACATCCTGCGCGCGGTGAAATCCGAGGTGACGATTCCCGTCGCGGTGAAGTTGAGTCCGTTCTTCAGCAATTTCGCCAACATGGCCAGACGTTTCGACCAGGCCGGCGCCAACGGCTTGGTGCTGTTCAACCGGTTTTACCAGCCGGACATCGAACTGGAATCGCTCGAAGTGAAGCCGAACATCCTGCTGAGCACGCCGATGGCCATGCGCCTGCCGTTGCGCTGGATCGCCCTGTTGCACGGTCGCGTGAACGCCAGCCTCGCCGCCACCAGCGGCATTCATCGCGCATCCGATGTCCTCAAGATGCTCATGGCCGGCGCGGACGTGACGATGCTCTGTTCGACCATCATCCGCAACGGCATCCCGCAAATCGCGCTGATTCAAAGCGGCGTGGTGGAATGGCTGGAGGAGCATGAATACGAATCCGTCAGCCAGCTGAAGGGCAGCTTGAGCCAGAAAAACTGCCCGGAACCGGCGGCCTTCGAACGCGCCCAATACATGAAGGCCCTGACCAGTTTTGCGCTGCCGCGCACTTGATTCTCAACTCCCGAATACCAATGTCGAGTGATGGAATAAAATTCAACCGATTTTTTCCACGGACTGAAGCCGTCGGACTCATGCCCAGCCATGACCGCACGGCGTGACTCAAAGGCGGGGATCAACCTTGCGTGATGCCGCCCCGCACGCCACTGGGCAAGGCGTGGCGCATCATCCTGCTCGGCGCACCCGGCGTCGGCAAAGGCACCCAGGCTGACCGGCTGTGCGAGCGGCTTGGCACCTGCCGCCTTTCCACCGGCGACGTGTTCCGCGCCGCCAAAGGCGGCAACGAGGCCGGTCTCTCCCCCGCGCTGCGCAATGCGTTCCAATCCATAAAGCGCGGTGAGCTGGTTCCCGACGAGACGGTGTTGGACATGGTTGGCGAACGCCTGGGCTGCTTGAATTGTTCCGGGGGATTTCTCCTCGACGGATTTCCCCGCACGGTCGCGCAGGCCGAGGCGCTCGAAAAGTTGCTGACCAGCCGAGGCGTCCAGCTCACGGTGGTTTTCAATTATGTCCTGCCGCTTGAACAAATCGCCGCACGCATCGGCAACCGCCGCAGCTGCTCCGGCTGCAAAGCCACCTATCATCTGACCAACCAACCGCCCGCAGCCGCCGGTATTTGCGACCATTGCGGCGGAAAATTATTTCAACGCGAGGATGACCAACCGGAGCTTTTGAGAGCGCGAATGGTCACCTATCAAAATGCCACCAAGCCCCTCACCGATTTCTATCATCGAAGGAACCTGCTGGTGAACGTCTCCGCCGAGGGAACCCCCGAGGCGATCTACAAACGCGCACGGCTGTCTTTCCTGGCACACTCCTGATAAGCTGATGGGATAAGTCATTAGTTTGGGACGAGTTTTAGGCCGAGGGCGGCGGCGCTGTTGTGGAGGCGGGCGAGCTTCTTACGCTGCATTTTTTCCTCTTCTTTTTTGAACACTTCGGGATCAAAGGGCTGGCGATATTTGAAGAGGTGCCAGAGGATGCGCGCCAGTTTGTGGGCCATCGCCGTGATGGCCTTGGGCGTTCCCAGGCGGGCTTTCCACCGGCGGTAGAGGTCGCCAAAATAGTCTTGCGCTTTGTTCAGTCCTTGCGCGGCCAGTCGCAGCGCGGTGGCGGCCCGGCTCTGCACGGCGCGCGTGGAGGAACTCATGATCTTGCCGCCGGTGATCCGGTTGTCCGGACACAGCCCCAGCCAGGAGCCAAAATGTTTGGCGGTGGGAAAGCGGTCCGTGAAGTCCGGCCCCAGTTCCGTGACCAATACCAAAGCCGTGCCGCTCTGGATGCCGGGCACCTGGGTCAAATCCACTCCGCAGGTGCGGTAGAGTTCCGCGCGGGCCTCAAAGCGCGGCTCGTTCTTCTGTGGGGACTTGTGGGTCTTGGTGCGCGGCGGCAGCGGTGGCGCGGCCACGTCCACCTTGCCGGAAAATCCTTGGATGAGACGGGCCGTCTCCGCATCGCAGGCAGTGATCTGGGCCTGATAATGTTTCCAGGTGTCCAGGCACTGGCGGAGCGTGAAGAGGTG
>TBL_comb47_HYPODRAFT_10005815_pt1 | contig 13578 bp, 16 predicted proteins | sample TroBogypolimnion_40_FD_10682 | JGI IMG/M metagenome (IMG submission 10682)
AAATTAACATGGTGATGGTAGTTATTTTGTTGGCAATCTTGGTTATCTTGGCAACGATGAGCTACGGGCCTTTAGCGGCAATATTGGTTGAAATGTTCCCAACCCGTATTCGTTATACCTCCATGTCGCTGCCATACCATATCGGTAACGGTTGGTTTGGCGGCCTCTTGCCAACCATCTCGTTTGCTTTGGTTGCTCAGAATGGCAATATCTACTATGGCCTCTGGTATCCAATCATCATTGCGTCGATGACTTTGGTAATCGGAACCTTATTTATCCGCGAAACAAAAAATGTGGATATTTATTCCCGCGACTAAGTAATCAGTCTTTAATAAAGAAAAGGGCCCAATTTTGGGCCTTTTTTCTTTAGATCGATGCCTCACGCTTAATGCAATCCCAGACTAAATTCATGCGTTCAATTTTTTTATACTCATTGGGCATAATCATCCAAAAGCTCCGTATTACCTCTATCTCTTTGGGGAGAACTAGCTGTAGGCCGCTATCGGGAGCCACCATAAAACTAGGCAGGATTGCTACCCCTAGTCCAGAGCGCGCTGCTTGTAATTGAGATTGAATGCTGGTACTGCGAAAAGAAATTTGTTTTGGTTTGCAGATTTCATCTAAGTAGCTTAATTCTTTGCTAAAGAGCAAATCATCTACATAGCTGATAAATGTCTGCTTATCCAAATCACTACGTGTCGTAATTTCAGGATTTGATTCCAGGTATTCCTTTGAGGCATAGAGCTTTAACTCGTAGTCTCGTAATTTGGTTACCAGGTAAGGCCCTCTTGTGGGTCTTTGCAAGGTGATGGCAATGTCAGCCTCGCGGCGCGATAAATTCACAATGCGTGGCAATGAAAGTAAGTCGATCGAAATGCGGGTGTACCTCTTACTGAGGCGATGCAAAATTGGCCCGATGACATAGGTCCCAAACCCCTCTGTAGCGCCTACGCGTACCGTGCCAGTAACCTCGGTATTTTCTGCATAATTATTTTTATTGATGCCATGAATCTGGCGCTCTACNTTGTGTGCAATATCTTGCAGCTGTACTCCAGCTTCAGTGAGCTCAAATCCAAGGTTATTGCGAATAAAGAGCTGAACCCCCATTTCTCGNTCTAGGGCTTGAATNCGCCNCGAAACCGTGGTGTGGTTTACCCCTAAAGAGCGTGCTGCTACGACTAGTCTTCCATCCTTGGCAAGTGCTAAAAAATACTGTAAATGATCCCAATTCATTGAATTCATTATATTTTTATGGATAANAAGTGGTTNTCATTGTGTGCATTATTGCAGATTAAAGTTGCAATTTATAGTGTTGTTAATACATTTTTATGCAGCTATGCTTGATCCATTCATACACCAGTGTGTTTTTACTAATCCACTCACTTAAAGCAAGCTAAAGGAAATCCTCATGACCATAACCCCTCCCAATGTCCCCTTATTTATCGATGGCAAATTGGTTCAATCAAAAACACAGGAATGGCGTGATGTGGTGAACCCCGCAACGCAAGAAGTGTTGGCGCGTGTTCCTTTTGCNACTNCTGATGAATTAAATGCGGCAGTTGCAAGCGCTGCCAAAGCATTTGCTACTTGGAAAAAAACATCTATTGGCGCAAGAGCGCGTATTTTTCTCAAGTACCAACANTTAATTCGCGAGAATATGAAAGAACTTGCAGCCATTTTGACGGCAGAGCAAGGTAAAACTCTGGCTGATGCTGAGGGTGATGTCTTTCGCGGCTTAGAAGTGGTTGAGCACGCCGCTGCAATTGGAAATTTGCAATTAGGCGATTACGCAAACAATGTAGCGGGCGGTGTAGATACCTATAGTCTCCTACAGCCCATTGGTGTGTGTGCAGGAATTACCCCGTTTAATTTTCCTGCCATGATTCCTTTGTGGATGTTCCCAATGGCTATCGTGACTGGCAATACATTTGTTCTCAAGCCTTCTGAGCAAGATCCGATGGTGACGATGCGTTTAGTTGAGTTGGCGGCAGAGGCTGGTGTCCCAGCAGGCGTATTAAATGTGGTGCATGGTGGTGAATCCGTTGTGAATGGTATTTGCGATCACCCTGACATCAAAGCGGTTTCTTTTGTTGGATCTACGCGAGTTGGTACGCACGTCTACAACCGTGCCACCTTGAGTGGCAAGCGGGTTCAATGCATGATGGGTGCAAAAAATCACGCGATCATCATGCCTGATGCTAACAAAGAACAGACTCTCAATAACTTGCTCGGCGCATCTTTTGGTGCGGCTGGTCAGCGCTGTATGGCGATCTCGGTAGCAATTATGGTTGGTGATGCTAAAAATTGGGTAGCCGATTTAGTTGAGAAATCTAAAACCTTAAAAGTGAATGCTGGTGTTGAAGCGGGTACGGATGTTGGGCCATTGGTGTCTCAGGCGGCCTATCAACGAGTCAGTGGCTTGATTGAAAAAGGCATTACTGAAGCCAAGCTCGAATTAGATGGCAGAGCTATTAAAGTAGCTGGCTATGAGAATGGTAACTTTGTAGGCCCCACCATCTTCTCAGATGTCAAACCAGGGATGACTATTTACGAGCAAGAAATTTTTGGCCCCGTGTTGTGTCTCAGTTTTGCAAAGGACATTGATGAGGCGATTGCCATGATTAACAAAAACCCCAATGGCAACGGCACGGCGATCTTTACCCAGTCCGGTGCCGCAGCCCGTAAGTTTCAGGAGGAAATTGATGTTGGTCAGGTCGGTATTAACGTGCCTATTCCAGTTCCGGTTCCGATGTTCTCCTTTACTGGTTCCCGTGCGTCTAAACTAGGTGACTTGGGGCCGTATGGCAAGCAAGTAATTGCTTTCTATACTCAAACCAAAACCGTAACGGCACGCTGGTTTGATGATACGACTGCGACTGCTGGTGTAAATACAACCATTAGTTTGAAGTAATGAAAGCTTTTATGACTTACGAAAATATTATCGTTACCAATCACGGCAAAGTAGCCCTGATTACACTTAATCGCCCAAAGGCCTTAAATGCATTAAGTCCAGATCTTACTAGAGAGCTAGGTGATGCACTAGACGTATTAGAGGCGGATAACGCAACTGCTGCAGTTGTTCTCACGGGGAGTGAAAAAGCGTTTGCTGCGGGTGCCGATATTAAGGTAATGAAAGATTGGTCTTATATGGATGTATACAAGTCTGATTTCATTACGGCAACTTGGGAGCGTATTACCAAATTTCGTAAGCCCACCATTGCAGCCGTTGCTGGTTATGCACTTGGTGGCGGTTGTGAATTAGCCATGATGTGCGATTTCATTATTGCTGCAGATAATGCTAAATTTGGCCAGCCAGCCAGAAATCACGATTGGCACCATCCCTGGCGCTGGTGGCACTCAACGCTTGACTCGACTGGTGGGTAAGTCAAAAGCGATGGAAATGGTTTTGACTGGGCGCATGATGGATGCTACTGAGGCTGAGCGAGCTGGCTTAGTGACGCGCATTGTGCCTTTAGATGAACTCATTCCAGATGCTTTAAAAACAGCCCAAAAGATTGCCTCCATGTCTCTGCCAATTACCTTGATGGCTAAAGAGGCAGTCAATAGTGCATATGAAATGACTTTGAACGAAGGTATTCATTTTGAAAGACGTCTGTTCCATTCAACCTTTGCTACTGAAGATCAAAAAGAGGGTATGAATGCTTTTTCTGAAAAGCGACCACCCGTATTTAAAGATCAATAGAAATTAAGGGACTCATCATGAAATTAGGATTTATTGGTTTAGGTAATATGGGTGCACCCATGGCTCGTAATCTGCTCAAAGCAGGCCATGACTTAACCGTGTTTGATGTAGTTCAGGCTAACGTGGACGCCCTAGTGAAGGCTGGTGAGGGTCATGCACAATCTGCCAATACGCCAGCAGCGGTTCTAGAGTCAGGGGTTGATGCAGTGATCACTATGTTGCCAGCAGCTCAGCATGTCAAATCAGTCTATCTTGGCGAGCAAGGTATTTTGTCGGCCAATGTAGTCGGTGTCGTTTTAATTGACTCCTCTACGATTGACCCAATGTCGGCTCGCGATGTTGCCAAGGCTGCAGCGCAAAAGGGTGCCTTGATGTTGGATGCCCCCGTGTCCGGTGGAACTGGAGGCGCAGAAGCTGGGACGCTTACTTTTATGGTTGGCGGCGAGGAGGCTTTATATGAGCGAATGAAGTCTCTGTTAGCATGCATGGGCAAGAATATTGTTTATTGCGGCGGGGCGGGTAATGGCCAGGTGGCTAAGGTCGCTAACAATATGCTTTTAGGCATCTCTATGATTGGTACTGCCGAGGCAATGTCCTTGGGCGTGTCATTGGGCATGGATCCTAAAGTGTTGGCGGGCATTATTAATACTTCAAGTGGCCGTTGTTGGAGTTCAGATACCTACAATCCATATCCAGGCGTTTTAGAAAATGTTCCAGCCTCCCGCGGATATAGCGGTGGCTTTGGCGCAGATTTAATGCTCAAAGATTTAGGTTTGGCAACCGAGGCAGCCAAACTTGCAAAACAACCAGTTCCACTTGGCAGCTTAGCGCAACAGATTTATCAAACCTTTAGTTTGCAGGGTAGTGGTAGTCTGGATTTCTCAGCAGTGATCAAGTTATTCACTAAAAAATAAGATGAGTAACGATATTTTTTTTGAGAAGAGAAGTGGACTTGGTCTGATTACCTTGAATCGTCCAAAGGCATTAAATGCGTTGAATTATGCAATGATTCAACTAATGCACCAAACGCTCAAGGAGTGGGAGAGGGATCCAGAGGTACTAGCAGTTTTAGTGAGGGGCGAAGGTGAGAAGGCCTTTTGCGCTGGAGGCGACATACGCAGTCTATATGAGAGTATTACCTCGGGACGGGATGAGCACGCTCATTTTTTTCGCGATGAATATGATTTGAACGAATATATATATCGTTATTCAAAGCCCTATATTGCGCTCATGAATGGTTATGTGATGGGTGGTGGNATGGGAATTTCTCAGGGCGCTAGNTTTAGAGTGGCAACNGAGCGTTCAAAAATATCTATGCCTGAAGTAGCAATTGGTTACTTTCCAGATGTTGGTGGCAGTCATTTCCTATCGAAATGCCCCGGAAGTATTGGGCAATACTTGGCTTTGACGGGCGTCACNCTGGGNGCTGAAGACGCTTTGTACGCACACCTGGTCGATTGGATTTTGCCTTCAGAACAATTANCCAGNTTTCAAGAGTGTTTAGAAACTCTGGATCAGCAAAAATCTACTGCAGATCAAATTAAAGCAATTTTGCTCGATTTAGGTGCGCGTAATACGCCTCACAATGCGCANTTGATGGAAAGACAGGAGTTTATTGATGCTGCTTTTTCATTAGGAAGCGTAGCGCAAATAATTGCTCACTTGGATCAGCTTGCGGCAAATGCCCCCGCTTGGATTGCTGAGACTGCTGAGCTTATGAAAAAAAGATCGCCAATTGCTATGGTTGGCGCCCGTGAAACAGTGAGTCGAGGTAAACATCTCAGTATTTCGCAATGCTTTGCGATGGAACTCGCTTTATCTAGTCGCTGGATTGAGGTTGGCGATTTTGTAGAGGGGATTCGGGCTTTGATTATTGACAAAGATAATTCACCTCAGTGGGCTTACACTTTTGCGGAATTAAATGAACAAAAAATACGTGAATTATTCCCATTACTAAGTCAGTATTAATAATTCCTGAAGGATATAGGTATGGCGTTTCTCGAACTCTCAGAAGAACAAATTATGGTTCAAGATATGGCAAGAGATTTTGCCAAAAATGAACTTGCCCCACATGGTGAGCGCTGGGATCATGAGGGTTGGATTGATGATGGGGTCATAGCCCAAATGGGTGAATTGGGTTTATTGGGTATGAATGTGCCTGAAGAGTGGGGTGGAGCTAATGTCGATTATGTTTCTTACGCTCTTGCAGTAGAGGAAATTTCTGCGGGTGATGGTGCGGTTGGGGCCATTATGAGTATTCATAACTCGGTTGGTTGTGGCCCAATTATGAAATATGGCACAGATGAGCAGAAAGAAACTTGGTTGAGAGAATTGGCAACTGGTCGCGCAATTGGCTGCTTTTGCTTGACTGAGCCTCAAGCTGGATCGGAAGCGAATAATTTAAAAACTAAAGCAGTCTTAAAAGATGGCTCTTGGACTCTCAATGGCTCTAAACAGTTTGTGAGCAATGGTAAAAGAGCCAAGTTGGCCATTGTTTTTGCTGTGACAGATCCTGAGCTTGGTAAGAAAGGCATTTCCGCTTTCTTGGTTCCAACCGATACTCCGGGTTTTATAGTGAATCGAGTTGAAAAAAAGTTGGGTATCCGCTGGGTCTGATACCTGCGCAATTACTTTAGATCAGTGCGTTATTCCAGAGTCCAATTTGCTTGGTCCCCGCGGGAAAGGTTTGGCTATTGCACTTTCCAATCTAGAGGGTGGGCGCATTGGTATTGCTGCCCAAGCGCTTGGAATTGCTAGAGCTGCTTTTGAATCAGCACTCAAATACTCAAAAGAGCGAATTCAGTTTGGCATTCCCTTAATTGATCACCAGAGCATTGCGAATTTCTTGGCGGACATGCAAACTCAGATTAATGCGGCACGTTTATTGATATTGCAGGCTGCCAGCATGCGCCAACGCGGATTACCTTGTTTATCTGAAGCTTCTCAAGCTAAATTATTTGCCTCTGAAATGGCAGAATCAGTATGCTCAAAAGCGATTCAAATTTATGGTGGCTATGGCTATCTAGAGGACTATCCTGTTGAGCGTTACTACCGTGATGCACGTATTACCCAGATTTATGAGGGCACTAGTGAGATTCAACGCCTAGTGATCGCCCGTGCGTTGAAAGATCTTGATCTGTAGGCTTTAGTTTGGGGAAACTCGAATTGCATTGAACTTTTCTTCGAGTTCTTTACGCATTTCTTTTCTGAGGATCGCGCTTTTATTACGCCGAATTTCATCAGGTGTCGTTGGGACGAATTTTGGCACTGCAATTGGCTTGCGATTTTCGTCCATGGCTACCATCGTTAAGAAGCAGCTATTCACGTGCCTGACTACTTTGGTCAAAATATTTTCAGCGATTACCTTGATGCCCACTTCAATGGAAGAGGTGCCAGTGTGATTGACCGATGCTAAGAAGGTTAATAGCTCACCTACGTGAATAGGTTGCCTAAAGGTGACCTGGTCAACGCTGAGGGTGACTACGTGTCGACCGGCGTAACGACTGGCACAGGCATAGGCCACTTGATCGAGTAACTTCAGAACATCTCCACCATGCACATTGCCAAAAAAATTCGTTTTATCGGGGGTCATTAAGACCGTCATGGTCAGTTGGTGTGATGGCAGATTCATGGAATTAGTTTAATCTAATGAGCCATATAGGCTAAGATTTGCCAATCAACCTCAGGAGGAATCTAATCACAATGCACCAATTTAGAACACTTGCCTCCATTTTTATATTGGTTCTTGGCTTACTGAGTCTGGATGCTCATGCCGCAGCCATTACAAAAAAATACTCCAATTTCACATACACAGAGGTGGCAGGAATTGAGATTTCGGGTGGCGGTGCTGTCACTGAAACCTTGGACGGCACATTAAAGTACAAAGGAATTTCCTATCCATTCAAAATTCACGGCCTCAAGTTAAGCGCTTATCCCAAGGAATATGGTTTGCTGATGAAAGGTCAAACGGCAGATTTATTAAGTTTAGATATCTTTTCAGGCACATACTCTCAGCCTGATGGCACAATTGTGATTGAGCTCGGTGTCAATGGGGCGGATCTTAAAAATCAATATGGTGTGATTATGCGCATCACCGATCTCATGGTTGACGCGCAGTTAAGTATTGACGCCAATGGCGCTACTGCCAAACTCGATCCAAAAGAGCAATGATTCATTTGCTGTTCGCTAGCACTTTTTGATAGGCGTCTTCCATAGCCTGTGCTAGCAGAATATCTAATTGAGTTAGCGCCTTTGCTGAGTGGGTACTCAGACTTACGCTGACCTTATTCCAGGAGTTTGACCAGTCAGGATGATGATCAATCTCTTTGGCGTATTGTGCGCACAACGTCATAAACTCAAAGGCGTAGTCAAAGTTTGCGAATATAAATTCGCGGCTGATTTCAGTTCTTGCCGGGTTAAGACTCCACTTGGGGATTACTTTCTGAAAATCAAAATGAGGAGTTAAAGCCGTTGGTTTGGGGTGTGTAGTCATATATTGGGTTTATGGGCGTTTATCTTTAAGTCGACTGCTTTTGCGCGCTTTCTCGTAAAACCCGTTAGGTTTTGATTGAACCCAGCCGATGAAGCGTTGCATTTCTGGTGCTGATCTGAGTGCATCCGAGTTATTGAGCTCAATCGCCAATTCTGTTTCAGTAAATAAAGCATGAATTTGTCTATGGCAGATTCTGTGAAGGTATTGGGTGGTTTTACCGCCTTTTGATTTTGGCACTAAATGATGGGCATCCTTTTGCGATGGTGGAATAGGGCGCTCACAGATTGGGCAGATGACTTCCGTTTCCTTGTGCTGGAAAGTTGATTGAATAGTGCATTGCTTTCTGCGAATTTTTCCAATCATGCCGACAGGCCTGTAAATATGGTGACTTTCTGCCAGTTTAGTTAAAAAGTCTTAAACTTGCACAGTGCCAAATCCCTCCTTAAACATGCTATCCCCAGCTGATTTATCCCGCCTGATTGAAATGGCTTGGGAGGATAGAACCCCTTTTGATGCTATTGAAAAGCTCTATGGACTTAATGAGTCTCGGGTTATCGAAATCATGCGCTCAGAGCTCAAACGCAGTTCTTTTGAATTGTGGCGTAAGCGCGTGACTGGCAGAGTCACAAAACACAAGGCATTGAGAAGTCAGGATGTAGGACGAGCCTACTGCCCCACTCAGTATAAGAATAAATGACCCCATCCAAGAAGTTGGTGCTGATTCTGGGCGATCAGCTCGATATAAATAGTGCCGCCTTAAGGGACTTTGATCCAAAGGTTGATCGAGTCATCATGATTGAGTCAGTGCAGGAGGCTCAATATGTCTGGTCCCATAAGGCAAAAATTACATTGTTTTTAGCGGCAATGCGCCACTTCGCACAAGCGCTTGAGAAGTTGCATTACCCCCTTACTTATATCAAGGAATCCCCTTTCTCGATTGTTGAGACTCTCAGGCAGCAAGTTCTTGAAGGTCGAGTTACTCATTTGGTATGCATAACCCCGGGTGAATGGCGTTTAAAGCAGGAGATTGCACTACTTGCTCAAGAGCTCGATTTACGTTTGGAGATGCGCGAAGATGAGCACTTTTTTTGCTCACACCGGGAGTTTGAGCTGTGGGCCGCTAATCGAAAAGAATTTAGGCTGGAATATTTTTATCGACAGATGCGCAAAACCCATCGTATCTTGGTTGATGAGGAGGGCAACCCAATTGGGGGTCAATGGAACTTTGATCAAGATAATCGAAAGCCTTATCCAAAAAAAGGCCCCGGGATAATAGATCCACCCGCAAGCTTTGAAATTGATAGCATCACAAAAGAGGTTATTGATTATGTTGAAGCGACCTATCAAGATCATCCCGGTTCATTGCTTGCTTTTAACTGGCCTGTAAGCAGAGATCAAGCGCTTGAAGCGCTTGCTTATTTTGTTGAGTATCGCTTGCGAAATTTCGGCGTGTATCAAGATGCGATGTGGACTGATACCCCATTTGGTTGGCATTCGATTCTTTCAAGTGCGCTGAATCTGAAGTTACTAAATCCACGAGAAGTCATTGCAAGCGTTTTAGAGGCTTGGAAAAAATACGCCTTAGACCTAGCAACGGTGGAAGGTTTTATTCGCCAAATTTTGGGTTGGCGGGAATTTGTGCGTGGTATGTACTACCTAGATATGCCCAAAATGGCGCAAGATAACTATTACGAACACAGTAGGGCCTTACCCAATTGGTATTGGACGGGGGAGACAGGTATGTCCTGTATGAGGGATGCCATTGGTCAAACTCTCCAATATGGTTATGCCCATCATATACAGCGCCTGATGGTGACTGGAAACTTTGCCTTATTAGCAGAAATACTGCCAAAGGAAGTATGCGATTGGTATTTGGCGATCTATGTAGATGCGATTGAATGGGTTGAGTTGCCAAATACGGCTGGAATGGCTTTGTTTGCCAATGGTGGCCGCTTTACCAGCAAGCCCTATATTGCTAGCGGTGCGTATATTAAGCGCATGAGTAACTATTGCAACACCTGCAAATATAAGCCTGACATTCGCTTCGGTGAAACTGCTTGCCCAATAACAACGCTGTATTGGAATTTCTTGATCAAGCATCGAGCTCAATTTGAGGCTAGTCCCAGAACAAGATTGATGACGGCCAACCTCAATAAAATTAGCCAGGAGGATCAAGATCAAATTGTCCTGCACGCTCAACAATTACTGCACAATCTCGATCAACTCTAGAAATAAGCAATGACTGCCACCTTTAAAGGAAATAAAAGTACCTTGCCCAGCAAAACCTGCCTGGTATGCAAAAGAGAGATGGTATGGAGAAAATCCTGGGCAAAAAATTGGGAAGAAGTGAAGTACTGCTCAGATGCTTGTAAGAAGCTCAAAAATAAGAATACCTAAAGGCTATTGTTTTTGAAAATGGGCAGCCGTTATGATGGTTTGATGGTGAATGGCAACTGTGGAATCAATTGACTTGCCATACCCTCCAGCCATTGAAAATGCGATGGGTATTTGAAGATCTTTTGCATACTGAAATACAGCCTCATCTCTTTTTCGCATGCCTGCTTGGGTAATCTTCAGTCTACCTAGTCGATCATTCTCATGTGGATCTGCGCCGGCCAAGTAAATGATGCAATCCGCTTGAAAGCGGGTGCTTAATTGATCCAATCCCATCAGCAATGAATTGAGGTATGTCCCATCGGTACAGCCATCGGCCAGGCCAATATCTAAATCGCTATTTTCTTTTTGAAAAGGGTAGTTGCTTTCACCGTGAATCGACATAGTAAAAATGCTAGAGTCATTTTCTAGAATAGATGCGGTGCCGTTACCTTGATGCACATCCAAATCAATAATAGCAATTTTCAATTTCGAGTGAACTTCTCGTTGCAGACTTCGAGCAGCAATTACCGAATCATTAAAAACACAAAATCCGCTACCCTTGTTGCGATACGCATGGTGTGTTCCACCTGCAAGATTGGCAGCAATGCCTTCCTTGAGAGAGGTTTTTGCCGCTGCAATCGTAGCCCCCGCTGATCTGCGGGATCGTTCGACCATTTGAGCGCTCCATGGAAAACCAATCTCTCTTTGTTCTTGGGCGCTAAGTCTTCCTTCTAAGACATGGATGAGATACACAGGATCATGAGCATACAAAATTTGAGTATCACTTGCCGCAGGTGCTTCAACTAACTCTACGCCATCTATTGCGCTGACCAAGTCTCTTAATTGAGCATACTTTTCCATCGGAAAGCGATGACCCTCCGGTAGTGGCAGAACGAAATGATCCGCATAAAAAGCTTTCAAACGACTCCCTTTTACTCTGCAAATTTCATTTTGCTTAAATCAGGCTTGGCAATCTCAATTAGAATTTCATTCCTGCGAAACATGGGCAGAGTCCATGGCGGGTTATATCTCGCTAGTTGCGCAGTACTTCTAATGATTAATCCCTGATCTTTTGACCAAGCTTGTAGTTCATCAGAACGTTGCTGTACCTTTCCCGCTGTATTAAAACCAGAGTATTGAAGTGCTACAAAATATTGCTCAGGAAGTTCTTTTAACTGAACTGAGCTATCTTTTGGCTTTGGAATATTGGCAAGCGTGTATTGGCTAGGCATCACAAAATGCACGCGCCATTTTTGTGAGCTCACCATATTTCCCTCTTGAGATTGGGGTTCAATAGCCACTGGTGCTGTCATTGGGATTTTTTCAGCTTGAGGTTCTATAGTCACAGGGGTCGTCATGGCGATTTTCTCAGGATCTGATTGGGTGACCGACTGATTATTGCCAAAAATATAGCTGGCAATCAAGCGAAAGCCTTTATTAGAAGCTTCATCCATATCGCCATCGACATATACCTGCGCAATGAGCATGGGGGCGTATTGTCTAATTTCGATATTTTGACTGCTATAAAGCACTTTGTACTGCGGCTCATCGTAAGCCATCACATGCTCCATAAAAATCAGGTTTAAAAGAACTGCTAAAAATAAGCTTAGTTTCATGATTTGATTCTAATCTGCCAGCTTTGGACGGGCTAGCCGCCCTTGAAGCGACCATTTTTACCCCATTTAGGTGCGTAAAGCGAATATGATGTTTTTAGTCGGCTGAAGACTGAGGTAAATTAAAAAAAGAATATATTGATAGGGGATAGTATGAAATTGCTCAAACTAGTTTTATTTGCATTAATCACTTTTTTTACTCAAGCTATGTACGCACAAAATTTCCCGGACTGGCATCAGATGAATCAGCAAACTCTGGATGATTCATACAATAATTCAAAAGCTGTTCCAGAGAGCAAAGCCATGTTTGATGGTTGGGTTGAGCGCAGTCAGGCATTTAGAGCTGCGCATCCAGAGTATTTAGATATTTCTTATGGCCCATTGGAGCGCGAAAAGATTGATTACTTCTCGGCTGGAAAAAATACTCCAGTTGTGATTTTTATCCATGGTGGTTTTTGGCAAATGCGCTCAAAAAATGATTTTGCATTCATTGCTGACCATTTCTTAAAAGAGGGAATTAGCGTTGCCATGGTGGGTTATCCATTGGCGCCGCAAGCCAATATGGACGAGATTGTTTCATCTTCCAAAAAAGCAGTTGAATTCATCGGCAATCATGTGGCACAGTGGGGCGGAAATCCCAATCAAGTTATTTTGACGGGCTGGTCATCTGGCGGCCATCTCACCATCACTTCAATGGATAGCGTCAAAATGAAAGCTGCTATTCCTATTAGCGGTATTTATGAGCTAGAGCCTTTAATTGGCTCTTATTTAAATACAAACCTCAAAATGGATCAGGCGATTGCGGATAAAAATTCTCCGATGATGCATGTGCCCCCAGGGAAGACGCCCATCTATATTTTTGTTGGCGGAGCGGAGTTGAGTGAAATGCGACGCCAATCTCATGACTTTGCTAAGAAAATTGCCAAGACTGCTCACCCTAATTCTTTTGTAGAGATTCCGGGTAAGAACCACTACACAATGCTAGTAGAGCTAGAGCAGCCTACGGGGCTGATTCATCAAAAAATTCTGGAAACTTTCAAGCAATAGGTGATTAAAAATACCAGCTTACGGGCTGGTATTTTTGTATTTAAGGTAAGCAAGTTGAAAGAATTGAACTCGGCTCTGGTTCACCCCATTTGTTTGTTGGGACTTTTGAGTACTCTGAGCCAAAAATTTGTTGCACTACTTCAAATTTTTCTGGCAAGCCATCTGCGTTGTAATTGACGATCCAAAAATAGTCGTAGTTTGAATCTGGCCAGGTCGCTGGAACCTTAGGATCTTTTAGGGTGTCTAGTTTCAAAAGTTGCCTGAGTGTGACTTCTTGATTGGGAAAAGACTTTTCAAGTTCGGCATTTGCAATGTGGAAGTGCTCCCATGACAATACAACCGTTTTT
>TBL_comb47_HYPODRAFT_10005816_pt1 | contig 13577 bp, 15 predicted proteins | sample TroBogypolimnion_40_FD_10682 | JGI IMG/M metagenome (IMG submission 10682)
TGGCAAATTTGCCGAATTTTTATTTTTTCTGAAATCTGAGCCGAAAATATTTTTTGTTTGAAAAGAGTAAAATCAGAAGATATTAATAATGATATAAAATCTATAACTTTATTAATATTATGATATAGAAAAAAGAGAATAAGGGGGGTAATAAGGAAAAAGGCACAAAGACCCATAAAGAGCTACAAAGAACCCAACAGAATTTGTAACAGAATTTCTGAACAGAATTTGTAACAGAATTTTGTTTTTATCCAGCCAAAAATATTTTTTCACAGTTTCATACCCCACCCCACCCCCCCTCAAAGATTTGTAAAAATATATTTTAAACAGAAAGTTTCTTCGCAAACTTCCAAAAGAAAGAATTATCTTTTTCTATTCCTATATACTTTTATTTCATAATTAATCTTAAAATTATATGACTTGTTAATCCTAATACTAATCCTGGCATTATTAATTCTATGATTTTATTTATCATCTCTATATAGAATAACTTCTTTTTTTAGTTTGATACTTATTCACAAATAATAAATAATATCTTTTTAATTGTAAATAAGACCAACTCATTCTAAATCTTTCAAAAGATTATTAAATGCTTTAGACACTTCATTTAATTCATAAGATACTTCCTTAATTAATTTATTTATATCTTTTAATGATGGTACATCTTCCACTTTCTTTTTCTTTCCTTTCAGATTATGAGGTATGCCTTCTTTCTTACTTATAGGCTCATCACCTCTGTAAAAAATATATTCATTATCTATTATCTCTACACTTGGCTCGGGCAGTTCCATATTCTTTCTATCTTTCCTTTCGTAAAAATAATATACTAAACTATACCTATTACCCTCAAAATCTTCAACACTATGTAATACTTTAGAAAAGTCTGTAATAATTGGATTATATTTAATATCATGATTGCCGGATAAATCTCCTTCATGAATAATTAGATTTCCTTTTTCATAATCTCCAAATCCTACTAAGAATGAATCCCCTTTATTATTCTTATCATAATGCTTATCTGCTTTATAATTCTCATTTACTGTTATACTATTCCATGGTATAGTTACATACTTCTTTCCAAATTCTAAAAGATGATAGTAAAGCTTAGGCCTTTGCCAACAGTTCCGAGAATAATCTGGTGCTAAGCTTCGCCTATTGACTATTCCAAAGACTTGAGATCTTCCTAATCCAGATTTTAATCTATAATAGTTAATCCCAATAGGTCTTCTTTCAATCTCTTTTATTATTTCATTAAACGCTTCTTGAGGTATACTCATACATTAATCTCAGAAACTATTTTCTTTTTGCTATCTTCTTTTCTTTACGCAAGTATGATAACGTTGCAGCTATTTTCTGCTTTTCCGCATGTTCTTTTGAAAGAGCATGTTTTGATAAAAATGTTCCACCTTCTGATTGTACCTTATATCCCCCAGACACTTTCTTCAATTGATATGCCATACTAATCAAATGATATAATTAAATCTTTTTTTTCAATATGAAATCTTAAAGGGTTTTCTTCTGATAATTTCTTTTCTTCTTTCTTTTTTTTACGATATATTAAAAGACATTCTTTACACCAAGAAATAGTACCATCAATATATGTTTTAGTATTCTTTGTTTTATAAAATAAATCTAACTCTAAGAATCTATTACACTTTTTACAGAATTTTCCCATCTAAATTATAATCTGATTATTTATTATAAGATGGCGAATCTACCTAACTTCCCTGCCCTTGTTGACCTTTATAACTATTATAACTATATTGATATTCCTGATGATAAGAAACTAAAAACAACTATTCCAACAGTTTCTACCATACAAGATAAGACAGAACTATCTTTAGAAGAGTTTGTTAGTACCTTCCGGAATGATAAAGAATTATTGAAACTGCCCCTACCTGAACGCATTTATGAAAAGTTCAATCTTCCTAAACCAGAACCTCCAACTCTCAATGCTTATCTTTTTAATAGTATCAAATCTTGTATGAGTGCTGGTTATCAATCTGAATTAAGAGTTCCTAAAGATAATGTTATTAGAATTATGCCTTTTATTAGTACTATTACTTATTATGATGTTTCTGGAAATGAATGTAAGTTTCAAAGTACTATAAATGGTACTTCTCTTTAATGTGTCTTAGTGCTTCTGATTTAGTTTTAAACTCCCATAAATAATGATATGACCAAAATCCTGCTGTAAGAGGGTCTGACCAATCTTCATTCGCTTTATGTCTTTGAATATATCTTTGTCTTCGCTCTTCATCATGATGAATAGTATAGTCAGACATTCCATTTGCCCCAAATGATACTTTTCTCTCGCGACCATTTACATCCAAAAACGCATCATATTTCTTTGATGGATTTGTGGATTTCTTAATACTCAATAACTTCATCTACTAAAACCCATTATTTGAACGGTAGCGTGTTCTGACTGCTGGAGCCATTTGAACCCCGGCCTCTCTTCTTAATGTATTTAGTTCTGAAGCCATAGAAGGATTCATCTCTTGTATATCTTCATATCTTACTTCCGCATGGCTTGGGCGATTGATTTGTTTTTCAATATCTTTGCGTCTCATATCCATTATGACATTTCGTATCTCTTCTGGACTATATCCTTTGGCTTCTAAGTCTTGTACCTTACGCTGTAGCTCTCGTGACGCTAGTTCCGAAAAGAATTCTGCTATATTCCGTTGAGACTGGTCTAACTCTATTGCTGGTCGTGTCCACTGATGAGGCATATTAGCTTCTCCCATTTGGCGTTCCAGAATTCCTAAACTGTCTAACAAGTCAGCTGGATATTCATAAATATTTCCATCAGTATTTGTCCAGTCAGCTCTTTCCACTTGGTTACCATACCCTTGAGGTCCGGGCTTCCCTAAAGGATAATTACCAGGCTCACGATGAATTGGATTAAATCCACCATAATATGGGGCTTTTTTATTATGACGGACTTTATTACCAACATCTGTAAAATGATTTAGAAGATTACCAATGTCTTGACCATGTAAAAACGGGGCGAAATCCATACCATGTATCTCTTTCGGATATACATAGTCTATACCACCTTTAGTACCTTGGATATCATTTAATCCTTGTTTATAAGCATTCTGTGCTGTATAAGTCATGGATGTTGCTTTAGTAGGATTTCTGTATCCAATCTGGTCTAAGTATTCTTGTTGGTGTGTATTGTATGCCTTCATCTAATATACTATTTTTTTAATAATCTATCAAGTAAATCATAACCAGTCAAAGCGGATGGTGCGGATGGCTTAGGCTGTGGCTTAGATTGTTTAACAACTGGATTGTAAATTTCTTCTTCAACATGCTCTTCTGGTAGTTTCTTGACTCGTGGCTTACGCTTTATCTCTTTTTCTTGTACTGGAGGTGGCGGAGGTTGTAAAAGAGATGCGATCTCATTTTTAAACTGATGTAAATCATCTTTTGTAAGATAATTATTCTTTTGAGGAGCAGGGGTTGGAGCTGGAGCTGGGGCTGGTACATGCTCGGGTTCCGAATCGGAAGAAAGTTCTACTTCAATAGTATTCTGCTTAGCTATTTCTTTCTTCTTACGTCCTCCTACTTTCTCACCTTTCTCTCGTCGTTCTTTCATTTTGGCTAACATGCTTTGTGTCGCCTTCTTCTGGGCTTCAGTACGTTCTTTCTTGGGCTTCTCCATTATAATTATACTCAGATTTTAAAATGAATTGATTACATTTGATAACAAATAAGATGGCATTGTAGCATCTCCTTCAGAACCCCAATATATCTTAAATGCTTTAGGAGGACATATATAATCATAAGTACCACCATATCCAGTATTATAAGAATAAGTACCAGAACCTGGTGACTGTCCGTAATTTGTTCTTGTTTGGAATCCTAATGTATCTGCGCACGCATCTAAAATATTTTGAGGTATCACTCTGTTTGGTGTCGGAATATGTAAACTAGCGCTAGTAGATGCGGTTGTAAATCCAAACCCTACTCCATAAGCATTAGCATTAGGACTTGTAGAATTTAATATTATCTTATATACATAATTACCTTGAGTATTGTATGAATAGTTTGATAATGTACAAGAACAAGGTGCGCTTTGAGCATTAGAAATAGCATTTCCAATAGAACCAGTGATATTGGAAAGCATCTGAGGAATAGTAAAGGCACCATTAGATAGTGTCACTGCGTAAGTAGAATATGTTATTGATGGGGAAAGGGAAGTAAGAACTACTGCGTAAAACTGGTCATTTGTAGCATCAATATTAATATACCCTTTAATCCAACTAGTATTTATCTTATAATCAGTTCTTATTAAACTATTAAATAGTTGATAAGGAGGTTTAGGAATTGTTACAGCTGTTGGACTTGCGTTAGATGCGGTAATAAGATTACCGTTATAATCATAAATATCAGCTTGTGTTAAAGGACCAGAAGTATTTGGGTCACCAGTTCTATTTCCACTACCAGAAGCTAAAGAAGTTCCGCCAGGCTGTNGNTGTCTATGCTCGTGAGGTGGTACGTTTGATACGCTTAGTGTAACACTTGAACTTCCACCATTAACATTTACATTAGTAAAGTTAGAAGTACTATTTGATACTAAATTACCACCAAGAGCAAATAAACTATTTAGATTAGGAATATAAAAATCACCATTACTAAAAGAGTTTGAAGACCAATAAGAATATGGTGTATTAGAATTTGTTAGATAGTTAGAACCTATTGATAAAGAAAGGTCTGGGAAAGCATTACTATTATAAATACTACCATCACAGATTAAGAAACCAACTGGATTTCTTTGAGATGCCGTAAATGTTACATCTCCAATAGGATTGAATACATATCCTTCTAACTGATTCACTTGTGGTGTTTCATAAGTCGCACCCCAATAAGGATATGGTTTGCCTAATCCTGAAATACCAGCACTCATTCTAATGTGGTCTTATACTTGATATTTGATTTAAAAGATTCTCATTTGTTAAATTAACCATAGAAGTCATTGTAGATAGTTTAACATTAATAACTGTAGATAATGATGCTTTGAAATTTGGATCGGTTGTCTTGAGCCAATCATTATATAATTCTTTGGCTATATTAAAATTGTAAGATACCGGGATAAATTGAGGGTTCATTCTATTTAGTATTTTTTTTATGTATCATAACTATTTCCACCAGATGGGAAATATCTTGCGTTTGCTAAACCCATTTGTAAAGTCATAGTATATTTTGCGGCAGATGGATCTGAATATATTATATTATAAGTTGTAAAATTAGTTGATACATAGCATCCAGATTGTAATGTTGTAAATGTAGAATATCCTACATCTGGCATTGGGACAGTAATATAAGCATCTTTTTGGTCAAAAGAAGATATATATATTCCTGGAGTATATAATATAGAACCGTTAATAGTTGCGCTACCAGAAGCAGATTGTAAAGATAATATTGCTTTCTGTTGAATACCAAAGTTTCCAGTTCTTGGAAAATATACATTAGAATATAATAGTATGCCTTTCCCACCAGCATTACTCCCATTAATAGTAAATGTTGATATTGGAACATTCTGTAATGTAGAATTGAAATTGAGAGGTTTATTATTAATGCTACTCAAATAAGCTTTTGGAGCAGATAACAAGTTGGTATTTAAAGAACTTATTAAAGCTGTCGCACTTGTTATAGATTGTGTGCTGATATTTATAGTTGAAATACTCCTACTAAAGATATTAATTGTACTTATATTAGAACTACTAATTGTAGAGACATAAATATTAGATACATTAGAGATATTATAATTACACATGTTTAATGAATTAGAGGCTGGATAATTAGCCCATTTACTTACTAATGGAACATTAGAACCATCATTATTAAAATATAAATCATTATTACCATAAGTTAAATTTGCGTAATTACCAGTCCCTGCGTCATATAGTGTATAATTTTCTGATACTATTTGAACCACATCTGTTATACTATTTAAATTCATATTAATCCCATTATTAAAACTTATTCCAGAATTATGATATGCGTTAATAGTATCAACATATAAATTATTGGTATATACTCCAGATAAATCCGCAGTTAAAGAACTTATATTTCCCACAAATGTATTTATGTTATTAGATATATCAGCATACAAAAATGGATTATCATTTACAGATAAAGTAAATGTTGATAATGGTAATAGTACTCCAGACAAATCTCCAGATAAATTATAAGTACCAGAAATATCGTATAATATTTTAGATTGTAATAAAGCAGTATTATATATCTGAGGGACTATATTAGATGATATATCTATAATAGGGATATCTGTAAATTGTATATTAAATGTTTGAATAGTAGACACATTATTTATATTAAAATTATTCATTGATAAATCCATTTCAGATTCATAATAACTCCAATCTTGAGCTACATATCTTAATAATCCACCACCATCTGGATAGTATGATAGTTGCGGTATTGGACTACCATTTATATGTAATATTTTTGGACCAGTAAAACTAAAATCCCATAATCCTAATCCATAAGGTTGATAAATATTAAGACTATTTACATCATTAAGATTATAATAATTTATTTCTACATTATTATTTGCTGAAAACGCAGACCATTCTGATGCGATAGATATATAATTAGATGTAATGGGATTTTGATAACTAAAATAGTTATTATAGTATCTAAATAGTATAGAATTAGAACTATCTGATATACTATAATAAGATTGATTTAATGTTAAATTATTAACTCCAGATATATCGTATTGATTTAAATTGATTGAAGTAGAAAAATTAATAGTAGAATTTAAATAAGAATTAATATAATCTACATTTAGATTTTGGATAAAAGACTTACTATCAAATATGATACCACTACCATCGTTAGAAAGATGTAAGAATCTATCATCTTGTTCAGAAATATATCCATGAGTAGCAGATAATGGGTCATAAAAAATAGCTTGACCTATATTTACTATTCTATTTAAATTAAGGTCCACATTATTCTGTGCTTGGAAATAGCTCCAATCACCAGCTACTGCTTGATATACTAAACTATTGGAATCAAAATAAGATAAACAGTTTCCTCCACCAACACCTACACCTATAAAGAAAGCAGTAAAATCGTTATAGTTTCCATTAGAAAGATAAAATTGATTAATATTACATATATTATTTGAACCCATATCAATGTCTGAAGTAAAAGATACTATAGAATTATTATAAGGGCTAATATAATCTACATTTAATGTTCCAGTATAAGGATGAGAATCAAATACTATCGTATCATTAGTATTAGATAAGTGTAAGTATCCATCATCTGCGGTATTTAAATATGAGTTATCAGCATGATTTACTAAGTTAAGATAGTTTACATTACATAGACTATGAATATAATCCAAATCAACATCACTGATAGCTTTATATAATGACCATTGACTGACATTTGAAGTTATAGAAGATGTTTGATTTGTTGAAAGATTATTTAATATTCCTAAATTAGTTGATATACTATTAGCATAAGATCCAGTTAAAGAAGATATATTGGCATTTGAAACAAGTAGATTCCCATTAATAACAAAGTTTCCTAAAGTAGAAATAGTACTATTATTATAATCATAACCATTAAAATTCACACTAAGAAATGTTGTTGATATGTTCTGAGCTATTGATGTGTTATTTTGGTACAACGTAGAAAGTTTTATTGATGACCCAGAACCTAATACATTTGTAGATAAGATACCAAGATAGTTACTATCTATATAATTAATTGTAAATGATGTATTGGTTGATGATGGTACATAGTCTTTAATGCTACTTCTTGCGTAAAAGATAGTAGAAAAGTTATTGTTAATAGTATTCTTTAAATTTAGATTACTAAAATTAGCTTTACCTTCAAAAATAAAAGATGATAATGTTGTTGATATACCTTGGATTACATTTGAAGTAATAAGACCATAGTTAGTTAATGTAGAATTAAAAGATGATACATTTCTCAAATTTTCTAAAACTGTAGAACGTAAAGTAACAGTAGAAAATAACATAGTAGAAACATAAAATGTTGATGTTATTGATGATATGGTAGAATAGTAACTTAGTGTAGAATCATAATATTTGATAGTAGAATATGTTGATACTTGAATATTTCTAAAAGCATTTGGATAAGAAAAGTCTTGATTATAACCAACTAAATAAGATATGTTCTTAATAAAAGAGTTTGAAGTATATCCTTGAATAGAATTTACATTGAGTACATCCAAACCAATACCATTATCTGTATAGCCAACTATATCTTCACAGTTATATAAATGAGAACGTTGAGATGTGTTAGAACCATATCTTGGTATCTCACCACCATATCCAAGATATAGATCACCTTCTGTATAAATATAGTTGACATCAGTAGAATATATATTCATTTCAGTGCCTATAGCTGACCCTTTAATTCCAATAGAAGCCATATCATTCCGTGACCCAAGACCCCCTCCATTTACTATAGAGGTTTGTATTCCTCCGCCTACGAATCCAGCTGGAGCCCATTGGTCAATGGCGCATACTTTAGCGAAATCAAAAGGAGCAAGAATAGAAGCATATCCAGCGTATAGCTGATTAGAGAACGTTCCTAAATTTTGATTGACACCACCAGTGATAGATATACGAGAAGGACCACCTATCAATTCTCCTATTGTATTTAAGGCACTATCAGCGTTTATTTCTATTAACGCAGAAGTATTTGGTAATTTCTCAGTAATATAGTCATAGTTCATACGAATATATGAGCCCGCACCATATCCTGCGGTACCTAAATATGCGCGACCTCTATAGTCATAATTAGTAAAAAAAGGGAATTCATCAGATGGTACAACTAATCTATAATTATGGCTAAATCCTTGAATTGCTCCAGTTGGAACAATATAACCATCAGTAGCCAATTTAAACTCATTTGTTGTAAAAGTAAAATCTGTTGTGATGCTTTCTATGTCAAAGCAATTAGTAGCTAAATTTACATTAGAAAAATATTGATTCATATTTGGAACATTATAAGTATTAGCGTCTCCAGTAATTAAATTATTATTAAGATATAAATTGTTAGTTATTCCACTAAAAGCTCCTCCACCATATACATTTAAAGTATTTATATTATTGATATTATGACTATTAGCATTAATATCTGTTTGCGCAGGGAAATATGACCAGTTAGAAAATGATGATGGATTATATATTGTTGAAAAGTTTGATAATACTCCTAAAGATGTTGATAACTTGTTTGCGAAACTTCCAGATATTGATGATACAGATAATGATGATATATTTCCTTTTAATGATGATAGATTTGAAAAAGAAGCATTAATAGAAGATATAGTGTAAGCAGTTAATGATGATGTTAAAATAGAATTTGTTTTTAAAGAAGATATTTGGGCTTGTTGTGATTGTAAATAAGTCGTTGATATTCCATTAACATTTAATAGATTATAATTATTCATATCAACATTATGAATAGCTGGGTATTGAGACCATTGTAAAACAGATGTAGAAACTGTTGATATAAGAATATTAGAACCATTTAAATAAAGTTGTCCATTTACAACATTTAATACATCAATAGATGGATTTGCTTTATCTCTAAAATATAAATCAGTTGTAAGAATATTATTCGCAGATATATCTGTTGTTATAATATGATTTGTATTAAGATAATTATAAACTGTACCATTATTAGCATAAAATGTATTACAAGATAAATCTACTGTCGCAATATAGTTGGCAGATAAGTCTATAGTTTGTATCTTATTAGCGGAAATGTCTGATGCGGAAATATCTATCACATGTATTTTAGTAGCGGATAAATCATCAATAGTTAAATATGGATAATGTGTTGGTAACGGAATCTTATTTCCATTCGTAATTCCTATATACCAATTTGAATCAATTAAATTAGTATATAGATTGTTTCTTTGTTTAGTATTGGTATTATTTTGCCAATTGGTGATACCAATATTTTGATTCCATGAAGCCATATCTAACAATGGTCATGATATTTAAAAGCGATCTCAAGGTTAATTTGGGCATTATCTGGCAATACATAAGGCTGGTCTGCGTCATCCCTCATCTCAATTGTTACATTAGTAAAAGAGTCTTGCGCAATTTTAGTGAGGAAATTGATAGTAAGTGCAGTATAATTAGTTACTCCTAGCTGAGGACTATTGACGGGTATAACACATAATACATTATGTTTACCATTAGAACCCATTGCGCTACCAACAGCTAAATTAGAATATAAATATATACATTGAGTTCTTACAAGATTAGGATACGAGTCCGCAACAATAGGTGTACCACCAGTTACCGCAATCATAGAATTGGCTGAGGTGGAACCTTGTAAAATAGATGGTTGAGCGAAACCAACACGAGAGTTTAATGTATAATCTGCTACAAAAGAACCACCACTATTAGGATTGACTAAATATCCGGGTGGTAACTGAATGTTATTATACACAGTATTAAAAAGAGGATTATCATAACCTACCATTTCATAGTATTTAGTAGCATCTGCCCCAGTGAATATAATCTTGTTCTGGGTACTATCATAGGTAAAAGAACAGTCATTTGATTGGAAATAAGGATTGTAACCTCCATTATCATTCGCTGCGGCATTATTTAAAAGATTCACAAAATCTTGATAAGATGATATGTAACGATTGATAGAATATGCGCCAGATGTAGGTTCATAACCGTAAGGAAGAATTCTTATACAGCGTAGATTAGCTGAGGTTATAGGGTCATTCTGATTATTTTTCTTAGCATATACAAACTGTAACTGATAATCGGGTAGATTAGGCATAGGTGTAGGAATTGTGGCACGAAGTAGTTGGCATCGTTCTGCGTTCAGAATAGGTGTTACATAATTAGCTTGGAATGTATTGAAAAATCCATTATAAGGAGTCTGAGTATCATCCGAACTACTAATAAAGATTCTATCTGGCTGATTCACATACGATTTAACGGGCATTCTATACTAGATTAATAATATTCAAAACCAATTTCTAAATTTATATTCTCAGAATCTGGAAAATTAAATTCATCATTAGTATCTGTTTTTAAAGTAAATTCTATAGAATAGATTTCTTTAGGGATTTTATATAGTGGATATTTCTGAGTATTATTATAGTATGCGACACCTAATGATGATGTGTTTAATGGAACTGACATTAAGAAGTTTGGAGTTCCTCCATTCTCAGAACTATAAGATGATGAAGATGCGATGTTACAATATACATTTACATTCTGACTATACACTAAACAAGCGTAAGATTCCGCTGTGTAAGTTGGTGTATTAAAAGATAGTCCTAATAATGTTTGAGGATTATAGTCTGGTACTGGTCTTAACCTATTCTTATATGGTATAATATCTAACTGTTCTCCAGACCATGTCATACCAAGTCTAATATTTAAAGTTCTGCCTTTAGAATATGGTTGTCCTGGCATACCTTGGATTCCAAAGTTGTTGGTTGTATACTGTTTCAGAATTTCTGACGCATCAAGAACATTAGGGTCATCATAACCTGCGTAAATATAGAAATATTGTAGATTTCCAGAACCATCATAAACATTATTACCATTGAAAGAAAATTTGTTACTAGAAGCATCAAAATAAAAAGATATATCTCCACTTCTAAAATAAGGATTATTAAAATCATTAACACATGCTTGAGATAAATCATAAAGTAAATCTTGATATGTATTATAGTATCTATTAATAGGATATTGTGGTGGTACTAAATCTCTAGAATAGTAAGAAGGATTTATTCTTATAGATTGTAAGTATTCTGATTCTGGAGGTACTGGTTCTTGATAAGGAGAATTGATTGGAAGTCTGTAATACCAGAATGTTAGTTCTGTATCTGGAATATTAGTGGTAATGATAGGAATTGTTGATTTGAGTAAACAAATAGATTTTACATTTAGAAATGGTGTTTTAAAATTAATTCTAAATGTATTGAAAAAACCAATTGCGTTAGTAGAATATACTATTTCAGAATTATCATCTCTAGAATTAATAGATACTTTATCTGGTTGATAAACAGATGATTTGAAATTATAATACATTTTTACTATATCTGCGTTTCTAAGATTATCCAGTGCTTCTTGGAGTTGTTCCATCTAATATAGTAGTTGTTCTATTATAGTTATTTTCTGAACCAGTAGCCCATCTTAAATTAGATAAACAATTGTTTTGAGGATTTCTATCTATATGGTCAACATATGGTTTAGATTCTGGATTAGGAAGAAATGTTTGGGCTACTAATCTATGAACCGCATACTTCTTTTTCTTTAAAGATATTCTTAAATAAGATCCACCATCTAAAGATGGTTTGAGGATTCTTTTGTTATTATAAACATTGCCGGATAAATCTACAAAATAGCCTTCTAAATTAGGTATTGGTGTCTTCTCCATATATTAATAGAATAGATATTAATCAAAGGTACAAATAAACATAGACTCTATTGATGGAGTTACTTTGTCTTTAACTTCTATTCTATCACGTTTATAACCATATAATGGTACAGTATTAACTAATTCTCTTAAAACTTTTCTCATATTCTTTTTAACTATTCTTTCTAAATTCTTTAATTTGTACTTATTCTTAGCAAGATTGTTAAGCTTATCTTTATTTTCTTCTCTATATTTTTTAGAATGCTCAATATAATAGTCTCTATGTTTTCTATGATATTCTCTTTGATATATTTTTTGATATAGTTTAGTGTCAGATGACATATTTTAAAGAATAAAAAGTTTTTTAAATCTATGTATCTTTAGATGGATTATATTATCGCTATACCTTCTTACCAACGAGCTAATGCTATAAAGACTCATACTCTACGATTCTTAGAAAATAGTAATATACCAAAAGAGATAATTAATATATTTGTAGCAAATGATTCTGAGTATGAAGAATATAAAAGGGTTTTAGGAAATGAATATTCACTAATTGTTGGTTCTGAAGGATTAGTAAATCAGAGAAACTTTATCTCTCAATATTATCCTATTAATCAGAAAATAGTTTCTATGGATGATGATATTCAAGATGTAATGATAAAAGATAATGATAAGTTAGTTAGTGTTAATAATCTATATAATTTAGATAATATTTTAAGATTAGGATTTCAAACAATAGAAAAAGAGAATTGTAATCTATTTGGTTTTTATCCAGTGTTAAATAAACTGTTTATGAAAGAATCTTTAGATTATACTACTGGTTTAAGATTTATAGTTGGTTCATTCTATGGTTATATTAATAGTAATATCTTTTTAACATTATCAGAAAAAGATGATTATGAGCGAACAATAAAGTACTATCTTAGAGATAAGAAAGTAGTAAGATTTAATGGTATTAGTATTAAAACAAAGTATTATAAGATGAAAGGAGGTTTACAAAGTTTTAAAGATAGAATGGAAAAACAATTAGAAGCAGTTCACTATTTACTTCAGACATATCCAACATATATTAAGAGAAAGAAATCTTTTAAGAATGGGTTTCCAGAAGTTCGTTTTGTTTTGATTGATTAAGTACTAATGGGGGAGGGGGG
>TBL_comb47_HYPODRAFT_10005817_pt1 | contig 13576 bp, 11 predicted proteins | sample TroBogypolimnion_40_FD_10682 | JGI IMG/M metagenome (IMG submission 10682)
AGTGCATCATACTGAACTGCACCTGTTCCTCCCCAGGTTAATCCGGACGGGACCGGTGCTGAGGTCGTATTCTGAGTTCTGATCGTACCATTATTTGCCACAGTGGATGGCGTTCCTGCCAGTACATTTGTCCCCATATTTAAAGTACCTCCGACGGTTGTTGTTAACGTCCCGTTTACAGTGATGGTACCACCGGTTAACTGGATCCCACCCGTATTACCAAGAGTCAGATTATTATAGGTTGGTGTAGCATAAATGGTCTGATTGCCGCCAGCAAGGTTGTAATTGACAGTTCCACCGGTCATTATTACAGTTAAGAAGTTTGTTGGAAAATTACTCCCGGCCTGACCACCAGTGGCAGAACCAAGCTGCAGGGTTCCGGCAATGGTCAGGGTCCCACCTCCTGGTGCACTCCTGTTCGCACTGTAGGTGGACTGGTTTAACGTTGCCCCGGTCATAATATTTAAATTTCCGGTTATCGTGGTGTTTGCACTTAGTGTGACTGCTCCGGCCGTATTGCTGATCGTTAAATTAGCCGGCTGATTTGCCGTTAATCCCGTTCCGGTTACCTGGGCTGCCGTCCCATTGTACTCATAATTCGCCCCGGCGGTATAGGTCCTTGTTAATGTCTGAATATTGCCGGCAGCTCCGGAAGAGGTGATCCCTGCCGTTGAGCCAACCTTAAGAGTTGCGCCTAAGGCATTTATAAAAGCGCTAAGAGTTCCACTGATAACACCGGCCGGAGCCATGATAAGTGTCCCATTGTTGGTAAAAGCACTAGTCGTTAAACCTGCTGTTACAGTTCCGCTAACCGTTCCTGTGGCAGTTGTAGCTAAGGTAATACTTAATTTAGTAGATGTCAATGAGAGGGTTACCCCTGTTCCAACAGTGAATGAAGTAGTAATGGTAATAATATTACCGGCAGTTCCGGCAGCAAGGGTACAGTTTCCGTTGATGGTCAGACTATTTAATATTATAGAAGGCACAGCTGTAATGTTCGAAGATGCAGCACCGATAATAACATCATCGTTGGTAGAGGGTGCTCCGCTTGGACTCCAGTTTGTGCCTGTTGTCCATACTCCCCCAGTTGTCGGAGACCATGTTTTGGTTGCCGCCTGTGTAAAAGAGGATATGAATAAAACGACCATAAACAAAACAGCCACTCTGACCGAAGAAAGGCATCTCCGGAAACGGCGCTCTTTTGCCTCTGAGCTTGCACGATCCTGAATTCTGGCAGGAGATCCTGAAAAATCAAAACTATGGAACAAGGTTCCGGTTGAACCGGGAATAGAAAAATTTGGCAGAGATTCGGAGAGGTGAAGGGTTTTCATATCCTTTATTTTTTTGTTTTTCAGTTCAGAGGTTGAGGAAATGGTTCTATTGTTTCTGTAGTTCCTGTGGTTTCTGTGGTTCCTGTGGTATCAGGTGTTTCCAGAGTTTCTGAAGTTGCTATGGTTCCTACCGTTAAGGTGGTTCTATAGATCCCGAATAGTCCCGTTACATGATTACAGGACCTAATTTCTTTCGTTTCAGGAATGATTCGACGTTGAAGAGCATGGTGAAACGGATCGTGTTGGCCAAAGGGTTATTGTGCTCAAATGGTATTAAATACGAAACATCAATCGCCGCAACATTCAGTTTCACCCCTACCCCGGCAGTAAAATATTTCAGGTTTCCCTTATACTGCGATTCATTAAAGTAACCAGCTCTTACAGCAAACTGCTTCCTGTACCAATATTCAGCACCCAAAGAGAGGGTAACTTCCTGAAGCTCCTCTTTCATCCCGCCCGGGGCATCAGTGAATGAACTAAAGATGCTGCTTATCACAGATTTACTTGAATTATTGTCGGAAATGACGTTCCCGGAAGCATCAACCCTGTTCACCGGAGTCGGAACAAGCAGTTTATTTAAATCTATCGAAAGTGAGAAAGAACTGGAATCCCCTAAATCAGTAGGTAAAGGTGGTACCCAGCTTCATATTGGCCGGCAGAAATTCCTTGGTCGTCCCCTGATTGTAGGATATCTTCGAACCCATATTGGAAAAATTAACCCCTGCAGCAATCGAATTTTTTGAGCCTTCCTTTCCCAGTCTGCTTTGATAATAGAACGAAACATCAGTGGCAAATGCATTTCCCGCACTGAATGTCTCAGCACCGGTCTGGGTACTCGCAAAACCGCCAGAAAGATCCGAATGAATATAACGTAACGATACACCACCTGAAAAATTATCACTCAGCCTCCTGGAGTAACTAAAATCAAGGGCGAACTCACCCGGACTTATACTTCCCACATTTGTTTTATCTACTGAAGTGAGATTAACCTGCCCCATGGTAAAATAACGGAGTGAGGCACCAACTGCCTGAGTAGGATCAAGCTGATAAAATCCTGAGAGATAAGCAAGGTTAACATCCTTTACCAACTGCCGCAACCAGGGGGTAAAAGAGAGCGAAAATCCCCACTTCTCCCCGTCAAAGGCAAATTTCGAAGGATTCATGTATTGAGAATTTGCATCCGGAGAGGTAGCAGCACCAACATCCCCCATGGCGCCATGACGGGAGTCTGGTGTAATGGTCAGAAATGGAACAGCGGTAGAAATGGGATTATAACGTACAACCTCCTGGGCAATCACAGCCGTTTGAACAATACCCATTAAACAAAAAAAAGCGAATAGAAAGAAAAGGTTAGTCCTGAATTTCATGGATAAAGTCATTTGAAGAAGGTTAGTAATTACAAATGTTTACACACTATAGCACTCAGAAGAAGCAGGATAGCGAAAGCTATAACCAAAGATAAAATATTTAATTCAGAAAATTTAAAAAACAACAAAATATATTTTTTTAAGTTAATATAATCAAAGAATGTTTCCGCTACAAGGGGATTACAGCAAAAATAAACATTGGTATTTATTGATTAATTATCTTAAAAAGGCAAAATTATTATCATTAAGTAGAGTTACAAATGCAGACATTCCATGATAGGTGATAATATATCATGGATGACAATAGTACGCTCTTCACAGGCTGCATTCGGGGCGAAATCTGATTATAATTACCTGGCTATTGATCTTCAGGAAGTGTAGAAAAAAATGTCGGGTTCCAAAATATTCAAAACACAATAAATTAAGGATGAATTGCAAAAAAGACTAAATTTACTGCTTAAGATCTGAGAACATTACCTATATACCTGTTTCCGGGGTAAATCCTCTCTTTATATTAAAAACACTGCATTATGAAGAATACATTCACACAATTAGGTTGCGGTGTTCTGCTCCTGGGATTTGGATTGGTTTTTACCACTTCCATTCAAATTTAAAAAGTATCCCTTCTATATGATTTATCCGCAGGAAATGGATTTGAGAAACCAATTGGTGCAGGTAAACTATTCGGTTAAACCAGACAATGAATTAAGACTTTTTTATGCGGTAAAAGGGACGAATGAAAAAATAGATATTGCCAATCATAACGTTCCATCAGGTTTTAAGCGGGAAGGTTTTTACGTGGCCGAATGGGGCGTAATCACAAAGTAGACGCTGAGAATTGGGATTTTAGGGCACTTTCACCTGACTTAATCCAGGTTTGCCAAAACATTGAAAAAAATTGCTCGTTCTACAGCTTTCGTGAGTAAAAAGACATTAAAAATACATAATAAATTGATATTGAATAATTTGCGGAGAGAGTGGGATTCGAACCCACGGTACCGTTACCAGTACAACGGTTTTCGAGACCGTCCCATTCGACCACTCTGGCATCTCTCCTGATTTTATACAAACTGGAATACAAAAATAAGAAATTCCGCCGGTTTCAACAAATCTAAGCCAGGGCGCGACTGTTATTAGTCAGGGCGCGACTTGTAAAAGTCAGAGTGCGACTTAAAGTCGCGCCCTGACTATTTTAACTGGAATCCTAAATTATTCAAATCCATTTCCTTTTATCTAAAATTCGCTGTATATTTAATTAATATTTAATGATACTTAATTTAAATTTGTTATGAACCTGAAAAACAACGTCTCCATCGTCATTAACGACGAAGCCATGAAGAATATCCAGGCTGGCCTTGATATGATTCATTCGAATTTACCCAACCTCATCACACTTACGCCTGAACAACGGCGTGCACTGCCCAAAATGGGAAATAAAACACAGGCTTTTGTATCTAAATCCATTGATTATGCCCGGCAAAACCCTGATGTCCTCCCTAAATATCTGGATATTACTGAATATGCTAAAGATGTCGACGCATTTAACCGGCTTTTTCAAATTGCAGCACCGGCCCAAAAACTAGTTGAGGAAGTTGACGACACTATGTTAATGGTCGGAAGTGAAGCTTACACTGCATCTCTGGCCTTTTATAGCGCCCTGAAAACTGCCATTGCGGCAGGGGAGGTGGGTTTAAAAAGTGTTTATGACGATCTTTCAGCACGTTTCCCGGGAAGACCAACCACCAAACTTCCAAACGCTTAAGCTAAATTTGTTGGTTCACTTTCGTTGATCCCGTTAGGGATCTTATATGGGTAGAAAATTTAATTAAATGACCATTTCGTCCCATCGAGGACTAAATATATCATCAATATTAGATTTTTCTATCCCTATTAAATATCTGCAGANCAATCAAAATTAGAAAAACAGAGTTGTACTTAGGTTTGTTTCATAATATAACCTATTAAGAATAAGGATACTCAAAAATCAAAATTAATAGCATCTCCTGTTTTCTTTCACTGTTCCCTTACCAACTAAATAACTTCGCCATTGCAGATATTTTATTCCCCGCCGAAGAAATATGCGACTAAGCCGGACTTATTTTACTGAATTACGGACTCTTTTTGTTGGTTTTTCAAGTTTTTCCGGAGAAATCCGTAGATAAACTATTGGATACCAAAGATATTTGCAAGAAAACCGGAGTAAAATTCAATGGCCTTAATATACCGTTGTAGTTTGCCGGAGAAATTAAGGTGAATGAACATAATCGGTAATTCGGCACCGGTTTTTCCAATCAATAACTTCCAAATAAAATCACGATTATATCTGAAGTAATCAATACTATTGATAAATTTGAACGCCGATCCAAATACTATTGATTTTAATGTTATTGAATATTTTTGTACAAAACATTATTCATCATTTAACTTAAAAATAGAGCTACAATAAACCAAAGGATGAATAAAGTAACCTTCCAAACCTTATTAAACTCCTTCCGAAAACTGGCTTACTCCGAACGTGATAAAGGCGACAAGTTTGAGCGCTTAATGCAGGCTTACCTTCAAACGGATCCCAAATATGCGTACTTATTCAAAAACGTATGGCTTTGGAGTGAATTCCATGGCAAGAAAGATCTGGGTGGACAGGATAATGGTATCGATTTAGTAGCACTCACCATTGAAGGTGATTACTGGGCCATTCAATGCAAATGCTTCAATGAAGATACCTATATTGATAAGCCGGCAGTTGATTCCTTTCTTTCGATGTCAAGCAGGGAATTTAAAAATGAGAATTATCAAACGGTGAGCTTCGCTCACCGGCTATGGATTTCGACTACCAATAAATGGGGCGCCAATGCTACGGAAGCCATCCGAAATCAAAACCCGCCCGTTACGCGATTAAATCTTACCGATTTGCAGGAAGCTCCTGTCGATTGGGGAAAATTGCAATTGGGGATTACGGGCGAACATTCACGGACCCCAAAGAAAGAGATTAGGCCGCACCAGAAAGCGGCACTGGATAATACCCACGAATATTTCAAAACAGCCAACCGTGGTAAACTGATTATGGCATGCGGTACCGGCAAAACCTTTGTATCGCTCCGAATTGCCGAGCATGAAACCAACGGCACAGGTTTGATCTTGTTTCTTGTCCCATCCATATCACTCCTGGGGCAGACTTTAAGGGAATGGACAGCTGATGCCCGGGAACCCATTAATGCAATCTGCATTTGCTCCGATCCCGAAATTTCGCGTAAGAAATCGAAAAATGATGATTCAGATAGTTTCAGCATTATTGATCTTGCACTTCCGGCTTCAACCGATGTAAAAAACATTGTTCATCAATTTAAGCAGTTACGTAAAATTGAAGGTGCCGGAATGACAGTTGTTTTTTCGACTTACCAATCAATTGATGTTATAGCACGCACACAGAAGGAATTAATCAAAAAATCGGACGGATATGGCATTTTCGATTTGATTATCTGCGACGAAGCACACCGCACAACGGGAGTGACACTCGACAATGAGGATGAATCGGCCTTTGTTAAAGTTCATGACAACGATTTTCTGAAGGGACGAAAACGGTTGTATATGACCGCCACACCGCGTCTTTACAGTGATGATGCTAAAGGGAAAGCGGCACAGGCCGAAGCCATTCTTTGTTCAATGGATGATGTGTCGCTTTATGGCGAAGAGATGTACCGGATTGGTTTTGGAGAAGCTGTCGAACGCGATCTGCTAACCGATTATAAAGTGTTGATTCTTACTCTAAGTGACCAGGATGTGCCACCTGCCGTTCAAAAGATGATCGCCAATGACGAAAACGAAATCAACAGCGACGATGCCTCAAAACTGATTGGTTGCATCAATGCATTGTCGAAACAAATACTGGGCGATGAGGGGATTCTCAAAGCATGCGATCCTGAACCGATGCGCAGGGCAGTTGCATTCTGCCAGAATATCGCGATCTCAAAAAAGATAACTAATACATTCAATAGCACCACCTCTTTCTATATCAATTCGTTGCCTGTAACCAAGAAAGAGCAGATGGTATCGGTCGCATCGGAGCATATCGATGGGACGATGTCCGCGCCAAAACGCGATGAACTGCTGGGTTGGCTCAAAGATGGGGGCGATAATCCAACCGACTGCCGGATTCTGACCAATGTTCGGTGCCTAAGCGAAGGGGTCGATGTGCCTACACTCGATGCCGTATTATTTCTGTCGGCACGCAACTCGCAGGTGGATGTAGTACAATCGGTTGGCCGTGTGATGCGCAAATCGCCGGGCAAAAAATATGGCTATATCATTATTCCTGTGGTTGTTCCTTCGGATGTGGAAGCCGACAAAGCATTAAATGATAACGAACGTTATAAGGTGGTTTGGACCGTATTGAATGCGCTTCGTGCACATGACGACCGTTTCAATGCCACGGTAAACAAAATTGAACTCAACAAAAGCCGGCCGATGCAGATCCTGGTCGGACGGCCCGAATATACCTTCGAAGACGATGGGTTACCTATTGCTGCAGAACCGCAATCCGGATATCCGAATCAGACGATCAGCCAGCAAATGGCATTGCAATTCGAACAATTGCAGAACATTGTCTTTGCCCGTATGGTGCAAAAAGTTGGAACACGTAATTATTGGGAACAATGGGCAAAGAGTGTCGCTGATATTGCAGAGCGGCAGGTTGAACGCATCAACCGGTTGATTAAAGAAGATGTGACCCACCAGCAGGAATTTACCAATTTTTTGGGTGGTCTGCGTAAAAACATCAATCCGGGTATTACCGAACAGGAGGCGGTTGAAATGCTTTCGCAGCACATCATTACCAAACCTGTGTTTGAGGCCTTGTTCGAGGGATATTCGTTTGTGAAAAACAATCCCATTTCGGTGTCAATGCAAACGATGCTCAACCTGCTCGAAGCCGAATCGATCGAAAAGGATACCGAAACATTGCAGAAGTTCTACGAATCGGTGAAGATGCGGGCCGCAGGCATCGACAATGCGGAAGGGAAACAGCGCATTATCATTGAGTTGTACGACAAGTTCTTTAAAACTGCGTTCCCCAAAATGGTTGAGAAACTGGGGATCGTTTATACGCCGGTCGAAGTGGTCGATTTTATCATCCATTCCGTAGACCATGTGTTGCAAAAGGAATTCGGCAGAACCATCTCCGACGAAAACATACATGTGCTCGATCCATTTACAGGAACGGGAACTTTTATTACGCGCTTACTGCAAAGCGGCCTGATCAAACCCGAAGATCTGGAGCGCAAATACAAAAACGAATTACATGCGAATGAAATTGTATTGCTCGCCTATTATATTGCCGCAATTAATATCGAAAATGCTTACCACGATATATTAAAAGGGTTTGGGGTACAGGGTATGGGGGACGGGGTACAGGGTATGGGGTTTGGGGTACAGGGGACGGGGAATGAAAACAAAATAAATGATTATGACAACAATCAACTCATTCAAAGACCTGATAGTTTGGCAGGAAGCAATGAACCTGGTAGAAATGATTTATCTGACTTCTCAAAGTTTTCCGAGGGAGGAAATATTCGGATTGACAAGTCAGATGCGACGAGCAGCGGTGTCGATACCAGCAAATATAGCGGAGGGCTACGGCAGGAAAACACGGAAGGAATATCTTCAGTTTCTGTCAATAGCAAATGGATCACTGACAGAATTGGAAACACATCTATTGATAGCCCATCGGATCAAGTATCTGGAATACCAATCCTTGGTAAAGATTCAGAATCAAATTCAGTCAACAGGTCGATTAATGACAGCGATACGCAAAGCATTAACCCCACACCCCAACCCCTAAACCCCATCCCCTACACCCCATTCGACGGCATCTGCCTCACCGACACTTTCCAATTGGGTGAGAATGACGGTAACGAAAAAATGTTTTCGGAAATGTTTCCGCAAAACTCCGAACGTGTTGAAGCCCAAAAGAAGGCACCGCTACGGGTTATCTTTGGAAATCCACCCTATTCGGTAGGGCAGAAATCGGCTAACGATAATTCNCAAAATCAGAGCTATACNCATTTGGATGAACGTATTTCTAAAACCTATGCTGCANNAACTGATGCCACCAACAAAAACTCTTTATACGATTCATATATCAAAGCCTTTCGGTGGTCATCCGANCGCCTGGATAAAGAACANGGTGGAATCATTGCCTTTGTATCGAATGGGGCATGGCTCGATGGGAATAGCGCCNATGGNTTTCGNAAATGCCTCGAAAAAGAATTCTCAACCATCTATGTTTTCAATTTGNGAGGCAATCAACGGACAAGCGGAGAATTAAGCAGAAAAGAGGGTGGAAAAATTTTTGGATCAGGTTCCAGAACCCCAATTGCCATAACTATCTTAGTAAAGAAAGGGAAATAACGATGTCCGATGAGAATAAAAATATCATCATTTATCACACGGCTGATGGCAAAACCAATGTGTCGTTATATGCCAAGGACGGAACAGTCTGGATGAACCAAAATCAATTGGCAGAACTTTTTGACACCCCGGTGCCAAATATCAGTATACATATATCTAATGTACTGAAAGAATGAGAGTTAAATCAAATTTCAGTTGTTAAGGATTACTTAACAACTGCCGCTGAAGGTAAAGATTATCAGGTTATTTATTACTCTTTGTTTAGAAGTCCGGCTCATACTCAAATATGCTTCAAAGATATTGAAATATTGACCCTTAATTTAAATTGACAATGAAAAGCGAAATTCTTATTTACCAGACCGAGGACGGTAAAACGAAAATTGACATCCGTCTTGAAGACGAAACGGTGTGGCTTTCTATTGATCAGATGTCAGAACTGTTTCAAAAGTCGCGGGCCACTATCAACGAGCATATCCTTCATATCTATAAAGAGAAGGAGTTGGAAAAAGATATATCAATGAGAAAAATCGGAATTTCCGATTTTTCTACAAAACCAACCAATCTTTATAATTTAGATGTCGTTATTTCTGTGGGATACCGTGTAAAGAGTCTCCAGGGAACAAAGTTCCGTCAATGGGCAACTGCCAGATTAAAAGACTACCTTATCAAGGGTTTTGCCATGAACGATGAATTACTTAAACAGGCTGGCGGAGGTAAATATTTCGAGGAATTATTGGCCAGAATCCGGGATATCCGATCATCGGAAAAAGTATTTTGGCGCAAAGTACTCGATATTTATGCCACCAGCATCGACTATGACCCCCAATCTGAGAACTCAATTCTATTTTTTCAAACTGTACAAAATAAAATGCATTGGGCAGCTCATGGAAACACTGCCGCTGAAGTTATTTATAAACGCATCGATGCCGCCAAGCCAAATCTAGGGTTAACCAATTTCAAAGGGCTAAGGCCAACCAAACTGGAAGCCGAGATAGCGAAGAACTACCTGAACGAAGAAGAACTGAACATTCTTAATCGAATTGTTGTGGCCTATTTGGAACTAGCCGAGCTACAAGCCCTTAACCGGATTCCTATGTATATGAAAGATTGGGTTCAAAGACTTGATGAATTTCTGAAAATTACCGGGAAAGATATATTGCAACACGCCGGTTCAATTAGTCATGTTCAGGCAATGGAAAAAGCTGAAAGAGAATATGAACTGTACCGGGAGGCTACCCTAGACGAGCTTTCCGAAGTGGAGAAACACTTCATCCAACAAATAGAACAGTCGGCTAAATCACTAAACAATAAGAAATAAACTGATGAGTAAAGCAAAAATATATTACCACGATATTGGAGACTACCTTTCACGCGAAGAAAAACTAACGATCATTCGTAAGTTGGGTTCGGTGGGCAATCCGGAAATAGGCTGGCAAATCTTAAATCCTGATGAACATGGAGATTGGATCAGTCAAAGAAATGATTTATTTGAATCGTTTATTCCGATAGTATCTGAAAATAAATTCGATTGGAAAACCCAATCCTTCTTTGTGCTTAATTCAAGAGGTAATGAAACGGCAAGAGATGCATGGGTCTATAATTCTTCAACCAAAAAGTTGAAATCCAATATGCAGCGAACCGTGGAATTTTATAATAACCAGGTAAAATTGTATCTTGAAGCAAAAAAAGATAATCCAGACCTTAAAGCACAAGGATTTATTGATACAAACGCGAAAGAAATTAGCTGGTCAAGTAGCTTAATTCCTCATTTAGAACGAGGTAATTCTGCAAGATTTGAACCCGATAAAATTTTACTAAGCGTATATCGTCCATTTTTTAAGCAACATTTGTACTTCGGCGATAAAATGATTCATCGGCGAGGACAAATGCAGGAATTTTTTCCCACCTTTCAAACTAATAACCTCATTATTTGCGTTTCAGGTTTAGGAGGTAGTAAAGATAATTCGACAATAGTAACTGAAAGTATTACTGATCTTAACTGTCTTGATTCTGGTACCCAATGCTTTCCCCTCTATTATTATGAAGAACGTCAAAAACAAAGTCCTGGTTTATTTGATGAAGCAGGTGAAAGTGAGTATATCCGGAGGGATGGGGTTTCCGATTTTATTCTTTTCCAGGCCCGGAAAGCTTATGGAAATATGGTAGGCAAAGAGGATATTTTCTATTATGTGTATGGATTTCTGCATTGCTCCGAATACCGGATACGGTTTGCAAACGACCTGAAAAAGATGCTGCCACGCATCCCGTTGGTCGATGGTGCAAAAGATTTCTGGTCATTCAGCAAAGCAGGTCGTAAGCTTGCGGAATTGCATATCAATTACGAAAGCGTTCCGGCATACAAGGATGTGAAAGTCGAGCAGTCAGGGTTTGACTCAAAGTCAAGCCCTGACTATACAGTAACCAAGATGCGTTTCCCAAAGAAAGATCAAAAGGATACGATCTTTTACAACAGCAATATCACCATCAGCAACATACCTGCTGAAGCCTACGAATATATCGTGAATGGCAAAAGTGCCATCGAATGGATTATGGAACGGTACCAAATCACCACGCACAAAGAGAGCGGCATCCGCAACGACCCCAACGACTGGGCCACCGAAGTGGGTAATCCCCGATATATCCTCGATTTGCTGCTAAGCATTATCAATGTGAGTGTGCAAACGGTGCAGATTGTAAAGGGGTTGCCGGAGGTGGGGTTTGAATGAAATAAAGAATTGAATTATTTGGAAAATGATTTATTTGGATAATTTTACAAACTCTCAATATTTACAACTTAAATCACTATGTCAGATTTCGAATATATCGTTGAGGTCCGTAGGGTTAAGAAATCCTTTAAGGAGGTGCAGGCGGTCAAAGGGGTGAGCCTGAACATTAAGCCCGGGGAATTTCTGGCATTGCTGGGCCCTAACGGAGCAGGGAAAACGACCCTGGTTGAAATGATTGAGGGGATCCAGCATCCCGATGAGGGTGAAATCTTTATAGCAGGTAAGCAATGGAAACACCACCAGCATGAACTGCACCAGATGATCGGCCTATCGTTACAGGAGACCCGGTTTATGGACAAACTCACCGCCTGGGAGACCATGCGTCTTTTTGCCAGTTTTTATAAGCTCAATTCCTATCGCGTGGATGAAGTGTTTAAATTGATTGCCCTGGAGGATAAGAAAAAGGCGTATGTCGATAATTTGTCGGGCGGACAGCGTCAGCGACTGGCCTTAGGTGTCGCACTGCTGAATCAGCCCAAAATATTGTTGCTCGACGAACCCACTACGGGTCTTGATCCCAATGCGCGCCGCGAGATCTGGAATATCCTGCTTGACCTGAAGAAAAACCATAATACCTCTCTGATTCTTACTTCCCACTATATGGAGGAGGCTGAATATTTGTGTGACCGGATCGTCATTATGGACCAGGGGAATATTCTGGGTGAAGGGACACTTCAGGAGATTCTGGCACTAGGCAGCGGCTACCGCTCACTTGATGAATTATTTATTTCACTCACAGGACGCCATTTGTATGAATAGAATAACCAACCATCAGCTTTACCGCTTAATTGCAGCCCATTTTATGGAGATTATCCGCGAACCGTCTGTCATCTTCTGGGGGGTCGTTTTCCCGATTCTGATGGCCTGGGGATTGGGTATCGCCTTTACGCAAAAAGGGGGTGTGCAGGCAAAACTGGCTATCGTTAAGGAGATTAAAGAGAAGGATCAGAATCACCAGACAAAACTGATAGCCTATCTCTCCACCAATGCCGTTATGAAGGATAGCTCCTATTCCATCGTTCTGAAAAATGAAAAACTTGGGGATGCCACCCTCACCTTTGTTGAGACTTCATGGTCAAATGCCTTCTCCTTACTTAAAAAAGGGAAAGTATCGGTAATTATCGAAGACCAGCCCACCGTATCGAAATATCATTTTGATCCTGCCAATGCAGAAGCAAAAGCAGCTTACCAGCTTGCATCAAACCTGGCAGCCGGCGGACAGCTTTCATATGCAGCCAATCAGTCAGATATTGAGCCGTTTACGATCTCCGGAACCCGATATGTCGATTTCCTTATCCCGGGACTGCTGGCCATGGGGATCATGATGGCCTGCAGCTGGGGAATCAGTTATACCATAATTGAACGCCGGTCGAAAAAACTTTTGCGAAGAATGGTGGCCACTCCGATGAAAAAGTCGAACCTTTTATTTGCACTGATCACGGCCCGCTTCTCAATGAACCTGGCAGAAGCACTGTTGCTTTTCCTGTTTGGCTGGTTCTATTTTGGGGTGAAAGTTCAGGGGAGCTGGCCAGCTCTGATTGTGTTGTTTATAGCCGGNAACATTGCCTTTTCGGGAATATCAATACTGGTATCCTCGCGGACCTCAAATACGGAAGTTGGGAATGGCCTGATCAATGCCATTGTAACACCTATGATGGTCGTCTCCGGCGTATTCTTCAGCTACCAT
>TBL_comb47_HYPODRAFT_10005820_pt1 | contig 13569 bp, 8 predicted proteins | sample TroBogypolimnion_40_FD_10682 | JGI IMG/M metagenome (IMG submission 10682)
GCGACTTTTCCCGCAGGGGAAAAGTAGTCACAGACCGCCGCTACAGGGCTGTGCAGGGTGGATTGTAGCGGCGCTCAATGAGCGTCGCAGCCGAAGAGAAGCGCTTCAGCATGCGCTAGCGACTTTTCCCGCAGGGGAAAAGTAGTCACAGACCGCCGCTACAGGGCTGTGCAGGGTGGATTGTAGCGGCGCTCTATGAGCGTCGCAGCCAAAGAGAAGCGCTTCAGCACGCGCTAGCGACTTTTCCCGCAGGGGAAAAGTAGTCACAGACCGCCGCTACAGGCCTGTGCAGGGTGGATTGTAGCGGCGCTCTATGAGCGTCGCAGCCAAAGAGAAGCGCTTCAGCACGCGCTAGCGACTTTTCCCGCAGGGGAAAAGTAGTCACAGACCGCCGCTACAATCTGCTATCCTGATGCTCTCCTGGCAGGGCCGCGCCGGCGCCCTTGGGCAGGCCGTCGCGAAAGGTGCCGAACCAGCGGTCGAGCGGCAGGGTGGATTCGCCGTAATTGCACTCGAAGTAGCGGTGATGGAGGTAGTGGAAATAGGAACCGGTGGGCAGTTTGCCATCGAGGATGGGCCCCTCAAACCCGTGATGGCCGCAGGCGGGCGCCAGCGCGGCATGCTGCAAGTTGAAGAGGAAGTGGAACGGGTGCGAGGGAACGACCCAATGGATGAGCACGACGCTCAGATAGAGGATTGTTTCCACCGGATGCATGGCCATGCCGGACCAGGGGTTCGGGTTGATGTTCTTGTGATGAAGGTAGTGGACGTGCCGGTACAGCGGCTTCCAATGAATCAAGCGGTGAACCCAGTAAAAGTGAAACTCCCGCCAGAACGGAATGGCGAAAAACCAGCCGACAAAGAGCGCCGGATGAGTGTGCCAATCCAGATAGGGAATGCGGTGGTTGGCATACAGCCACAGGGTCAGCGCCTCATACGCAGTCCAGATGAGACCGGCCACCCCGCAGGTCCAGAAGATGTTGTCATACACCTGATTGCGAAACAGGAACACCGGACTGTTTTTCGCCGGCCAGCGGGCGTCGTACTTGCCTTTCGTGCCCTCGGTCTTGAGGATGTACAACAGGAAATAATACCCGCCGTACACCAGCCAGATGAGCGCCAGGTTGCGCAGATAGATCTGCCCCAGCCAGTCCCATGCGAAACGCGTGCATCGTGTTAGATCCGGCTGCGTGTAAAACCAGCAGAACGCCGAGATGACCAACAGCGTCAAATTGCGCGGCCACATGAAGCCCGGATAGGTGAACAGCCACTTGAGCACCGCCAGCGGCCGTGGCGGCCAGGCCACCAGCGGTGCATAGACAATCGGATACGGCGGCCGCCACTCGCCTTTGGCATTGCGGGTATCGGATGGCGCGCTATCGGGCAGAGGCTGGGATGTGGGGCTGGGCATGGGTTCTGTTTGTCGCCTCCAATTGACCGCGGTTTCCCGCCCGTGCAAGCTGAAATTGCGCGGACCCGTGCACAAGGACGGGGTTGCCGGTTACCTGACGTGCCTTGTTCGCTTCAGTGATCGCCGGGCGCTATCCACGGCAAAAAGCCGAGCCGGGCGGCGGCGGGCAAGCCGTCACCAGCGCCCTCCAACTCCACGCGATCTTCAAGAGTAGTTGACGCGCTATGAGTCCGACGTGCAATCAGGTCTTGCTCTTCTCCTTCATGCCACGGTTCGCACGAGCGCCACTTGGGCCTTTTCTGTTGCGGTTGCGCTCACTCTGCAATTGCCTTAGGCAACCTGATCTCACGGGAAACCAAATGAGCTTGCGAGCAGCTTGGCAGCGGGCAAGGATGCCCGCGCCACGGTGGACCGGGCATCCTGCCCGGATCCAGATGGTCTCATTCAAATTGAGGCATTGACGCCCATTGCCACGGAATCGGCCACGACGGGTGTTTCGCCTGGGCGAATGCACTAGGCGAAGGCGACGACGGCAATGGAGCACTCGCCAGAACCGTCCGCACGGTTGTTAGAGACGGCGATCTGGCGAAAGCGGAGAGCCTGATAGATCCAGTCCGAAATCCGACAAATTTCGACAATTTGCTTGGCGCGCCGGTTCGGATGGCTAGCCTCGGCGGAAATGAAACCGCTGGTCCTCGTCATCCCTCCCGCCTTCGCCTGCGCAAACTGCGATAGGCTCCGCGGAGCTGACACCCTGAGCCAGCACCTGGTGCCACAGCTCACCAATTTTGTTTGCGCACCCGAGGACTCGCCGGCTGAAGCTGGCGCACCCTAAGAACCACCCGCCCATGTCCGACGTCAACCCGTATAGCCCGCCGCTCCAGACCGGTTGCCAGCCCGCCGCACTGTCCGCCGACCTCGTTGGCCAGGAGCTTTACTGCAAGGGGCGCCTGCTCGTCATGCACCGACTCGCCGTGCTGCCCGACCGCTGCGTCAAGAGCAATCAGGCGGCTCACGGCCGCCGCTTGCGCCGCAAGCTCTATTGGCACCACCCGGCCGTCTTCCTCTCGCTGCTGCTCAACCTGATCATCTACGTCATTCTGGCCATGTGCCTGCGCAAGACGGCGCGGATTGACATCGGCTTGAGCGACCAGTGGTACCGCAAGCGTCGGCGCGGCATCCTCATCGGCTGGCTGTTGTTTCTTGGCGGCCTGGCCTCGTTGTTCGTCGCCGCCGCGTACACGACGTCGCCGAACCTGCCCGGGGTGATTTTCCTGGGGGTGATTCTGAGTCTCATAGGCGCCTTCTACGGACTCTTCGCCGCCCGCTTGGTCGTGGCGGCGCGCATCACCGACGACTACATTTGGCTCAAGGGCGTGCACCCGGACTTTTTAGCGGAATTGCCGCCCTGGCCGCACAATCCGTAAAGGCATTGGGCAAAAAATATTTGTAAGAATGGGCAGCGAGGGTACGGTGCGGCTTTTCCTCCCCCGACCCCAGACTCACGTATGGGATCCTCGTGGACGGCCTGATCACCTTGCTTTCAACCAATCCAAATCTTTCCCACCCATGAGACGCCTCGCAATCCTCGTCGCAACCCTGCTGAGTTTGCCGACCCTGCTGGCAAAACCCCTGCCGGTGGGATCGGCCCGCTTCACCGTGGCCACCACCGACCCGATCGTGGCGTTCACCTACAAGCCGGCCGGCTATGTTGACGGCCCTCTGCTGGTGGTTTTCCATGGCGTGGACCGCAACGCGAAAGAATACCGCAACCATGCGATCGGCATGGCCGAAAAGTTCAACGCCATCGTGGTAGCCCCGCAGTTTGACACTCGCCGCTTCAACAGCGAGCGCTACCAGCGCGGCGGCGTGATGCGCAACGGCAAGCCGCAGCCACAGGGTCAGTGGACGTACGCCATCGTGCACAGCTTGGTGGCCCAGGTGCGCGCCAAGGAAGGTCGCCCGGAGATGCCCTATTACCTCATCGGCCATTCCGCCGGGGGCCAATTCCTCGCGCGCATGGCCGCTTTCTCACCGGGAGAAGCCAGCCGCATCGTGGTGGCAAATCCCAGCTCGTGCCTGTTTCCGACCCGCGATTTGCCCTATGGCTACGGCTTCGGCACCCTGCCGTCGCATCTGAGCAACGACGACGCGTTGCGCGCCTACCTGGCCACCCCGCTCACCCTCTACCTTGGCACCGACGATACCGTGGCATTCGGCAATTTCGATGATTCGCCCACCGCCATGAAGCAAGGCATGAGCCGCGTCGAGCGAGGTCGCGCGTGTTTCGCGATGGCCCGCAACCTTGCCGCCCAAAGGAAATGGGCCTTCAACTGGCGCAAGGTCGAGACCCGCGGGGTGGGCCATTCGGCCTCTCAGATGTTCGCCGCCAAGGAAGTCGAACTCGCGCTGTTCGGCAGCCCTCCTAACAGCAGCGGCGCGGCCGCCAAACACCGCCACCAACTCGCCCAGCCAGTCACCCACCCACACCGGTCGGCCGCCAAGCAGCAAAAACAATCCGCTCGCCCGCGCCCGTCGCCGCCTCTCTGGGTCTGCCGCGAGACAAAGAGGGGCACGGGCGGCCCGCCCGTGAGTTGACGCCAAGAGGGGCACGGGTGCCCGCCCGTGAGTTGGCGCCAAGAGGGGCACGGGCGGCCCGCCCGTGAGTTGAATTGGCCTGGCGCGCCTCCGCATCCCGTTGAAAAGCGCCAGTCTCGCGGCCCGTATGCTGCGGCAACGCCGCGGTGCCCTGGCCCCCCGACCTAACCAAACCCGTCCTCACAAACCCCTCCATGAAAACCCTCGTTCCCCGCCTCCTTGCGGCTGCCGCATGGTTGTCCCCTGCCCTCGCGACCGCGCAGGACAAGCCGGCCATCGCCGCCTCTCCCTACCGTGCCTGGAAGCACGCGGGCACGCTCACCATCCTCACCACGCCGCAGGGTGCCAATCTGCCGGCTGCGGCGGCCGTGACGGACTTTCCCCTCCTCGTGCGTCTGCGCCAGGATTGGTTCGACTTCAAACAGGCCAAGGCCATGGGCGAGGACCTGCGCTTTTCCAGCGCCAGCGGCGCGCCATTGGCCTATCAGATCGAAGAGTGGGACCCGGCCCACGGCACCGCCAGCGTATGGGTGCGCATCCCTAACATAAAAGGCGACGCCCTCCAGCCACTCACCCTGCATTGGGGCAAGGCCGAGGCGGAGAGCGAGTCTAACGGCAAGGCGGTGTTCAACGAAACCAACGGCTACCTCAGCGTCTGGCACATGAGCGATCCGGTTAGGGACGAGGTGGGCACGCTGGAGTCCAAAGACACGGGCACGACCCCGACGGCGGGCATGATCGGCGCGGCGCGCCATTTCGCGGGGAAGGTGGGCGTTGCCTGCGGGGAAAAAATCGCCACCTATCCGGCGGCGGACAGCCCGCACAGCACGGAGGCGTGGTTCCGCGCCGCGCAGCCGAATGCGACTCTCATCGGCTGGGGCGTGGAAGGCGGCAACGGCAGCAAGGTGCGCATGCAGTTTCGCAGCCCGCCGCACGTTCACATCGACAGTGCCTTTTCCGACGTGAACGGTGAAAGCACGCTGCCACTTGGCGAGTGGATCCATGTCATGCACACCTACAGCAGCGGCGATGGCAAGCTCTACATCAATGGCAAGCTCGATGGCGCCGCCAAGCCGTTGCTCAAGATCAAAACGCCGGCACGTGTGTCGCTCGGCGGCTGGTATAACAACTATGACTTCGTCGGCGACCTCGACGAGGTGCGCGTTTCCAACGTGGCGCGCTCGGCGGACTGGGCGAAGCTGCAATATGAAAACCAGAAGCCCATGCAAACGGTGGTGGGGCAGGTCGTCCAAGCCGGTAATGCCTTTGGCGTATTGCCGGCGGCGGCAACTTTGCCTGAAGGCCGGAGTGCCACTTTCACCGCGCAGGCGGGCGGCGCGCTCAAGCTCTATTGGACGCTCAAGCGCGATGGCAAGGAAACCCCGGTGGCGACCGATTGTTTCTCCTTCACTCTCAACGCCGGGCGGGTCACGGCCGACCAGATGGCGACCTTGCAATTCAAGGCCGTCTATCCGAATGAGGTCAAGACCAGGGACATTCCCATAACGATCAAGGAAGACATTGAGGAGCCGGTGTTTACGCTCAAGGCGCCGGCCACCTGGGACGGGCGCACTGCCATTGAAGTGGTGCCGCAGATAACTAACAAGGCAGCCATGGAGGCGAAAGGCGCCGGAGCTCTGACGATGGACTGGAGCGTGGCGGACATCGCGGTGATCAAGCAAGTCGCACCGGGCAAACTCATCCTCACCCGCGCCCAAAACAGCGGCACCGTGACCGTGACCGCCACCGTGTCCAACGGCGGCAAGCCCACCACCCGATCGATCAGCATTGCCGTCTCCGAACCCAAGCATGACCCGTGGGTCGCGCGCACCCCCGCCAAGGACGAAAAGCCCGAGGACAACCAGTTCTATGCGCGCGACGACAACAACGAGGGCACGCTCTATTACAACGGCGCGTTGGACGCAGCCGCGGACTCGGTGTTTCTCAAGGTCTATGCGGATGACAAGCCATACAAAGGCGAAAGCGCCAAACCCGCGGCGGACAAATCCTATGCCTTTGCCGTCAAACTCAAATCAGGGCTCGTCCACTACAAGGTGGAGTTCGGAACCGTGAGCGGCGGCACCGAAAAGGTGCTCCACACCGTTTCTAACATCGTGTGCGGCGACGCCTATCTGATCGACGGCCAGTCCAACGCGGTGGCCACCTCCTGGGGCAAGGACGACTTCCCCGAGACCAGCGAATGGATCCGCAGTTTCGGCAGCATGGGCCGCGATCCCAAGAGCGTCCGCTGGGGCAACGCGATCCGCAGGGCGCCCGCCGACCGCCTGACCGTGGGCTATTGGCCGTTTGATCTGGCCAAGCGCCTGGTGGCAGACCAGAAAATCCCCATCTGCATCATCAACGGCGCTGTCGGCGGCACCATGATTTGTGAGCACCTGCGCAACCCCGGCGATCCCACCGACCTGAACACCATTTACGGCCGGATGTTATGGCGCGTCCAGCAGGCCAGGCTCACCCACGGCATCCGCGGCCTGCTGTGGCATCAGGGCGAGGCTGACCAAGGGACGCTCGGGCCGACCGGCGACTACAACTACAAGGCGTATCACCAGTACTTCGTGGACTTGTCAGCCGCCTGGAAGCAGGATTATCCCAATCTTCTCAATTACTATATCTATCAGATCTGGCCCAACGCCTGCACCGACCCCTCTGCCAACGACATGCTGCGGGAGGTGCAGCGCACCCTGCCGCACCTGTATTCAAACATGCGCATCATGACCACCCTGGGCATCGTGCCGGGCTCGAGCTGCCACTATCTGCCGGCCGGCTACGAGCAGTTTGCCGCCTTGATGTGCCCGCTGGTCGAACAGGACAACTACGGCCTGGTCCCCACCAAGGCCATCACCGCGCCCGACTTGAAAAGAGCGGGGTTCACCTCCGCCGCGCACGATGAAATCGCGCTGGAATTCGGCCAGGACATGGCTTGGAACAACGGCTCAGCGGGACTGTTTGCCCTGGATGGAGTGACCGGCAAGGTGGCCTCCGGCACGGTCTCGGGCACGACCATCAAACTCAAACTCAGCGAAACCTCCACGGCCAAGACCATTACCTATCTGATAGGCAAGTCGCGCTGGGAGCAGGGCAACCTGATCTACGGCGCCAACGGCATCGCCGCGCTCACCTTCTGCGAGGTGCCGCTCGCCGGGAGCATGGGCATCCTGCCCACGAGCCAATGAAATGAAAATTCCCCGCGCGCAAGCCCCCATCTTTTTCCCACCCGTTGCTCCAAACGAGCGGCCTACCCAACAGGGTGCCCTATCCCAGCCGCAACGCGGTGGAATGGGATTGCCCAGGGCATCCCCTGGGTCTAGCATGTCCTAACATTCCAGCCGTGAAGGGGCATTCCAACCGATGGCCGCCGCCCCTGGGCCCGGACGTGATGTGCTGTGCCGACACTTCGTCGCCTTTGTGCTCGCCATCCGGCACCGATCCCCTAACTTCCTTGCAAAGGCCTCGTCCATTCCCAGTCCTCCGACATGCCCGCCAAACGCAACGCATCCCCCAAAGACACCTCCTCCGCCACCCTCGGCTGCGGCGCCTCAAGGCGCGGTGGCTTCCAGCCGCCGTGGTGGAGCGCGGCAGATGGAGAACGGTACCTTCTTGAAACCTCCAGCGGATTCGGTTGCTGCAAATCCCCCGCAACTGCCACCACCACCCGCCCCACCGTGATGAAACTCGCCCTGCTTGGCTTTGACGCTGGTTTCGGCCCAAAGCTCGCCGACACCTTCCGCCGCAACCTCCATCCCGATCTCCGCGCCGACTACGTCCTCGCCAACCCGCCCTCCAATGACTCCGACCGGTTCAGCAAGGACGATGACGTGCGCTGGCAGCCGAGCGGATCGAAACAGATTTCCAAAGGCACCCCGAAGGGTGAACGCGGGGGCGTTCACCAATTCGACGTCCCACCCAAGGGCAACGCCAGCTTCGCATGTGCGCAGGACTTCATCCATCACCATGCGCCCCACGGCATGGCCGACTTCGTGCTGACCAATGACAGAATGTCGTCCAATCAGTCCCGCGAGGGCGACATCCGCCGCGCCCCAATCGATGCCGATCTCGTGGGCTGCATGGTAGCCCTCCTCAGCCAGCTCTTCTACAGCACGCAGATTCCTGTCTGCCTCTGGTTCCTAGCGAAAAACAAGACGGGAACGGGCGGCCTGCCCGTCTCTTTATCCAAACCCGTCAAAGCTGGCCGTGCCCCCCTTTCCGGGCTCCGCACTCGCAAGGGAGAAACCCTCTTCATGGACGGCCGCAAACTCGGTATCCTCATCGACCGCGTCCAGCGCGAGTTCACTGACGCCTACTTCCAGAGAATCACCACTTCCTATCGCTCATCCCGCGAAACGGAGACAACATTGCTACGCCAACCTCGGCGGTTCCGGCAAATCCGTCATCACCACCGAGTCCTCAGCCAAGAAGGAAACCGTAAGCTTCAGTGGAACAAACCGCGATAAAGCTCGCCGGGGCTCTCGAATCACGCTAAACTTTGATCGAAGATGCTTTTGCGCAAATCAGACCACGAGTCCGCTAAACTGCGAACCACGCCACAACACAGAGGCGCGGAAGGAACCACCGTCCCAAAGACAGCACCTTCGCTCGCCGCGCTTCCGAAGATTGTCAGCCTGTTCTCTGGCGCAGGGGGGCTCGATCTCGGCTTTTGCCAACAAGGTTTCGTCGTGCCTCTTGCGATTGATTTTTCGACCGCTGCAATTCAGACGCACCAGCGAAATTTCAAGGATACGCATGGAGTCGTTGCCGATTTGGTCAAACTCGGACCATCGGGTGTTCTAGGTCTCGTCACTTCAACGATCCCGCGCGGTGAACGAATCGGGATTATCGGAGGGCCTCCGTGTCAGGGCTTCTCGCGAGGCAACCCCAATTCCCGCATCGACGATCCCCGCAACGAACTTCCAGCGCTCTACATCCAAATCGTTCGGTCTCTCCGGAAGCACTACACAGTTGATTTTGTAGTTTTTGAAAACGTTCTCGGTATGAAGGACAGAAAGCATTTGCCAACCTTTCATGCACTGTTGGCGGATCTCAAAGGGCTGCAATTTGAGGTGACTGAGAACGAACTTTGTTCCTTGGAATTCGGTGTGCCGCAGAATCGGAGGCGGATCATTTTAACGTCAATGCGGAATGGTCTGGAATGTGAACTCCCGCTTCCCAAGAAACGGAAAGGCCCTGTCACCGTAAAGGACGCAATCGGCGGGCTGCCGGATCCGGTCTTTTTTGCCCGTGGACTGTCATCGACTGAATTCCCGGTGCATCCAAATCATTGGACGATGAAGCCGAAGTCTAAGCGGTTCACAAACCCGGTTGTTGTATCTGGAGGTCGAAGTTTTAGGAGGCTCTCTTGGGATAAGCCGAGTCCTACAATCGCGTTCGGCCACCGTGAAATTCATGTTCATCCAGAGGGACGGCGGCGGCTTAGTATTTACGAGGCGATGATTCTCCAAGGCTTTCCAAAAAGCTTTGTTCTTGAAGGCAACCTCTCCGAACAAGTCGAACAAATCTCAAATGCCGTTCCGCCTCCTCTGGCCACCAGCATTGCCGCAGCAGTAAAGACGGCACTAACGAAAGTGAGCGTATGAAAACACCAGCGCCAAGTCTGGCAGATGATTCTGCCGAAATAGCACTCATTGCACAGATTCACAGGAGTGAGAAGAACAGCGACTTCGTTGCGACCACTTTGAGGACGGATGAAAGGGTGATCGCACGAGTTACCGACGGTATTTACCGGCGGCCGGGATCGGCGCTGCGCGAATTGATCTCGAACGCATATGACGCGGATGCAACCAGAGTAGTGATCAAGACCGATGCACCGAGGTTCGAACGGATTACCGTCGAAGACAACGGTCATGGCATGAGTCCCGAAGTGCTGGCTCACATGCTCTTTCACATCGGCGGAAGCGCCAAGAGAAGCAAGGAGGGGCAATCTCTCGGAGTTACTGCTGCCAATAGCCCGTATCACAGCCCAGGTGGGCGACGATTGATCGGGAAAATCGGGATTGGATTGTTTTCTGTTTCGCAACTGACCCATTCATTCCAAGTTATCACCAAGGTTAAGGGCGATAAATTCCGAACGATTGCGACCATTGTTCTAAAGCAATACGCAGACGATGAGGCCGAGGATCTCAAGCCCGGCGAAAAGAAATATGAGTCTGGGAAGGTCAATATCTGGCGGGAGAATGCGACCGATCTCGATTCACACGGAACGACAATCGTTCTGACAAGCATTCGTCCACAAGCGAGGGATACCCTACGCAGTAGGGATATTTGGGCTGCGATCGAACAGGCGGAGAACTCCGCCGGATCCGAGGAAGCCTCTTCAATCGAACCTCCGAGATTTCACATTGGGCGCGTTGGGAAGAGTGAACTGCTCCTCAAGAAAACTGGGAAAGACTACTCTTCCCTGCCTTGGGACGGTCGCGACGATCCCGATCGGGCATTCCGCAAGCTTGTCCAAGCTGTATGGGATGAGATTGGGCGATCTAGTCCAAACCCGAAACTTGAACGGATATTCGATTATTATCTTCGAATGGTTTGGCAGTTGGCGCTGGCCGTTCCTGTTCCCTATGTAGACAAGCACATATTTGATTTAGAGCCAAAAGGTTGGGCAGAAGTGTTTGAACTTTCAAATCGACCTAAGGGGTCTGCCACTCCGGCTGTTTTCATACAGTCGGAAACGATCCGAAAGCATTTCGCCCTTTCGGATCATGTTGCGAAAGTTGGCCAGTTTGATGTCTTGTTTGATGAGCTAAAGTTAGTTCGGCCAATTAGGTTTAGAGACCTTCCTGGTGCAAGTGGAGCTCTTCAAACGCCTTTAGTGTTTATCGGGAAAGTGCGTGAAGAATTCAGCAAAGTGCCAAAGGAACTGAGTGGCGGACCTTTGTCGTTCGAAGCTTACCTATTTTGGACACCAAAGATTGCACCTACAGAGCATCAGGGTGCGCTCGTGAGAATACACGGATCAAGTGGGACATTATTTGATCCAACGTTTCTCAATTACCAAACGGCGGAATTGATCCGGCTGAGACAAATAACTTGCGAAGTCTTTGTTCATGAAGGGTTGGATAGCGCATTGAACATTGATCGCGAATCATTCAATGCATCCCACCCTCATTCCGTTTACATCGCGAAATGGCTCCATAGTGCTTTAAGACAACTGGCAAGCTCCCAAAAAAAGCTGGCAAACGAAATTCGCGAGCGAACTAGAGGCGAAAGCAAGGAAGTCGCAGTTTCAGAAATCCAGAGGGTAGCTATGGATGTCTGGTCAAAGGAATCAGGTGATCCTGACTCTAAGCCTCCGGTTGTTGAATTAGCCGACTCTGAACGGAAGGCGAGCAAAGGAGCAGACGCGTATGTCTTTAGTCGTTCCGCGGTCGTCCCCGAGAGTAACAGAACTCAAACTCCGAGGCAGCGCACGCACGAGGCGATCCTGGAGGAGAAGCTGAAATCTATTGCCCAAGTGCTCGCTTCTTTTGGGTTGCTCGACGCAGTCCCAAAGAGAAAGCAAGAGGGACTTCTGCGGGCAATCTACCAAATCCTTGACGCTCCTGAGGAATAATGACCACGCCACCAAACGAACAAGATGAGGAGTGGACGGATGATGACATGTTCCCCATCACTGCATACGAAGCACCGATCCGAGAGAAGAAGCCGTTTTTGCCATGGCACAGACCACGAAAACACTTCGTGCGTCATGAGCAGTGGCAGCAACAAATCGAGATCCTAGTCAACGCGGGGCAGTTAGAGCATCAGACTCTCCGATACCTTGGTCTTCCGGGAACAGATCTTTTGGATATCCGCCATTTCCACAGAACCTTGTGCGAGCCCAAAGAACTCATGTTACGTTTTCTCGGATTCAACAGGGCTGCTCAACCGCAAGATGTGGGTCAAACAGAGCTGAACATTTCACTGGATGAGGTTCGTAAATTACCAAGAATTGACCCCCGTTCCGATGTCATAGCTGACGACTTCTGCCTCCTCGCTGACGACAGTTCATTGGCTTGGGATCGCGCCAGAGACCTTGGTCCGTTTGACGTAATCAATATTGATTTATGCGACGGTTTTGCGACCCATCAACCGGGCAGCCTCGACAACAACCACTACAACGCGGTGAGCAAGCTGATGGCGCTCCAAGCTGGAAAAAAGCAGCCTTGGCTTCTATTTCTCACGACGAGAACAGGCATACAAGACATCAACGCGGCGGTGCTGAACACGTTGATTGAAAAATATCGTCGCAATCTTGCCGAATGCGTTTCATTCCAAGAGAAGTCTTTGACGGATTTCGGAATAGCCAATGACGCCGATCTCCTGCGAGCGGTGCAGACACCGGATGGCCATTTATCAGTGTTTCTAGTCGCACTGTGCAAGTGGATGATTGGGATTGGAGTGGGGCAACAACCGCCCTTCAAAGTCTCTGTTACGAGCACGCTCGGCTATCGAGTATTGCCCGAAGCAACTCACAATGATCTGGTTTCCATCGCCTTCAGGTTCGATCCGACATTTGCGGCCGCTCCTGATCCAATGGGGATTGCCAGAGTAGAAGATGCTCGACCGAGCGAGTGCCAACTTGCCACGGCAACGGTCAGACGCGTCAAGAATCGAAAATGTGTTGATGCCATTCTCCGCGATGACCCCGCGATAATGTCCAGCATGGTTGAGGCGACGGCAGAATTGCTTGCGTTGGCTCGCTACGACATCGCGGAGTTCCGGGATTGGCTGCACACATTTTAGGCCGATCCGTCCGCAGTTGCGTATGCGTATGAAGTTCCAACTCGGCTGCAGAGACCCGTTCCGCATCGGCATCGTGCGCGACGTCGCCGTAAATAGATAAGCTTTCCAATTCGCAATACTGGCCGTAAGAGATTTTGTGCAAAATGATGGTGAGAAAAGATGATTCAAAAGAGCAACAAAGCTCCGGCTTTTCCGAATTTTCGGTCCTTTCTTCCATCATTTTGCCTCATCATCATTTTGCCCTAATTCTTCAATCTTCACGGTTCTAACATAATGGTTATTAGTTTGCAGCGCCTAAAGCGAAGGACGACTCACGGGCGGGCCGCCCGTGCCCCTCTTGGACATCACTCCACGGCATCCAAATCCAGCCCTGCATTCCGGCTCTTCGCGGGCTGATTGGGCCGCAGCATGTTCTTCTGTTTTTCCCTTTCCCCGGCGTTGCGGACGACCGGGATCGGTTTGCCGCTGTTGATATCCAAACCCGTCACATACATGGCGGTGGAGGCGGTCATGGGCAGCGGGATGAAATCCTGCACCTGCTGGAGATTCCAGCGTTCCTGCTTGAGGAACTGTTCCACCACGCCCATTTCCTTTTCGGTGCAGCCGGGGAAGCTGGAGATGAAATACGGCACGAGATACTGCTGCTTGCCGACCGCCGCGCTGAGCTCGGAAAATTTCTCCATGAACGCGGGAAAATCCGCGGCGGGCTTGCGCATCCGCCGCAACACGTCGGGATGCAGATGTTCCGGCGCCACTTTCATGTGGCCGGAGACATGATGTTGCACCAGTTCGCGCAGGTA
>TBL_comb47_HYPODRAFT_10005825_pt1 | contig 13566 bp, 8 predicted proteins | sample TroBogypolimnion_40_FD_10682 | JGI IMG/M metagenome (IMG submission 10682)
GCGGGAGGAGGCCTTGTGGGTGAGTTCGACGCGCTCGCCGTCGGCGGCAAACAGGACGGTGTGATCGCCCACCACATCGCCGCCGCGCAAGCTGTGCATGCCGATTTCACGCGGCGGTCGCGGTCCGATGTTGCCGACGCGGCCATGGACGACATCGCTGGCGTAGGACGTGCCGGTGGCGGCGTTGAGGATTTCCAGCAACGAGCGGGCGGTGCCGGAAGGTGCGTCGATTTTGTGGCGGTGGTGCATTTCGCTCACTTCGATGTCGAAGCGGTCCTGGCCGAGGATGCGGGCGGCATGGCGGGTGAGCCAGAACAAGGTGTTGACGCCCACCGAGTAGTTAGAGGCGTACACGATGGGAATCTGAGTGGCGGCGGCGCGGATGGCATCGCGCTCGGCGTCGCTGTGACCGGTGGTGCCGATGACCAGGCGGGTGCCGCGTGCCAGCGCGGCGGCAAGCAGTTGGGTGGTGAACGAGTGGACCGAGAAGTCGATGACGCAGGCGGTGCCGGCGATGGCGGCATCGAGGTCCTCGCCGGCATCATGGGTGGCGGCGATGGAGACGGCGGGTTCGGTGGCCGCGGCTAACAGGACGGCCTGGCCCATTCGGCCGGATTTTCCGGTGACAAGGATGGAGAGCATGGGGTTATGGTTACTGGTTATAAGTTAGATGTTGTTGGGGCAAGAGGATCGGTCGGATCGGTCGGATCCGACCGATCCGACCGATATCTTTTCTACTGATCTTCTGTCTGGGAGCGCAGCGGTCTTCTGTCTTCTGTCTAATTCATCATTCATCTTCCCAGACCATGTGTTTGAGTTGGAGGGCGCGGGCGCGGGCGGCGGCTTCCTCGGCGCGGGGGCCTTTGAAGGAGGCAATTTTTTTGGCGATGGCGATGGCGGGCTGCCAGCGTTGGGCGGCCTCGCAGAGTTCGAGGGCGCGGAAGCCGCAGCGCTCGAACCACTCCCATTCGGCGGGCGGTTCCTTGGTGGCGCCTTCGAGCACCGAGTAATAGGCTTCGAGGGCTTCGGCGACGCGTTTGGTGGCGGGGTTTTTGGGGTTGGGAAGTTGTTCGAGCGTCTGGCCGCGGAGGTATTGGAGGCGGTAGCGGGTGGCGGGGTCCACCTTCGGATGGGTCAGAAGTTTTTGATAGAGGGCGAGCACCTCGGTGAGGGCGGCGGGATTTTTTTCCGCTTGTGCGATGAGGGCTTCGCCGAGCAGGAAGCCGACGGGCAGGCGCAGCGGATCGTCCTTGGGCAGTGCGTCGTTCCATTTGCGCAGCAGGGTGATGGCATCGGCGAGGTGGTTGAGGTCGATGAGGAGGCGGGCTTTTTCCATGCTGGCGATGGGGCCGAGCGGGCCTTTGGTGGCGATGGCATGATCGAAGAGCAGGAGGGCTTCCTCGCGCGACTGGGGGGACGGGATGAGGGCGGCGGCGCGAGCGGCCAGCAGCCAAGCGGCCTGGGCGCGGGGTGGCGAGGTGTCCGCGGCGGCGAGTTTTTCGAGGGTCATGCGGGCGGGATTGTAATCGCCGGATTGGAAGAGATTGCGGCCGAGGACCAGGGCTGCGTCGGCGGCGCTGGGATCATTGGGGAAACTTTCGAGGAAGGCGCGGGCGGCGGCAATGGTGGCCTTCGGGTCGTTGGAAAGGTCGGTGAAGCGCAGCCGGGTGAGGGCCAGGCGGGCGGGCGGCAGCGCGTCGATGGCGGCCGGCGAGGCGGCTAGGGCGTCGAGTTGCGCGCGGGCCAAGGCGAGATCCGGCGGGGTGGCGGTGAGAGCGGCGTCGGCGGCGGCGAGGCGGGCTTCGGCCAGGCGCGGATGGTCGGGGTGGTGGCTGAGGAAGGCGGCGAGGGCGGTTTTGGCGGCGGCTGGCGGGGTGGCGGCGAGGGCTTGTTCGAGTTCGAGATCGGCGAGGGTGCCGGGAGTCATCTGCGNCGCCTCGCGGGGGCTNACGGCGACGAGTTCNCCNNGCTGGAGGCGGGNGATGGCGGCATNGAGGCGGGCGGTGTCGGCGGCTTGGGCGCTGAGGGATTTGGCGGCATCTTCAAACAGGCGGGCGGCTTGCTTTGGGTCGCCCTCGGCGAAGGCGGCTCGGGCGGCGAGAAAGGCGGCCTCCCCGCCCAGAACGGGGGATTTGGCGGAATCGCGGACAGCGGCGAGCACCGCGAGGGCTTGGGTGGTGTTGCCTTGATCGAGGAACCAGCGGCCGAGTTGGAGCAAGGCGCGGGACGCCAGCGGGTGGGCCGGGTACTCCAGGCGCAGGCGCGTCATGAGGCGGCGGGCGGCAATTTTGGCGTCCGGGCTGGGGAGGCGGTGCAAGCCGATGGCGCGGGTGTAAAGGGCATAGGCGGCGAGATTGGAGGGCTCGGTCACCACCGGCCAGGCGGCGACGGCGCTGGCGCTGCGGGTATTGATGGCGCTGGCGGCGGGCGGCGGCAGCGGGGGAATCCATTGCGCGAGCTGTTCGAGCGTGGCATCGGTGGGCGCCGGGTTGGCGGGCAGCCATTGCAGCAGGCGCTTGAACATCGCGTCTAACAACGGCGAGTCCGGATGCTCCTGGATGAAGGCCAGCAGCGATCTGGAGGCGGCGGCGGGCGAGCCTTGGGCGGCAAGGGCGTCGGCCAAGCCGATGGCAGCGGCGTGGTAGCGGCTGAGCGACTGGCCTTGGGGCTGATCGACGAGCGCGCCGAAGGCCAGGATGGCGGCGTCGGCGTTGCCCTCGGCCAGCAGCAGGCAGGCTTCCAGAAACGCGGCGTGCAGGTGCTCGGCTGGGGCGACGGAGGCTGGCTCGGGCATGGCGGCTCTGGCGGCTTGCGCATCGCCCTGATCGAGGAGAATCTCGGTTTGGCGGAGGCGGGCTTCGGCGGCGACGGCCGGATCGGGATCGGCGGCGAGCGTCTTGAGGGTGACGAGGGCGGCGGCGGCTTGATTGAGCGAAAACTGGAGGCTGGCGCGGGAGAGGACGGCTTCCCTGCGGTAGGCGGCCTGGGGGGAGTCGAGGGCGGGGGCGAAGGTCTCCACGGCCTCGGCGAAACGGCCGCTGGCGGCCAGGGCTTGGGCTTTCCAGAAATACGCTTCCGGGTCTTTGGCTGCGAACGACAGGCGCAGGAGGGTGAGAGCTTCGGCGGAGTTGCCGCTGCGGATCCAGGCCTCGGCAAGGCGGATGGCGACGCGGGGTTTCTGGGCGCTGGTGAGGGTGGGCTCCTGGAGGAGTTTGTTGAAACGCGCCGCGGCAATCTCCCACAGGCCCGAGGCCAGCGCTTCCTCGCCCTGGCGAAACGCGGCGGACGTGTCTGCCCGAGGCGCAGCGGGGTCCGCGGAGCTTACGCGGCTCGCAGGTGCCGCGCGGGTCACAAGCGGAAGAATGAGGAGGGAAATGACGAAATACGAGCGCATCGAGCGTCCAAGACCGTTCGCCATAGCACGGGGCGTGGAGATATCAACCGCTGATCCGGCGTCGCGGTGCTTTGCCGGGACAAGTGCGCGCACACCGACGCGAATGAAGAAGGATTTCATTCGGAAGCGGCTGTGATCGTCTGCGTCCATCTGAGGTTAGGAATTCTTAAGGGAACTGCATCAGGCGGGGCGGCAGGTTGGAGAGGGATAAGTCGTGAAGTGAAGGTGGAAACGGAAGCGCTGGGTGGGTGAGATGCGCGGTGGGTGAGATGCGCGGTGGGTGAGCTTAGGCCTTTGGGGAGAGGAGTTTTTTCAGTTCGGCGGGCGGAATGCCGAGGGTGGTGGCGGCTTCCTTCACATCGCCGTCGGCACGGTCAAGGGCGCGGCCCGCGGTTTCCCTGGCGAGCCAAGTGATGACATCGGCCCCGCTGGGGGCGGAGTTGATGAGTCGGTCTAGGGTTTCGGCGACGCCGCGTTGCGATGAGCCCGGGGCTGAGGCCAGGGGAATGTCCATCGGCAGGAGGATGGTGGAGGTGGCCAGGGCGCAGGCGCGGGCGATGGTGTTTTCCAGTTCGCGCACGTTGCCGGGCCAGGAGTGGGTTTGGAGGGCGGTGATGGCTTCCGCGGAGATGCGGATGCGGGCCATGCCGTTTTTTTTGGTGATGCGTTGGAGGAAGTACTCGGCCAACAAGGGCACGTCTTCGATGCGCTCGCGCAGCGGCGGGATCGCCAGCTCGACCACATTGAGGCGGTAGAAAAGGTCTTCGCGGAAGCGTCCGGCCGCCACTTCCGAGGCGAGGTTCTTGTGGGTGGCGGCGATGATGCGCACATCGGCGCTGAGGGTTTCATTGGCCCCCACGCGGGAAAACGAGCCGTCCTGAAGCACGCGCAGCAGCTTGACCTGGATGGACAGCGGCATATCGCCGATTTCATCGAGAAACAGCGTGCCGCCGTCGGCTTGCTCGAAGCGGCCGGCGCGGCGGGCGATGGCACCGGTGAACGAGCCTTTTTCGTGGCCGAAAAGCTCGCTTTCGAGAAGGTTTTCGGGGATGGCGCCGCAATTGAGGGTGATCATCTCGCGTTTGCGGCGCGGGCTGTATTCGTGGATCGCCTTGGCAATGAGTTCCTTGCCGGTGCCGCTCTCGCCGGTGATGAGCACCGGGGCGTCGGTGCGCGCCACCCGGCCCACCAACTTGAAAACATCCTGTAGGGCGCGCGACGCCCCGATGATTTTCACCCGCCCCTCGGGGCTGGGCACCTCGGCCTCCGTGCTGTCGGCGCTGCGCCGGTTCTCGTGGGTTTGCAGCGCGGCTTCCACGATGTGGCGCAGCTCAAACGGCAGCGATTCCTTACGCAGCACGTCGTGAGCGCCGCGCTGGGTGGCTTCGATGATTTGGCCGGTGGTGGGAAAGCCGGTGGTCAGAATGACCATCGTTTGCGGGCTTTGCAGGCGGATGCGCCCCAGCAACTCCATGCCATCGAACGGTTGTAGGTCGAATGCCGTCACCACCAGGTTCACCGGGGTCTTGGTCAAAACCTTGAGCGCGTTGTCCGCGTTGTCGCAGCGCAGGATGCGCAGGCCCTCCGCCGCCAAATGTTTCGTGGCCCAATCCAGAAAATCCAGATCCGGATCGACCAACAACAAGGTTTCTTCAGGGGGTTTAGCCGGCATCGTGCGCTGCGCACAGTCAATCAGGCTGGCGACCAATGACACGCAAAAAATCGCGGCCGCCCGCGACGCGCCTTGGCAGGGCCCTGTGGAACGGGACTTGCCAAGTCCCGTTACCCTCGAATCCGGCACTTGGCCAATGCCGGTCGGCTCCGTGCGATTGTCCGACAATTTCCTTGGCACGGCGGCTGGGCTTGGTAGGGTCGCGCGCTCACCGGAGAGCCCATTTTCCCATGAAATCCGCATTCTGCATGCACCCGCGCCTAACATGCCAGCGACTGGCACCCGCACGTCCTGATCGGAGGTTCCGCCATGCATGACATCATCCGCCAGCTCGATGAGAAGCGGGCGCGCGCGGCCATGGGCGGCGGCGAGAAACGCATTGCCGCGCAACACGCCAAGGGCAAGCTGACGGCCCGCGAGCGCATCGAGATTTTGCTCGACGAAGGCTCGTTCGAGGAGTGGGACATGTTTGTCGAGCACCGCTGCACCGACTTCGGGATGGAGCACGACACGGTGCCTGGTGACGGGGTGGTCACCGGTTTCGGGATGATCAACGGCCGCCCGGTGTTTGTTTTCTCACAGGATTTCACCGTGTTTGGCGGCTCGCTGTCGGAAGCCCACGCCGAAAAAATCTGCAAAATCATGGATCACGCGATGAAGGCCGGCGTGCCGGTCATCGGCCTCAACGATTCCGGCGGCGCGCGCATCCAGGAAGGCGTGGCCTCGCTCGGCGGCTATGCCGAAGTGTTCCAGCGCAACGTGATGGCCTCGGGGGTCATCCCGCAGATCTCGGTGATCATGGGCCCCTGCGCTGGCGGCGCGGTGTATTCCCCGGCGATGACCGATTTCATCTTCATGGTCAAGGATTCCTCCTATATGTTTGTGACCGGCCCCGAGGTGGTCAAAACCGTCACCCATGAGGAAGTCACCGCCGAGGAACTCGGCGGCGCCATCACCCACACCACCCGCTCCGGCGTGGCCGACCTCGCGTTCGAAACCGACGTCGAGGCGCTGCTGATGGTGCGGCGCTTCTTCAACTATCTGCCGCTCAACAACCGCGAGAAGCCACCGCGGCGCCAGACCACCGACACCGCCGACCGCCTCGAGATGTCGCTCGACACGCTGGTGCCCGACCATCCTAACAAGCCATACGACATGCGGGAACTCATCGTCAAGGTGGTTGACGATTGCGAGTTCTTCGAGTTGCAGCCTAACAACGCGAAGAACATCCTCATCGGCCTGGCGCGCATGCAGGGCGCGCCGGTGGGCATCGTCGCCAACCAACCGCTGGTGCTGGCCGGCTGCCTCGACATCAAGAGTTCGATCAAGGCGGCGCGCTTTGTCAGGTTCTGCGACGCGTTCAACATCCCGATCCTGACGTTCGTTGACGTGCCGGGCTTCATGCCGGGCACCGCGCAGGAGTACGGCGGCATCATCACGCATGGTGCCAAGTTGTTATATGCTTATGCCGAATGCACGGTGCCCAAGATCACGGTCATCACCCGCAAGGCTTATGGCGGCGCTTATGATGTGATGAGTTCCAAACACCTGCGCGGCGACCTCAACTTCGCCTGGCCCTCGGCCGAAATCGCGGTGATGGGTCCCAAGGGTGCGGTGGCCATCATTTTCCGCGACGAGAAGGGCGATCCGGAAAAGCTCGCCGCGCGCGAGCTGGAATACCGCAGCGCCTTTGCCAACCCGTTCATCGCCGGGCGCCGCGGCTACATCGACGACGTGATCATGCCGCATGAAACGCGCAAGCGCATCTGCCGCAGCCTCGCGATGCTGCGCGGCAAACGCCTCGAGAACCCGTGGCGCAAGCACGGCAACATCCCCCTCTAACATGTTCAACAAGATCCTCATCGCCAACCGCGGCGAAATCGCCTGTCGCATCATCGCCACCGCCCGCTCGATGGGCATCGCCACGGTGGCCGTGTACTCCGACGCCGACCGCGACGCGCGCCATGTCCTGCTCGCCGACGAAGCGGTCAACATCGGTCCGCCGCCGCCGCGCGAGTCGTATCTGATGATCGAGAAAATCATTGCCGCGTGCCATGCCACGGGGGCCGAGGCGGTGCATCCGGGATATGGGTTTCTATCGGAAAACGCGGACTTCGCGCGGCGGGTCGCGGCAGCCGGCCTAACATTCATCGGCCCCAAGCCCGAGTCGATCGCTGCGATGGGCGACAAGATCGCCTCGAAAAAGCTCGCCATGGCCGCCAAGGTCAACACCATTCCCGGTTGCAACGACGTGATTGCCGATGCCAGCGACGCGGCGCGCGTCGCCCGCGAGGTGGGCTTTCCGGTGATGATCAAGGCCTCGGCGGGCGGCGGCGGCAAAGGGCTGCGGATTGCCCACAACGAGCAGGAGGCCCGCAACGGATTTGTCACCTGTCGCGCCGAGGCGATGACGAGCTTCGGCGATGATCGCATCTTCATTGAGAAATTCATCGAGGAGCCGCGGCACATCGAGATCCAGGTACTGGGCGACGCGCACGGCAACGTTGTGCATCTGTTTGAGCGCGAGTGTTCGATCCAACGCCGACACCAGAAGGTCATCGAGGAGGCGCCCTCACCGTTTCTCGACGAGGCGACGCGCTGCGCGATGGGCGAGCAGGCGGTGGCGCTCGCCCGGGCGGTTGGATATGAGTCGGCCGGCACGGTTGAGTTTATCGTCGGCAAGGACCGCGGGTTTTATTTTCTGGAGATGAACACGCGGCTGCAAGTTGAGCATCCGGTCACCGAGATGATTACGGGCCTCGATTTGGTCGAGTTGATGATTCGCGTGGCCGCCGGCGAGGCGCTGCCGTTTCAACAGGATGAGTTGAAGATCCGCGGCTGGGCGATCGAGTGCCGCATCAATGCCGAAGACTCGCTGCACGACTTCCTGCCGTCAATCGGCCGCATCGTGCGCTATCAACCGCCGGAAACCCTGGCCGACTGCGTGCGGGTGGACACCGGCGTGTATGAGGGCGGCGAGATTTCGATGCACTATGACTCGATGATCGCAAAGCTGATCTGTCACGGCGCGACGCGCGACGAGGCGCTCGGACGGATGCGCGATGCGCTCAACGCCTTTGTCATCCGCGGCGTCGCGTCTAACATCGCGTTCCAGGCGGCACTCACCCGCCACCCGCGCTTCGAGCAGGGGCGGCTGACGACGGCATTCATTGCCGAGGAATATCCTAACGGATTTCACAGCTCCGATCTGTCGCCGGGCGGCGCGGAGTTTCTCGCGGCGGTGGCCGCGGCGGTGCACCGGATCTATCTGGAGCGCGCGTCGCGCATCGAGGGCCAGGTGCCGGGACACGAGTTGCGCATCGGCGAGGATTTCGTGGTCGTGGGCAACGCCGCCGAATGCGGGGTCAAGGTCCAGCGAGTGCCCGACGGGTGCGACGTGCGCCTGCTGGGTGCCACCCACGCGATCCGCAGCCCATGGCGCTTCGGCGACATTCTGATGCGCGGCACGTTTGATGGCGCGCCGTTTTGCGTGCAGGTCGAGCGGCCCGGCTTGCGCTATCGGCTCTCGTGCATGGGAGTGCAGATTGAGTACTCGGTGTTGCCGCGGCGCGCCGCCGAACTGCTGCGCATGATGCCGCGCAAGCTGCCGCCGGACACCTCCAAGCTGCTGCTCTCGCCGATGCCCGGCTTGCTGGTGGCCGTGGTGGTCCAACTCGGCCAGGAGGTCAAGGCCGGCGAGCGACTGGTGGTCATCGAGGCGATGAAAATGCAAAACACCCTGCACGCCGAACGCGCCTGCACCATCGCCGAGGTGCTCGCCCATCAGGGCACCAGCCTCGCGGTGGATCAGCCGATCCTGCGCTTCACTTGACGGATGGATAGATATGATGTCATCGTGGTGGGGGCCGGGGCGGCGGGATTGATCGCGGCGGGCCGGGCGGCGGAGTTGGGGGGCAGGGTGTTGTTGCTGGAGAAAATGGAGCGGGCGGGGCGCAAGCTGCTGATAACCGGCAAGGGCCGCTGCAACATCACCAACGACGCGCCGCAAAGCGAGTTTCTCAAGCACATCCATCCGAACAGCCGCTTCCTCAGGCACGCCTTTGACGGCTTTTTTTCCCACGACATCATCCGCCTGCTGGATGAAAACGGCTGCGCCACGGTGGTGGAGCGCGGCGCGCGGGTGTTCCCCGCTTCTAACAAGGCGGCCGATGTGGTCCAAGCCCTGCTGCGATGGGTGGGCAAGAGCGAGGTGGACATCCGCTATCGCCACAGGGTGGACGGACTGCTCATCAAGGACGGCAGAATCGATGGCTTGAAGGTTCATGCGCCGGGCGGAAGTTGGGTCGTGCATGCCAGCAGCGTCATTCTATGCACCGGCGGCAAGTCGTATCCGGCCACCGGTTCGGATGGCGACGGCTATCGGTTTGCGGCGGCCGCCGGACATGTGATAGAATCGCCGAGGCCGGCGCTGGTGCCGCTGGAAACCGCGGGCGACACGGCGCAGCGGCTGCGCGGCTTGAGCCTGCGGAATGTCAATGCGAGCGTTTGGGTGAATGGCAAAAAGGCCAGGGAGGAGTTTGGCGAGATGCTATTCACTGAGTTTGGTGTGTCCGGGCCCATTGTTCTAACATTAAGTCGCTTCGTCGTGGATGCGCTACGCAACGAGAACCGGGTGGAACTGGCGGTGGATTTGAAACCCGCGCTGGATGAAACCAAGCTGGACAACCGTCTGATCCGCGACCTCAAGGAGCATGGGACAAAACGCATGGACGGCATCTTCCGGAAATGGCTGCCTGCCGCCATGATTCCGGTGTTTCTTGCAACGACCGGCGTGCCAGCGGGCAAGCCAGGCCATCAACTCAGCTCGGCGGAACGGCGCAGGATTCTGTTATTGATGAAAGACCTACGCTTCACCATCACCGGCTGCCGGCCCTTCAAGGAAGCCATCATCACCGCCGGCGGGGTGCTCACCTCCGAGATTGATCCGCGGACCATGGAGTCGAAATTGGTTAGCGGCCTCCATTTCGCCGGCGAACTCATCGATCTCGATGCCGATACCGGTGGCTATAACTTGCAGATCGCGTTTTCCACCGGGTGGATTGCCGCGGAGGCATGCCTCGCGTCGTAGGCGCGTTGGTCACAACGCGTTGGGGGTTGAGGCGGCGGCAGCGGGAAAGACGGACTCGTCCCCCCGCATTCTGACGAATGCGCCTACGGGGAGCAGCGCGCTGCCGCACGCTCGTAGGCGCGTTGGTCACAACGCGTTGGGGGTTGAGGCGGCGGCAGCGGGAAAGACGGACTCGTCCCCCCGCATTCTGACGAATGCGCCTACGGGGAGCAGGGTGTCGCCGTGCCCCCGTAGGCGCGTTGGTCACAACGCGTTGGGGGTGGAGGCGGCGGCAGCGGGAAAGACGGACTCGTCCCCCCGCATTCTGACGAATGCGCCTACGGGGAGCAGGGTGTCGCCGTGCCCCCGTAGGCGCGTTGGTCACAACGCGTTGGGGGTTGAGGCGGCGGCAGCGGGAAAGACGGACTCGTCCCCCCGCATTCTGACGAATGCGCCTACGGCACGAATGCGCCTACGTGATTAATCCTCGACGTTGAGATGCGCGAGGCTCACGTGGTTTCTCGGCGTCGCGGAGTCCGCGTCATCCATGTTGACGGCATGGCCGTGTTGGCCGCGGCAATGCAGCCAGCGCAGTTGGAGGTGCGACACGTCCGTTAGATGCCACGCCTCCCTGCCGCCCTCAAACAGCGGCGGCGAGCGCGGGTCGAGACCTTCGATGATGATGGGTTGCTCGGGTGTGCCGTGCGCATGGCCGACGCTCACGCCGGGTTGATAGGTCCCTGGAGCGATCCGCAGCACCGTGCCCGGGCGGAGGTGTTCGAGAGCCGCGCGCAGTTGGGCGTCGTCGCGGACCACGCGCACCAGTGATGGCTCGGCCAGAGGCTCCAAGGCGCGGATGCGCAAGTCCTTGAAGCGGATTTTCAAGTCGTCGCCGGCGTGAAGTTGCAGCGCGAGGTGTCCTAACAGACCGACGTTGTGCTTGCGGTGGGCGTCATCGTCGAGGATGCCGGTGCCATCGAAGCGGCTGATGGGCACGCCGTTGACATCCGTTTCGATGCGCATTCCGCGGGCGACGATGTGGACGCGGTTCCAGCGCCCTTGATAGACAGGAGCAGGCTTGGCGGTCTGCCCGTCGCGGGGAGTGGCACGGCGCTCACTGCCGTCGGAGTGGATCCAGCCCCAGTTTTCTGCCGCCATCGCGGGATCGCCATTGGCATCGGGCAGAGGCGGGCAAATCCAGCGCTGGGTCTCGCGGGTTTCGTCGTAGATCTGGCCGCAGCGAAACGGATCGGGCGGGTGCAGGTCGATCTGCGGACCATGCATCCAGGGCCCTTGTTGCGGATCATCCAAGAACCGCGAACGGATCTGAATCCCCGAGTTGCCCGGCGAGTCGGCGAAGCTTTGCACCAGGCACTCGAAGTCGAAGTCGCCGAACTCGCGCTCACTCACCAACCACACATAGTTGTGCTTGCGGTCGCCGGCCGTGTCACATTCGATCACCCCGTCGCGCACCTGCCAGAACGCCTTGGCGCGGTCCGCTTCGCGGCACTCCACTTTCCAGCCGGTAAGGTCGTGGCCATTGCACAAGGGTTGCCACTCGGCAGCGCTGGCGAGGGCTGCCATTGCCAGCGCGAGCAAGCTGTGCTTGAATAATAGGTTTGTGGGGTGGTTCATGATTTTCTGGTGTGCTAGCCAGTCCTTGCTTTGGTTGACACGCGGACGTGCTTGCATACGGACGAAGCGAACCACTGATTGCACTGAGTACCACTGAAATCACTGAAAAATATGACAATCAGTGTCCTCAGTGGGTTTCAGTGGCTTCAGTGGTATGATCAGGTGGTCCAGCCTTTTGTAGTCCAACTTACGGGTGCCTCAGGTGATTCCACAACGCTCCATTGTTGTCCGACGCAGCCGGCGTCGAAGCGTCCGGGCGCGACACCCCGGTCTAGCAACTCGCGGGCGAGCAGCAGCGGGGGCTCGCCCAACGGTTCGTCGCTCAACTCGAAGGTGCCCCAGTGCATGGCCGTGGCGCGGCGGCAGCAGGTCTCTTCAAATACCTTGACCGCCTCGCCGGGAGTCATGTGCAAGGGGCGCATGAACCAGCGCGGTTGATAGGCGCCGATGGAGATCATGCCGAAATCCAGCGGTCCGAGCCGCGCGCCGATCTGGTGGAATGCCGGGCAAAACCCGCTGTCTCCCGAGTGCCAGAGTTTCACCCCGCCCCCGGCAACGCACCAGCCGCACCAATGGCCGCGGTTGCGATCCCACAGCGTTCGCGCGGTGAAATGTTGGGCTGGAGTGGCGGTGACCGACACGCCTGGTACAATATCACAGCTCTGCCACCAGGGGACGGACTTCACACTAACAAAACCGAGCGATGCGAACCACTCCGCGTGGCCCTCCGGCACGATGAGCGGGGTGGCGTTGCCCAAGGCGCGCAAGGTCGGCAGGTCGCAGTGATCGTAGTGAGTGTGGGTGAGCAACACTGCCGCAATGGGCGGCAATTCATCCGCGCGACAGGGCAAGGGAACCTCTCGCCGCAGGCCTAACAACCGGAGCGGACCGCAGTATTCCGAAAACATCGGATCAATCAGCAGATGCACGCCGCAACCACTCAGCAGAAACGAGGCGTGGCCGAGCCAGCTCACCAGCCATCCGCGCTCGGGCATGCGGTGGAGTTGTTCTTTTGTCAGAGGCACCCATGGAGCAGGGTTGTGCGCGTCGGGAAACTGCGGCACCACTTTCTCGCCGAACCCGAACTTCCAGCGCAGCACCTCCTTGAAGCCGGGCACGCGCGCTGGCCAGGGGTTGGTGAATGGCTGGGACACAGGCGCAGTATCTGGCAGCCTCCGGGAAGAGGTCAAGTCTTACCAAAAGCAGAATCGCGCGATGACACCGGTGTTTGCCCGCCGGCTGATCTATCAGGAATGACGCAGCCCACGCCGACTGAAGCCGGCGCTCCGTCGGCGCGTCACTCACGGGTTGAGGTGGGACTCGATGGCTTCGGTTAGAGCGGCGAGGTCCACCGGTTTGGCGAGGAAGTCGTGGCCGCCGATGGAGGCCTCGCGGCCCTGGGTTTCCGCATTGGACACGATGGCAGTTAGGAAAATGATCGGCGTGTCCTTCAGGGCCGGGATTTCCTGCAAGCGGGCGGCGACCTCGCCGCCGTCGGTGTCGGGCATCATCACGTCTAGCAGAATGAGGTCGGGCCTGACCTCGCACGCGGTGTGGACGGCGTCGCGGGGGTGGTTTTCCTGATGGACCTCGTAGGTGCCGAGCGCCTCGAGGTTGAGTTTGACGCTGCGGGTGATGCTCGCCTCGTCATCGATGATGAGGATGCGTTTCATGAGAGAGGAGTGGGTTTGGGGTTGAAGGTGAGGGTGGCCCGCGCGCCGCCGCCGGGGCGGTTGCGGAGGGTGATACTGGCGCCGTGGATCTGGAGGATGCGGTGCACGATGGCCAAGCCCAAGC
>TBL_comb47_HYPODRAFT_10005830_pt1 | contig 13553 bp, 11 predicted proteins | sample TroBogypolimnion_40_FD_10682 | JGI IMG/M metagenome (IMG submission 10682)
TACAGGACGACGGTCACAGACCGCCGGTACAAGACGACGGTCACAGGCCGCCGCTACAAGACGACGGTCACAGACCGCCGCCACAGGACGACGGTCACAGACCGCCGCTACAGGGGGCTGAGCCGCCGGTCAACCGGCCGTGGCAGAGTCGGGTGCAGCGGGTGTTGCCGCTGTCGCCCGGGGTGCCGAGCGCGCAAGCTGAGCCGGCGGCGACAAAGCCGTTGGATCCGGATGTGGCGGGTTCGGAGCCTGCGGAAAAAGCGCCCACCGCGGTCGCGCGGGAGCCGGTGTTCCGGGTGATGGGCATGTTGCACCATCGATTGGTGGTGATGGAAAGCGAGGACGGCTTGGTGGTGTTTGATCCCAAGGCGGCCAAGGAGCGCATTTATTATGAGAAGCTGCTCAAGCAGCGGGCGGGGCTTTTGGAAACCCAAAGCCTGCTGGTGCCGGTGTTGTTGGAATTGGATCCGCGGGACTTGGACCTGGTGTTGCGGGAGCGCATGGCGCTGGCGGAAGCGGGCATCGAGGTGGAGGCATTTGGCGGCAACACCCTGCAAGTGCGGTGCCTGCCGGCCTGTCTGCCGGTGGATGATCCGCGGCCATTCCTGGGCGCGTTGATGGATGAATTGTTGCACGAAGCCGCGCCCGGGACAAGGTTTGCCTTTGAGCGGATGGCTCGCGTGTTAGCACGGCGCGCGGCGGCCCTGGCGTCGCCAAAACTTGCGGAAGTGGAAATTTTGCTGGTGGATTTGTTCGCCTGCGACCTGCCCTACTGCACGCCGGCGGGCCGGCCGACGCTCAGTGAATTGGGGATGAGCGAACTTGAACGCCGCTTCGGGGCGGGCAAGGCGTGATGCCACCGCCGGGCTAATCCGCCATGTAGAGGATGCGCCCGCAGTTTTCGCACTGGGCGAGTTCCTGGCCGGCCTGGGCTTTGATGGCGGTGGAGGCGATGACCTTCATGTGGCAACCGCCGCAGCGACTGTCGGCCATGGGGGCGACGGCGAGGCCGAGCTTGGTGCGCATCAGGCGTTCATACAGCGGCAGGGCGGAACCGGGAACCTGGCTGGCAAGAGAGGCGCGTTCGGCGGCGACCTCGGCGTGTTCGGCTTGCATGCGCTGTTGGCGTTGGGCAATCGACTCCAGATCCTCCTTGATGAGTTTTTGGGTGTGGGCGAGCGCCGCCTTGGCCGCGCGGTGAATTTCGCGGCAGCGGTCCACTTCCTCCATCGCCTGCAATTCGAGCGTCTCGAAGCCGTCGATTTCCTTTTCGTAGCGGACGATCTCATGGCCGAACACTTGGTACTCGTCGTTCTTGCGGGTCTCGAATTGTTGGACCTTGAGGCGTTTGATCGTGGTGCGGCGGGTTTCGGTATCGAGTTCGATTTTTTTCACCTTGAGTTCCGCGGCAAGCAGGGCGTCGTGCGCTTTGCTTACCGCGGCTTCATCGCCGGCGAGCTTGGATTTGGCCCGGGCTTCGTCGATGGGCAGTTTTTCGAGGTCTTTGGCCAGCGCCAGCAAGCGGCGATCACGGTCTTGGAGAATCAACAGGGCGCGAACTTCGTCAAGCATGCTTATGGCTAGCCGACGCGACTTGCAACCGCAAGCCCCGCGTGCAAGGAAGCGCAAAGAACTTGGAAAAACCGCGATCGTACCCGCCGACCGCTGCGGCATCTGACAAAAAAAGCCGCGTTTCCGCTGAGTATCCCTCATTCTTATCGAGTCAAATCCGACGGTTGTCGCGCCAGCCGCGATTTTGCCGCCCGTTGCGTCGCTCAGAACCAACCCGCGCCACCTCTGTCCCCGCCGCGTCACACCTTCATCAGGTCGGCTTCCTTGGCCACGGCGTGCTCGTCGATTTTCTTGACGTATTTGTTGGTCAATTCCTGCACCTCGGCCTCGAAGTCCTTTTGGCCGTCCTCGGTGACCTCGTTGTTGGCCTTCATTTTCTTGGCCATGTCCATGCCGTCCTTGCGCGCGGCGCGTACGCGCACCTTGGCCTCTTCCGCCAACTGCTTGATGAGCTTGACCATTTCGCGGCGGCGTTCTTCCGACAACTCGGGGATGGGCACGCGGATCGAACGTTCGGCGGCAGCCGGATTGAGGCTCAGCTTGCTCTCGCGGATCGCCCGCTCGATGTCGCGGGTGGTGGCCGGATCAAACGGCTGGACCACCAACATGCGCGGTTCCGGCGAGCTGATGACGGCCAGGCCCTTGAGTTTCATCACGCTGCCGTAGGCGTGCACGTGCACGTCGAGGTTCTCGATGAGCGCCGGGCTGGCCTTGCCGGTGCGCACCCCGGTGAAGTCATGGAGCAGGAATTCCACCACTTTGGTCATGGCGTCTTCCACGTCAAAAATCGCTTGTTCGGGGTCCATCTGGGTCGGTTGTTAGGGGTTGGGTCACTGCGGAGCGGAAATCACCTGGCGGGGGCGGCAGTCTCGCCGTGCACCAGCGTGCCGATGGGCAGCCCGCGCAACGCATGCGACAGGTTGCCATTGGGGCCGAGGTCAAAAATGATGATGGGCACGTGGTTGTCCATGCACAGGCTGAAGGCGGTGGCGTCCATCACGTTGAGGCGTTTGGACAGGCACTCTTGGAAGGTGACCGATTCGTAGCGGGTGGCGCTGGGGTCCTTGCGCGGATCGGCGGTGTACACGCCGTCCACCTGGGTCGCCTTGAGGATCACGTCGGCCCCCATTTCACTGGCCCGCAGCGCGGCGGTCGTGTCGGTGGAAAAAAACGGACTGCCCGTGCCGGCGGCGAAAATGACCACCTTGCCCTCGTCGAGCTGGCGCTCGGCCTTGCGCCGGATGAAAGTCTCAGCGACGTTTTTCATTTCGATGGCCGACTGCACTCCGCAGCGCACGCCGTGGTGTTCCAGCGCGCCCTCCAACGCCAGCGCGTTCATCACGGTGGCCAACATGCCGACGTAATCCGCCGTGGCACGATCCATGCCGCGGGCCGAGGCGCTGGCACCGCGCCAGAAATTGCCGCCGCCCACCACGATGCCCAGTTGCAGGCCGGAGTCCACGGCCTCGCGGATTTCCAGGGCGATGCGATTGACGATTTCGGGCGAGATGTTGTCGGTGGAGCCGGGTTCCCGCAACGCTTCGCCGCTGAGTTTGAGAATGGCGCGTTTGAAGGGACGGGGATCTCGAGGTGACGGGTTCATGGAGGGAGTAACTGCCGGAGGATACCCACACCCCGCCGTTTGCAAAGGCAAAAATCTCCTTTTCACCGCTTCAGCGCTCCCGCCGCCACCTCAAATTTCCCCAAATGTATGCGCTGGCCACCACGACACGGCGTGCTATCGTGCCGGGCATGCGGAGTCGGATGCTGGGTTTCGGGTTGTTGCTTGGTCTCGCCTGCGGGGCCTCCTCCTGCGGCGTGGCCATGATGCCGTTGCGGGTCGTCGGGTCGGTGGCCCAACATACCTACACTGCCGGCGAAAAGGCCGTCACCGCTTCCTCCAAAGCCCTCGACGAACGCAACGCCAAAAAACAGGCCGCCAAGCAAGCCGAGGACAAGGCCAAGGATAAGGACAAGGACAAGCCGCCAACCCAGCCAACGCCAGCCGAAGCGCAACTCCCCGCCGCTGCCCCAACGCCAGTCCCGCCGACCATACCGCCCCCGCCTTTGGGTGCCGAGCCCGAAACGCTGCCGCCCCTGCCCGGCAACAACCCGCCGCCCAGCCCCCGCTGATGCTGCCCTGTAGCGGCGGTCTGTCGCGCTGTAGCGGCGGTCTGTCGCGCTGTAGCGGCGGTCTGTGACCGTCGCTGCCAACGTTGAGCGTAGCGCACCCCATGAGCTGCGACGGTCATAGACCGCCGCTAACAAGGCTCGTCTTTCGCTAGCGACGGTCATAGACCGCCGCTACAAGGCTCGTCTTTCGCTAGCGACGGTCATAGACCGCCGCTACAAGGCGCGCCTTTCGCTAGCGACGGTCACAGACCGCCGCTACAAGGCGCGCCTTGAAACGGATAGATCGAGCCCAGGCCGAGGATGCCGGTGAGTTCGTCCAACGCGGCGCGCGACTCATCCAACAACTTCGGATCGGCCAGATCCGCGGCGGTGAGGCGCTCGCGGTAGTGCGTTGCCACCCAGGCGGTGAGCGCGGCATGCGTGGAGCCTGTTAGAAACATCCGCGGCGGCAGCGCGGCGCACTCCGCGGCGCCGAGCACCACGCGCAGCCGCAGGCACGCGGGGCCGCCGCCATTGCTCATGGATTGGCGCAGATCGACATGCCGCACTTCGGTTAGACCGGCGCGCGGGTCATCTAGCAACCGCGCGGTGAATGAACTAACGGCCGGCATTTCCGCGCACTGGGTGGGGGCGATGAGCGCCATGCCGCCGCGGGCGAGGGACACGAGCTGGGAGTTAAAGATATAGGATTTGACGGCGGCGGCGAGCGACATGCGGGCGGCGGGCACTTTGATGGCGATGAGTTCGCTGCCGCGATGCAGCGCGGCGTAGCGGTGGCGCAACTCGCGGATCACCGCCGGGGTGTTCACAAAGGCATGCTCATGATAGATGAAGACGTTTTCATTGCCGACGGATATGACATCGTTGTGAAACACCCCGGCATCGACTGCCAGCGGATTCTGTTGGGCACAAACGACGGCTGTGGCGGCGAGTTGATGATAGCGGCAAACCGCCCGCGACGCCTCTAACGATTGCCGTGAGGGGAATCTCACCGGTGCTCTGGCCCCGCCAAACGCCCGCTGCCCGTACACGAACAGATGCAGACCGCGGCGGCCGTGCTGCGGTGCGAAACGGCTGTGGTTGGCCGCACCCTCGTCGGCGAACGCCTGGCCGCCCGGCAGCGGCCCATGCACCACAAAGCGCGCCTCGTCGCGGAAGATGGCGCGCAGCGTGCGGGTCGTTTGCGCCGTTTCGATCGCTCGGTGAAATTTGCTCAACAAATTGGCGGGAGTGAAATGGACCCGGCCGTCGGCAGTATCCACTGCGGGAGTGACCGTGGCGGCATTGGCCACCCACATGGCGGAGGCGGAGCCGCACGCGGCTAACAATTCCGGTGCCGCACGGGCGGCGGCGCGCAAGATGGCTGCCTCGTCGCAGCCGCCGAATCCCAGCGCGCGCAGGGCGCAAATCGACGGTCGCTCATGAGGCGGCAACACTGCCTGGGGCACCCCGAGATCGGCGAGCAACTTCATTTTGGCCAACCCTTGCAGCGCGGCCTCGCGGGGATTGGACACCAACCCGCCGTGGCTCATGGAGGCGAGGTTGCCGTGGGACAGCCCCGCGTAGTTGTGGGTGGGACCGACCAGGCCGTCGAAGTTGATTTCGCGCGCGGACATTTTCGTTAGGGCTCGAGCCCCGGTGGCAGGATGCTTGGGAATTTGAGTTGCGGACTCTCGATGCTGGCCACCGGATAGGCGCAGGAGTCGGCCGCGAAAAATCCGCTGGGGCGGTGGTTGCCACTATGGCCGACGCCGCCAAACGGCGCCGCGCTGCTGGCCCCGGTGAGCGCGTGGTTCCAGTTGATGAGGCCGGCGCGGACCTCGGCGCGGAAACGCTCGTACAGCGCGGGGTCATCGGCGATGAGACCGGCGGATAGACCGTAACGGGTGGCATTGGCCTCCGCCACCGCCGCAGGAAAATCCTCCACGCGGATGACCTGGAGCAGCGGTCCGAAAATTTCCGCGTCGGCGCGGGCGGCCACCGCGGTCACATCTAGCAACCCTGGCGCGAGCAGGCCGGTGCCGGCGCGGAGCTGGCGGGCTGCCACCCGTGGCACCGCGCCCGCGGCGATGAGCTGGCGCTGGGCGGCGAGCACGGTTTCAGCGGCGGCGGCGGAAATCACCGGCCCCATGAAGGGTTGCGGCCGCTCGGTGTACGGACCCACCCGGAGGTTTCCCATCTGGCGGACCACCTCGGTTAGAAACGCCGCGCCGGCGGGGTTGTTAGGCACGATGAGACGCCGGGCGCAGGTGCAGCGTTGGCCGGCGCTCAGAAACGCCGACTGCACGGCGAGCAACGCGGCGGCCCGCAAATCGCGCGGCTGCCAGACGACGAGCGGATTGTTGCCACCCATCTCCAGGGCGAGGATTTTCTCGGGCGAGCGGGCGAATTTTTCCGCAAGCCAACGTCCGGTGGCGGCAGAACCGGTGAAGAACAAGCCATCGATGCCCGCGCTGTCCGCCAGGGCGGCTCCGGTATCTCGGCCGCCTTGCACCAACTCCAGAACGCCGTTAGGCAAGCCCGAGTCGCGCCACGCGGCGATGGTCAGATCGGCCACCAGCGGCGCTTGTTCACTGGGTTTGAACACCACGGTGTTGCCAGCCAGCAGGGCGGGCGCGATATGGCCGTTGGGCAGGTGCGCGGGAAAGTTGAACGGCCCTAACACCCCAACCACGCCGTGCGGGCGAAAGCGCGTGACCGCCGGGCCGCCGGTGAATTCGCCGCAGCGCCGGGCGTGGGCCGAGATGGCCAGCTCGATCTTGCCGATGGTGGCGGCGACCTCGGCGTGCGCTTCCCAAGCCGGCTTGCCGATCTCGCGCGAGATCGCTTCGGCTAACAACTCGCGGCGGGTTTCCAGCACCGCGGCAAAGGCGCGCAAGCGGTCCTCGCGCGCCGCTTGCGACAGGCCCGACCACGCCGGAAATGCCGCGCGGGCACGGGCCACCGCCAGGGCCACCGCGTCTGGCATGGCGGCCGGACCGGTCCAGACCGATTCGCCGGTGGCAGGATTGATGGAGGAAAACGGGTTCATTTCAAGGGGGCAAGCGTCAGCGTGTCGCCTAGCTGGAGGCCTAGGGCGGCGGCGGTGTCAGGCGGGATGGACACCGTGCCGTCGGGGTGTTCGAGGAGCGGGCCGAGGGCGGCGCGGAAATCAATGGCGGGGTTGGCCAGCAGCCAGGGTTTTTCCGATGATGGCGCAGTTGGCAGCGCCGCTGGCAGCGCGCTGAGGACCGCGTTGCGGGCGGCGCGCAGCGTGCGGATGTGCGCCGTCGCCGCCCGGAGCTGCGGACCGGCATCGAAAATATCGACCTCATTGGCCAGCTCGAATCCTTCGCCCAGCAACAGGGCAAGGGCCGGTTCGGTGTTGGGATGAACGCGGCCGATGACCTCGCGCACCGCATCGGGCAGCAGGTTGAGGTAGATCGGATGCCGCGGCATCAGGTTTTCGATGAACGCTTTGTCGCCCAGCCCGCTGAGCAGGTCGGCGCCGTAGAAATCAAAATCGAAGAAATGGCGGCCGATGGCATCCCAGAACGGCGAGCGTCCGCCGGGATTGAGGTAGCCGCGGAGTTCCGCGATGACGGTTTGGGCAAAGCGTTCGGGAAACGCCCGCATGAAAAGGAACCGCGCGAGCGACAGCAAGCGGCCCACCCCGGCGTGACGGTGATCGTGGCGCAGAAACAACGAACACAGCTCGGTCGGCCCGCTGTGGGTCTTCTTGAGCCGCAACAGCGGCACCTCTTTGCGGATGCCCAGCGCCTCGTGGACATGGCTCTCATGCACGATTTCATAGCTGTAAAATGGCTCGAACCCGCCAACCCGGGCGGCCAGCGCGCTGGTGCCCACCAAGTCGCCCGTCGCGGAGTCCTCCAACACGAAGAGGTAGTATTCCCCGCCGGCTTTCCTCACCCGCGCGGCAAACGAGCGGAGCGAATGATCAATGCGGTCGGCGAGCACCTCCTCGTCGGCAGGCAGGCTGGTCATGCCGCTGGCCACGCGCCCGGCCAGGGCGACCAGGCGGCGGAGATCGGCGGATCGAACTGGGCGCAGGACTAACATAAAGGGCCGGGGTCAGGGGACAAGCGCCGCCTCACCCGTGGCGACGCGGTGGAGAAACAACGCGACGAGCTGGGCGCGGGTGACGAGGCTGGGCAATTCCACATACTCGCGGGCGCTATGGTAGTGGCCGCCGACCGGGCCGAGGCCGTCGAGATTCGGCAGTCCGGCCGCGCGCAACAGATTGCCATCCGAGCCGCCGCCGACATCGACCCATGTGAGGTCGGCCATGCCGAGATCGCGCGCGGCCACCCGCATTGCGGCGAAAGCGGCCGCCTCCGGGGGGCCGGTTTCCTTTGGCGGGCGCTTGAAATTTGCCTTCAACTCCAGACGGCAACCGCTGGCAGTTTGGATCGGGTCGGCGAGTGCTTCGAGCTTGGCCAGCAACGCGGTGGCAACGCTCGGGCTTGCGATGCGCATGTCGAGGGCCGCTTTGGCGCAATCGGGCACGATATTGACCGCCGCCCCGCCGCCGCGAATATGGCCGACGTTTAGCATCACTCCCGGCAGTTGCTCCGGCACGCGATGGGCCGCCACCAGAAACTCCGCCAGCGCGGCAATCGCGTTGCGCCCGTCTTTCGGCTTAGCCGCGTGGGCCGCGCGACCGCGGCATCTGACATCCAGGCGGCCGGTCCCCATCCGGGTGCGCACCAGGCTGCCGTCCGCCCGTGCCGGCTCAAACACGAGGCCAAGTTGGGAGCCCGCGGCGGCCGCGGCGAGTAGCGGCGCGCTGCCAGGCGAGCCGATCTCCTCGTCGGGACCGAGGAGGATTTCGTAGCCGACTTGCGTGGCGGCGGCGGTTTGTTCGAAGGCCTGTAACGCCGCGAGCATGACTACCAGCCCGCCTTTCATGTCCGCAGTGCCGGGGCCCACCAGCCGGGTCTCCCTCGACGCGACGCAATGCTGGAACGGATGCTCCGGCGCATAGACCGTGTCGTAGTGGCCGCTGAGGCAAAGCTGCACCCGCGCCTTTGGCCGGACGCGCACCCGCAACGCNCGGGCGGGGGTGCCGGCNAGCGGCANGTCCGCAATTTCCCCNGGCAAGCTGGAGAACGTGGTCCGCAGCAAGCCGAGCATCGCGTCGAGGCCGGCNATATTTCCGCTNCCTGAGTTTTGCTCGCNCCATCCAATGACNANGGCGCGCAACTCCGCCTCGCGGGCCGCGAGCGCGATGATCGAAGCTGGCACAACGGTGGTGTTCATGGCCGCAATGGCNAGAGAGCGGATGCCCCAACTGCAGGACTGGGGTCTGCCCCAACTCCAATAGGCCATCTATCGTCGCAACGGTCAAATCAGCTCCCGCGTTTTCCTCTTCATGCCAGCCAGGGCGTTTCGTCAACCAGCCCGCCCCCGCCTCACCTTGCGGTTTAAGACGCCCCCCCGGTCGTCAAGACGATTTTTTTTAAAAGGAGACTCCCTTTGTCGTGAAGACGATTTTTTTTAAAAGGAGACTCCCTTTGTCTTGTGTCGTCGCAACGGTCAAAGCCCATCTCTCGGTGGTGTTGATTCCACCAAGCGCGGGCTTGCCGGCTTCCTGCCGATGGGCCTAGGCTGCGGCGTGGCCGTCAAAAACATTGTCTATTTCGATCTGGAGACCCAACGCAGCGGCGGCGACGTCGGGGGCTTTGCCAACAAATCCAAGATGGGCATTTCGGTGGCCGTGACCTACAGCACCGCCCGCGGGAGTTATGAGATCTACCCGGAAAACGAAATGGAACGCCTCGGCGAGGAACTGGTGCGCGCCGACCTGGTGGTCGGTTGGAATCACTTGCAATTCGATTACCCCGTGCTCCAGCCCTACATTTTCCACACCCTTGCCGAGCAGACGCTCAACCTCGACATGATGGTCGATCTGGAAAAAAAACTCGGGTTCCGCCTCAAGCTCGATTCGGTGGCCTCCGCCACCCTCGGCACCGGCAAGACCGCCGATGGCCTTGATGCCCTGCGCTGGTGGCAGCAACACAAGAAGACCGGCGACTTCGCGCCGCTGCGAAAAATCGCCGAATACTGCGCCTTCGACGTGAAGGTGACCAAGTGCGTCCACGAGTATGGGCTGCAACACGGACTATTGAAATACGACGACCGCAGCGGTCGCATCGCGGAAATCGCGGTGGACTGGAAGTAGCGAGCTGCCCGCGGTTGCTAGATCCAGCCGATTTCCTTCATCAGGCCGAAGAACGCCCATCCGAAAACCGCGATCAGGCAGACGAGGAAAATCTTCACGGCGAGTTCAATGCTGGTACGTGTCATGTCGGGCTCACTAAAGCACGCGTCGGCCATTGCGCCACTGGAAAATGATCCACGGACGGCGAAGTGCCGTGGCGCAAGAGGGGCACGGGCAGCCTGCCCGTGTTGGTGTCGCTTAGCGCATGGAACGGCACTTGCCAAGGGCCGTATCGGTTGCTTCGCGGCGCGCGGAACTTTGGCAAGTCCCGCTCCCCACGGCTTTGCGGATGCCAATATGCTTGCCAAGGCGGGCCGGGCCGCTGACTCTGCCGGTCCGCCCAGCCCCGAACTTTCTAACAATCACTCCGCAACATGAACCCGAGCCTAACAAACCAGGCCATCCCGCTCACCCGCCGCACGTTTCTCAAGCAAGCCGGCACCACCACTGCCTCGCTGCTCATTCTGCCAAGCGGGGTGCTGCGCGGCCAGGGGCAAAAGCCCGGCGACAAGCTCAACGTGGCGTTTATCGGGATGGGCAACCAGATCCAGGGGCATGTGGGCCAGATCCTGCAACTCGGGCACAACGTGACGGCGCTGTGCGATGTGGATGCCGGACAAATTGCCGGCTCGCAGAAGCGGCATGGCGAGGGGCTTGCCAAAGCGGCGCTGTACGCGGATTACCGGGTGCTTTTCGACAAGGAGAAATCGCTCGATGCGGTGGTCATTGCCACTCCCGACCACTGGCATGCGCCGATTTGCCGGGCGGCGATCCACGCGGGCAAGCACATCTATTGCGAAAAGCCGCTGACCCATACGCTCGCCGAGGCGCGGCAACTGCGGGAACTATCAAAAACGTCGAAGGGCATCACCCAAACCGGCAACCAGGGCAGTGCGTCGGGCAACTTGCGCCGCAGCATGGAATTGATCGCCGCCAACTTTTTCGGTGCCATCACCGAAATCCACGCCTGGCATCCGCCACACGGCTGGCCCAGCGGGGTTGAGCGTCCGGCGGGCAGCGACCCGATCCCGGCCGGGCTGGACTGGGACTTCTGGCTGGGCACCGCCCCGGTGCGGCCCTTCAAATCCGGCACCTATCATCCGGTGAACTGGCGCGGCTGGTATGATTTCGGTAGCGGTTCGGTGGGCGATTTCTGCTGTCACGCCTTCAACCTGCCGGTGCGCGCGCTCAACCTCGACTACCCGACGAAAATCGAGATTAGCGGTACCGATTTGGGCAAGGAGAGTTTCGCGAAAGCCTGCACCGTGCGTTACCACTTTCCCGCCCGCGGCAACCGCGGCCCGGTGCTCCTGAACTTTTACACCGGCGGCGATCTGCCTCCAGACGACGTCACCGCCAGCTTGCGCCAAGCCTCCGGCAACCTGCCGGGCACCGGCTGCCTGCTCATCGGCGACAAAGGCCAGCTCCAGAGCGGGCTGTGGAATTCCGATTGCTACGTCAAACTCAACGCCGAAAAGCGCTTCTTCGGAGCCGACAACCACCCGGCGGCCAAGGAGATTCCGCAGTCCCTGCCGCGCGTGAAAGGTCACATCAACGAGTGGTTGGACGCCTGCCTCGGCGGGCCCAAGGTGTTTTCCGACTTTGACTTCGGCGGCCACCTCACCGAAATCGGCCTCGCCGGGGTCGTCGCCTTGCGCCTGCAGCAAAACATCGCCTGGGATGGTGAGAAAATGCAGGTGCCCGGCAATCCCGCCGCCGAGCGCTTCATCCACCCCGAAGCGCGCGGCAGGTATTTGTAAATCCGCCCTATGGCTTACGGTTCCAACCTTACAGAGTGTCAGAGGAATTATCAAGTTCTTGCTTGCGCGAGGCGCCCGTGGTTTTCGCCAGCAGGCCGAAGCCCCGCGCGGGTCAGTCTTGCCGCCCAACCCGCCCAACCCGCCCGAGCTGCGCTCCGCCAGGTACGATAAGAGGAGACGCCTCAAATTTTCCCGGTGGCGGGCTGGGGCGTGGGGGGCTATTTTTTGCTTGGATCGAAGAAGATGCGGATGTCGGCCTGGTCGGTGCCGAGGAGTTGTTGGGCGCGTTTGAGGGCGTCGCGGGTGGAGAGGTTGGGATTGCTGGGGGAGTTGAGGAACAGGTTGGTTTGGCCGGCGTCGCGGTTGCAGCCGGCTTGGATGGTGTCGAGGATGCCGGATTTCTTGAGCACCCGATAGACGTCGGAGGTGGCGCCGGACACCAGCAAGTGGAGGTTTTTCTCCCGCATGAACAGGATGAGATCCTCGAGCGCCATGACGCTGGTGGCGTCCAGATGGCGGGCGTTTTTGAGCCGCAGGATGATCACCTTGAGTTGCGGATCGGTGATGGTGCGCTGGATTTGGGTGCGGAACAATTCAGCCGCGCCGAAAAACAAGTCGCCCTCGACGTGGACGATGGAGATGGCCGGGATCGGGCGTTGGCGCTTTTCCCCCATTTCGCGCAGTTCGCCCCCGTCGCTGAATTCATATTCGATGAGGTAGGGGCGGCTGGCCTTGCGCAGGAACAAGGTGATGGAAATGGCCACCCCGACGAAAATCGCCACATGCAGCGGCGCGAGCAGGGTGGCGACGAACGTGATGACCAGCACGCTCGCATCGTCGCCGGTGGAGCGCAGGCAAATCTTGAGGTGGCGCGCGTTGAACAACGAACACGACTGGCCGATGATCAGCGCCGCCAGGCCCGCCCGCGGCAGGTAATCGATCAGGGGCACGCCCCAGCCGATGGACGCGGCAATCAGGATCGCGAAAATCAAGGTGTAAACGCCGCAGAACATCGAGGCAAAGCGGGTGACCGCGCCTGACTCGTGATTGAGCATCGAGCGGTTGAGCGAACCGGACGCGGGCATGCCGCCGCCAAACGCGCTGGCCAAATTGGCCATGCCGACGCTGAACATGTCCTGATTGACGTCGGTGCGCTCCTCGGTGCGCGCGGCGAGGGTTTTCGACATCAGGGTGTTTTCCAGCGAGGCGAGGAAAGCGATGGCCAGCGCCACTCCTAACAAGGTGGAGATGTCGGTGAAAACCCCCTCGTGGAAAAGCCGCGGCAGCTTGGGTGTCAGATCGGCGAAGCCAAACGTGACGAATGTTTTCGCGTGGGCGAAGGGCGGGATGTGAAAGCGGATCAGCGGGCCGAACACTGCCGACGACAGCAGCAGCGATAGGGCGAACGTGGGCCATCTGGGCCGCCATTTCCGCATGGCGGCATACACCGTCAGGGTTGACACGCCAATGCCCAAGGCGACCCAGTCGGTGTGGGGAATCGCCTTGACCAGCGCGATGAGCAGGGTCGCGAAGCTGGCGGAGGCATGGGTATCGACAAACCGGTCCAAGCCTAACATCGGGATGAGCTGGTTGGTCATGATGAGCACCGCCGCCCCGGCGATGTAACCCACCAACACGCTGCGCGAAACGTATTGCAGCAAATCGGCCACCCGCAACAGCGCGCCGGCCACCGCAATGAGCCCCACCATCAGCGTCAGCAGCATCACCAGTTCGCTGGCCCGCCCGCTGAGTGCCGGATTGACTGCGAAGAAGCTGAACAGCATGAAGGCGGTGGCATTGGTGGTGCCCAGAATCGTGTAGCGCGAGCCCGCGAACAGCGGCGCCGTGATGGCGGCGACCACCGAGCA
>TBL_comb47_HYPODRAFT_10005831_pt1 | contig 13553 bp, 13 predicted proteins | sample TroBogypolimnion_40_FD_10682 | JGI IMG/M metagenome (IMG submission 10682)
CATATTTTATATGTACTCTTTAATTAACGTACACGACTAGAGATTAAAGACTTTTTATTAGAGCCATTATCCCCAGTTGATTTTTTCTCAGCACCGTGTCCAGGTTCTTTCTTTTTGAACGCTGTTTTACCTGCGTTGCCACCTGGTTTGTTAATATTGCCGGCATCCATAATAGTAGTTGTTGGCTTAGCCAATCCACCTTGTGTACCGCCTTTTTCTGTACTAAAACTTTGTGCAATATTAGCAGTTGTGCCACCCATATCATTCTTCATGTTGTCGATAGTTGACTTTTTGTTAACACCGTCATCACCATGTTTTGGATTTGGAACTTTGATAGTGTATTCCATCAAACCTTCTAGCTCGTCATGCTCTCCGCCCATGCCACCCATGTCTGCTTCGATATCATGCATTGGCATACCGTCACCATGAACTCCTGGCTCGTTTTCTTCTTCGTGTTCTTCACCAGCTAATAGCTGTTCAAATTCTGCTTTTAGGTCTTCTAATGCATCTTCTAGATCCATTACGCGATCTTCGATATCGCCTTCACCTTCTTCTCCACCTTCATCGCCACCAAATGGATTTTCTTCTCCGTCATCTTCGGCATCGTCACTTTCTTCGCCGTCATCTTCGGCATCGTCACTTTCTTCGCCGTCATCATCGCCACCAAATGGATTTTCTTCTCCGTCATCTTCGGCATCGTCACTTTCTTCTTCTTCAGAATCTTCTTCCATAGATTCTTCTTCCATACCTTCATTTTTCTTGTATGGATTGCCAGTGTCTTGGCTGAAATCTTCTGCTAATAATTCTTCATAGATTTCACGTGATTTTCCAACAACGATATTGTGGAATATTTCTTTTGCGGCTTGTTGATCATCATTAATCAATGCTTCAAGCATCGCTTCAAATTGAGCGCGGTCAGTCATGTTTATCTCCTAAATTATGTGATTCAAGGCTGTGTATTATTTACACTTTTGTTATAAAAGTGTGTGGATATAGGCAAAAAACGGCCAGTTTGACCGTATTATCCTGGAGGAGCGGCACCAGGTGCACCTTCTGGCGGTGCCGCGGCATACATATCATGAATGAAATCTAATTCACTTTCTTGTTCTAATATGTGTGCTTCATTACTTTTACGAAGTTCATTAATTTGTCTTAACGTTAATCTTGTTTTACGTGTATCATCTCTATGTAATACCGTGTCATCACGTTGCGGGTTATAACGTAAATCGTTACCAGCATGACGTGTGTCTTGATCAATATAAAACAATTCTCTTAAAATCATATTGTATTTATGCGCCTGGTGCTGGAAGAGCACCTGCTGGTGCCGGAGGAGCCGCGCCAGGAGTTGCATTTTGTTCGCCTTCAGCACCTTCACCTCCAAAATCTTCTTCACTGGTCATATCACCTGCGGCATCTAAATCTGCTTCAATACCACTAGCAGATAGACCTGCACTACGCAATTCTCCAGCGGCATCTGTCATAGTTGGCTCGCCTTTGCCATTTTCTTCCGCCCACATGCGTTCATTTTCTGCAACTTCTTCTGCTGTTAAGCCTAAGAAACGTTTCATAGCAAAGCGTTTTGATACAAAAGGAATCGCTTGTATGGTATTAAATGTATTAATACGCTCAGTGTCAATTGCCGCTTGACGTGAACTAGCAAAATTCATTGGAGGATTGAACACTAATTCAAACAAACTACTGTCAATGTTTAAACCTTTGCTATTCAAATACATTTTGAACTCTTCATCAAATGTACTTGTTAACAAATATTGCAATCTTTCACAATATTTGTTAAAGCGTAGCTCTTGAATGTATGCCGTACCTACTCGACCATCATTGAAATTACTCTGTGAATCGTCTTGTCCAGTAGGCAAATAACTACTAGGTATACGTAATCCACGGAATAACTTGTTAGTAAAGTACTTCAAATCATCGATTTCGCCAATATTCTTACCGCCTTCTAGCATTGTGACGTCTGATCCTTTGCCGTCTGCTGTTTTAGGGAAGAAATAATCTTCATTAATGCTTAGAGGGTTGTATGCAGAGTCTATGACGTTCTGTCCGCCACCTGTTTGTGACGGAATACGGCGTTGGTGTATCTCGTTTTTAACACGTTCTACAAATGCCATAGCCAAGTGACTAGGCATATTACCTACATCGATATGGAATACACGACGTTCTGGAGCACGTTGTATACGATAAATTAAAATTGCATCTTCTAAAAGTTCTTTTTGTTTATAAACTTTGTAGACATTCTCTAATAAACTATTACCAAATGGATAATTTTGATCTAAACCTTCACTTAAACTTAGATGAACCATGTGTTTAGCATCAATTGCATTTTCTTTGTATTGCAATCCAAACTTATTTCCGTTTCCGCCAGCACTACCGCCACCAGAAACACCACTTAAATAGCCGCTTGCAGGTTGGGGACCAGCTTGTCCACCGCCCATTCTAGGACTTACATTAGTGGTAATCTGTGTTGCAACAAGATTTTCAAAGTTAGGAGCAAGATCTTTTACAACATATTGTTCAGGTTTCTTACCTTCTGATTCGTTTACAATAACTTTTACAATATGTTGTGCATCTACATAACTCCATTTTTGATTTTCTGGGTCACGAATAAAGAAAGCATCACCGTATTTGAATACATTACGAACAATTCTAAAAATTCTTGTGTCGAATTTTTGTAATTTATTCCATTGTTGTAAGTACTCACTTAAAATACGTACTTCACTGTTAGTTGCCTTATGACGCCATTTAACATCAAATGGACTATTGTTATCTTTTAATTTTTGTGTGCAAAATTCTGCAAGAATATCTAAGGCAGCATTAACTTCTGGATCACTATCCATAACTTCATACTGTTGATAACGTTCAATACGGTTAGGACTACCTGTATAAACGTCTGGAAGATAACTGCTATAGTTTGTTCTTGCTGGCCCCGGACGAGATCCGTTATTGAATCCACTAATTGGACTTAGTGATCCTCCTTCAACATTAACTGGTGTAAAGTATTTTTTCCAACTCATTGAGTATTATCCTTAGACTAACGCCCTATTACCAGTTGATTTGGCCGCATGTTTTGCTGTTTTGGCACTATGGTCACTAATTTTTTCTGTATGGGCAGACATCATTTTTATACTCTTATTTAACTCTAATAAGTCATTGTGAAGATCTTTTAGTGTTACTGTAGTATCTTCATGTTTTGACTCGGTAGTTTTAGAAGCTGTATGAGCTTTATCCGCGGGACTCATTGTTTCTACTTTGTCTGCTAATTTTGCTTTGGCTTCTTCTGCTTTTAATGATGATAATTTTTCTGGAGTTACACCGGATTGCCATGCTTTCAACTGCTCTTGCATCTCTTGCATCTTGATATTAACTGGATTTGCTGTAACTGTGCCTTGAGTTTTCTTATTGTCCATATTCTGAACATTAGCCATGTCACGTTTAATTAATTCGTCAGTTGACATGTCTTTGACATCTTTAACTTTACCAGTCATATTTTGCATGTTCTGCATGTCACGTTTAATTAATTCGTCAGTTGACATGTCTTTGACATCTTTAGCCGCACTAGTTTCTTTTTTCAGGGCAGTTTGTACAGCTAATATTTTATCATCTGATGATTTTTGTTGAGTAGTTAAGAAAGAAGCATTCATAGCTTCTAATTGATCCATAGCTGCCTTAGCTCCTCTAGATGCTCTAGAAGTTGTACTAGCTTCTTGAGTCGTAGCTATGTTAGCAAGAGAATCTCCTTGCTTCTTAATTTCTGTAGTTCTACTTTCCGCAGTATTTTTATCAGCGGCTTTTAATGCATCAGCTTGTTTGATTAATTCTGCAATGCGTTCTCTAGCACTGGTATCACCGAGTGATTGCATTTTATCGCTGTGTTCATCAAATGTTTCTCTTAATCGTATATTACCTGAGTCAGATATTTTAATCTGTGTATCAAAAGATCCTTCGCCGTGCTCTTTTATAATTTGAAGAGCTTCTTTTGCTTTAGCAACCAATGCCGAAGTATCTGTAGCTTCTCCGCCAGATGCTCCACCTTTATTACCAATCATACTGTTTAATCGATCTAAAGGAATAACTGCTTCTGCTTGCCCTGCTTCACCTATTGTAGCATCAGTGCCACCAGGTTTAGGTTCAACAACACCTCCTTCAGCTAAGTTTTGTCTTCCGCCACGAGTAACAGGAGATCCACTTGACTCTGGTTCAGCACTTTCTCCACGTCCGCCATGCGTAATAATTGGTGCTTGTGGTGTAGGACTCGATCCTGTAGCTGTTTGTGTATCTTTTACAGCTTTGCTTACTATATCAACTACCTTAGATATCTGGTCTCCAAAATCTTTTGTTGCCGTATCAAATGGTTTTTGTTTACCTATTACTGTATCTAATAGTTTATTAAGCGGATCTAATACTGCTGGCATTTTGGCAATACGTGTGTCTAGCCCGTTAAGTGCGGCAGCCATTGCTGAAGCCGATTGTGATAATCGTTGTTGAGCTTCAGTTACTGCTCGTTGGGAACTTTGTCCGGCATCTTTACCAATATCTCCAGTTGTTTCGTCTCTTTTTAATCCTTGTAATCTTAAATCACTTTCTTTTTTCTGAGCTTCTTGTACTGCACCTGGTTCTCTGGTTCCTAATTGTCGTTCCCCTGCACGTATTCTACTACTTTCAGTATCTTCACTACGTACTTGTCTAAACTTTGCCGCAATCTCAGGTGTGGCATTTTGCATTACATTAGTATATTGTTTACTACCTTGGTATTCAGCAGCCTTAGCTTCGGCTAGTTTTAATGCTTGAGCCGCTTGTGCTTTTTGATCATCTGTCTGTGCCATTGCGGTCATTCGCATAGCACGTTGCATATCACCAGCGGCCGGCCCTAATGTCATCATAGTTTTGATATCATCTGGATTTAATTTTGCACCAGTTGCTAATTTTGCACTAAGATCTGCCATAGTTGAACCATGAGCGGCCATTTTTGCTTGACCTTCAATGAATGATTCTCGTTGTTTTTCACTCATCTGCTCCATAGCGCCCATGATTTCAGGTTGTTTTAATCTTTCTGCTAACTCAGCTTCAATAGCATCTCTTGATCTACCTGTTGCTTGCGATACATCATATATTGTTTTTGCTAATTTTTTACTAGATTCAGCCGCTTCAGACTGTGCCGCTTGACTTTCTAACTCTTTAGTGCGACCATACTGAGCTAAAATAGCTACTTTAGCTAGTTCATCTGACGCCATCATGCCTGATTTAACTAAACTTTTGTTACCATCGGCAGCATCAGATGCTTGAACATTTTTTCCTAAAGTCAGTAATGCTTCTGATCCGCCTTGGGCAGTCATATTAAAACCACTTAATGCATTACCTGACTCTTTTAATTTGTTTCTATAATCTTCGGTTGTCATTTCTAACAATCGAGTTTTAGCATTCAAATCAAACATGCTATTGCCACCGATACCTGCGGCATTATTTTTTATAGTATCACGCTGTGCATCACCTAAAGTGGTTATAAAACTGGAAAGTTTATCTCCTACTAGCGGAATCATTCCTGCTAGTCTTCCCAAAGATCCAGATACTTCGTTTCCCGGTTTAGGAATACCTAATAAGGCAGTTGATGCATTTAAAACATTTCCAGCAAATGTTTTTAAATCTGCTTCATTAAAAGGAAGTTTACTGGATCCGCCACTAGATCCACCGCCGATAGTTCCACCGCCTAACGCTTCTTTAATACCATCGCGAACGGCGGCTTTCATCCCGTCTAGTGCGTCTTTACCTAAACTATCAAGTACATTATCAGCCATGAACAAAAATCCTTAAAATATGCGTATATAAATACTACACATACAATATTTATCAGGAAAAAATATGGCTATTAATCCTTTACAGCAGTACTTTAGACAACCAAAAATCTACATCAGTTTACCTAGTCAAGGTGTTTATAATGCTCCCGGGACTATTCAAGGCGATGTTAACAAAATACCAGTATACGGTATGACTGGTATGGATGAAATTATGGCAAGAACTCCAGATGCATTATTAACTGGAGAAAGTACCGTTAAGATTATCGAAAGTTGTTGCCCGGCTATTAAAAATGCATGGGATTTAAGCACATTAGACACTGAAGTAATTTTTAGCTCTATACGTATTGCTACGTATGGTAATAAAATGGGAGTATCTGCTACTTGTAAACATTGTAATACTGAAAATAGCTATGATATTGATTTAGGTTTCATTATAGAGCATTTTAGTAAATGTAAATTCGATAATCAAGTAATCTTAGATAATTTAATAGTTAAAATACAACCATTAAACTATAAACGTAAATCTGAATTCGCTATGAAGAATTTCCAACTACAGCAAAAATTAGCTCAAGTAGATTTTTTGGAAAACGAAGATGATAAACGCATTAAAATTGTAGAGCTTTTTAAAGAAATGGGTGAGATTCAAAATGAAATCTATATACAATGCGTTGAAAGTGTTGAAGCAGATAATAAAGTAGTAACAGAACGCCCATTTATTACCGAATGGTTGTTAAACTGTGACAGAGAAGTGTTTGAAAAAATTAAACAACAGATTGAAAAAAATCAAAAACAATGGACTGTTCCTGAATTTCCTGCGGTATGTGAAGAATGTAAGAAAGAAATTAGTCTTCGTTTAGATTTAGATCAATCTAATTTTTTCGAATCAGCCTAATTGGGTTAAGCCCTGTTGAAATCCAAGAGGCTCTAATTAGGCTAGACGAAGAAGTAAAACAATTTAAATTGGAATTATATAGAATTAGCTGGTATATGCGTGGTGGTGTAACTATTAATGATTTGTTAGATCGCTACAGTTATGAAGATAGAGAAATCTTTTATAAAATAATTTCAGATAATATCGAAGCTACTAAAAATTCTCAAATGCCGCTTATTTAAAATATCTTTTGTTTTCTAAATATTTGTTGATTTGTCACATCATTAATCCAAAGATCATAACCAGGATTATCTGACTGCTCGCCCCAATTAACCCAATTACCGCTAGAAGAAGTTATCGGGCCATTTACTGTTTGAATTTTTCCAGCATTATCTTTATGCTCGGGTGGAGTTTTATCAGGTGCAATATTTGTAGATGTATTGTCTTTATCTTTTTTAGGTACATCAGGAGTAGATTGTTTTTTATCTTGTTGTGCTTTTAATTCGGCCTCGCGACGTTTCTTAAACTTTTCCTGCCATTCAGGAGAGTCATAATCTGTGCCTTCTAATAGTTTTAATTTGTCTAGTAAATCTCTCATATTTTAACCATTAGGATAACGTCGACGGTATTCTGCTTCATCTTCTGGAGTCCACCCTTGTCCAGTATTTGGATCTTTATATGGTTCGTTTCCAGAAGCGGCTGGTGCGGGTGGATTAGCAGTAGGTTCTGCTTGAGGAGATCCACCGGGTTGACTCGCTGTATTAGTGTTTGGTGTTGCAGTACTTGACGATCTTGTAAATTCTTGATAATATCTATCAACTATTTTGCCAGCCCACTCAGTAGCTACACCTAACTTTTCTGCTATGGTGATTATAATATTAGCAGGTAGTTTTAATGCTTGCATGGTACCTATTAAACCAGTTAGTGTTTCGCCTAAACCTAGTGTCTTTATAAGAAAAGCCACCATCCACTTAGGCACTTCAGCCTGAGGCTCTTCAGTAAGTAACCTTTTATAAAATAGTCTCACTGCTGGATCAAATGCACCTCCAGCAAGTTGTGTAGGACGAAGCCATTTAAATATTCCACCTAGTAACGGAAATCCATCTACAGAAGCTAACTCAAGTGTTTTAACTATTGAGTTGGCTAATATTGTTGCACTATTCTTAGCAAAAGTTTCGTCATCAAGATTTTGTTTAGCTAAAGAATCCATGTTTTCATAGTATCCTTGCCATACATGTGCATATGCTTCTAATTGTTGTGATGCTAATAACCATTTAAGTCCAGTTGTTATGGTTTTTTTTCTCAAAAGCCATGTGGCGGCAGTTATAGTAGTACCAACTGCTGTAGTAGTTTTTACGGGATTATTTTTAACTGCATCTACTGTTTTTTGCCCAGGACTTTTAGCGGCCTCCGCGGCGGCTGCATCTGCTTCTGCTTGTTTTATAGCTTGTTGCTCGCATAAACCAATTCTAGCGTTGTCTTGCACACGTACTCCCTTTTTAATACCAATACCATTTACAGGATCTTTATGATACCACTCACCTTTAGACTTCCAATAACTTTCGCCAGTAAACCTGCCCAAACCGTCTGGGATATTTAATATTGACCCATCTGGCGCTTTACGAACTTCTGGTGGTGTTTTCTTCCACTTGAACCAATCAATTTTTTCACCCCATTTAACAACAGAGTTTTTAATACCTACAGCAAAATCTTTAATAGCATCTATCTTACCAGCTTCATTTAGATTAGAACTTTGCTTAATAATTTCGTACACTTTCATACTTGTATCCTCGATAAGATATTTATCTAGTACTAGAAGAAGAACTTACGTTCTTCTGTTCTTCGCTTTCAGCTCGAACTTATTGTTTTCTTTTATTATAAACTGCGAAAGCAGTATTAATATTATCCAGATCGTTCAGTCACACTTTGCCCTGGCGGGCAAAGTTTAACAACATTATCCGAGTCGAACAATATCACTTAGCGTTAGCATTACAAGTATTTCTACTAGCTTAGGCGGTCATCCTGTACCTAATCATGCTGTCTTTATATGACGGCGGGCTTAATACATACGCTAACACATATTAAACCGTGGGGCTACAACCCCTCTTTTAGCCTTGAAATTCCCCTTATAGTTCAAACGGATTATAGGCATATTCCATCATCGTCCTGTTAAGGATAGTGAACTACAACTCTGACACCAAGCAGAACTACCTTACCGTCACACATCAGAACGGATTACGGGCACTAGATCAACGCCTGTGCGGGCTTATTTGGTGTTTTAACGGCCTGATTTATTAGCTTTTGAGTATATGTGAACCATGTACACGCACTTGAATATGGCCATTATAATAGTCATTTGATTCTAAAACCTTGCGTGAAAACTGCTCACGAGCCTCTATATAACTGCATTCTGCCTTAGATTTACAGTAATAAAGTATTTCTCTAGTAAAGTTTTCTGTACCTAACTGCGTAATATCCTTGGTCAATTCCGGCGATGAACCATAATAGTCACGCCAGTCTGAATCAATTTTACTACGGATTTTCTTCTTTTTCTTAGTGCCGTTTTTAAGTTTTACTGTTTTGTAAGTAGTTTTGGAGAATTTCGCTAATTTTTTGCCTATGTATTTGCGCCCTGTGATAGTATTTGTTATAAGATAAACAAACCCAACACAATCTTCGGGCAATTCTTCTACGATTTGATTTTCATAATACCAGGACATTAACTATGTATATTATTCGTCCCCGGTACTACCTGCCTTTTGGTTTGCTTTGCGTTCTGCTTTGTTACGATCCAGCCACACACGGTATTGCTGTACATGCACTCTACGCTCTTTGGCTATTATTCGTATTTGTGCTAACCAGTAACGCATGTTTTCGCCTGCGATCCTTGTGCCTTTTGCTTGCCAATCTTGATTTGCCTTAAAATATTCACGAAACGCCGCCATAAGTCGGTCATGCGACTCTTCATTTTGATATGGCGACGGTTCTACATGCTTACTCATTATTCTATAATTTCTAAATCGTTTGCATAAGAAGTATATCCATTTTCCTTAACAACTTTAAGCACATTATTCACACGTCCGATTAGTTCGTCTTTGTGACTAATAAGGAAAATATTCTTCTTGCGTTCCCGTCCCATCTTTTTAAGAACAGCTAACGCACCTTCGACTCCTGCAGAATCTAAACCATTGTCAATTAACTCGTCAATAAACAATAAATTAATTTGTTGATATAAACTTTCCCATACATCTCTAAATGCCCAAGATAAACTTAAAATAAGTCTGTTACGCTCACCTCGACTTAGATTGTCAAAATCTAAATCTTGCCCTAATTGAGTAATGATAACACTTAAATCATTTTGAAAAAGTACAGTATGGGGCAATCCCATCTTATCTAAATAATAAGTTAATCGATTATTCAAATATGCTAAGTTTTGATCAATAATCTTTTTACGAATAAAAGAATCTTTGCTAGTTAATAGCTTTAATAAAAACTCTTGATGATCTTTTAATGCAGTCAGCTCATTTATATAATCCCAAGAGATTTCTTGCATAGCAGTATCCATTAATTCATCGATCTGCTCTTGATATGGATCACTTTCATTTACTTTGATAGTCAACTGATTTTCTAAAGTTTTTAAATTATTCTGGTGCTTGAGCGCTTGCTCTAAACTATCATAATAAGTCTTAGGTCGGCCGTTAATATCACCAATAGCATCAACTTCCTTGATAATTTTTGCTAGATCTTTAGTAACTTTATCAAAATATTTCTTCGCCTCGGCCAAGTGACCTTGAGCAGTAGCAGTCATTTCTTCATGCTTGTGATCGTGTAGTTCTTGTTCACATGCGTGACAGGTCTTGTTAGCCAGTTTAGCAAGCTCGCCTTCGTATTTTTTGACACTTCTCTCTGCTTGAGCAATCGCACTTTCTAGTGTAGCTTTCTCTTTATTCAGGCTTTTCAGCTTGGCTGCCTTTTCATCATACTCTTTTAGATCTGCATGCTTTGCCAGCTCTGCATCAATATCTACACTTTCTAATTCTACAATAGCTTTACCTATCTTTTCAAGATCAACTTGATGTTGCGTATTCCAAGCCGCTTGTCTTGTTAGTAAACTATCAATACTAATTTGTATTCTTTCGTTACTTTTCTTAGTAGCTTCGATATTAGCAGTCTCTTGTGTTATTTCATCTTTAGTAATGCGAATCATTTCTTTTAAAGATTCTGCTTTCTCAGACAATAATGTAATACCCAATAGCTGTTCAATGATAACTCGCTGATCATTAGCCCTCATACTTAAAAAAGGCTCGGTATAAGTGTTAAGAGCTACAATATGCTTAAACATATCGTGGCTCATTTCTAGTAATTCGTCTAAGTCTTTTTGTGTTTCACGCATCTCACCTTGAGCTTCATCAGTCTCTTCGGATTCCTGTGCATGATCATTAATATAAAACTGTAGTATGTTAGGTTTACGTCCACGTTCAATACGATAATCATTGCCATCTTTTTCAAATGCTAGAGTGACTAACATATTATTTTTATTAATCTTGTTAATAAGATTATCTTTTTTAATATTAGTTAATGCATTTCCAAACAAAGCAAAACTTAGTGCATTAGCAATAGTAGTTTTACCTGTACCATTTCTACTGCCGTTATCATCACCGCCTTGATCTAAGTTTTCACCTAGTACAAGTGTTAAGTTTTCCTGTGCAAAGTTTACAGCTTGGGTTTGATTACCTACACTCATAAAGTTTTTAACTGTTAATTCTTTTAATTTTATCATAGGTTATTATAAATTGACAACAAAATATTTTTGTCGTAAGTATCGCTTTCGATATTAATAATTTGACTTGAAACAATTTGATCTACACTTTCAAAAGATTGTATATCGATATTTGTATTAATTTCAAGATCTTTCTTTTCAGCAATTAGTGTAAGTTCACGAATATTGTATCTATTCATAAAGTCTTCTTTAACAAAACTTGCTTCTTCAAAACTAATATCAATATCTAATGTAACACGTAAATGTTGTTTAGGTTTGATAATAGTATCTTGATCATCAATAAGCTGACTTAATTTAACTGTACGGAATGTAGGTTGATCAGGCCAAATGTGATATTCGGGCTTGCCTCCCCACTCTAATATCATCATGCCTCTATCGTCATCCCACGCATCTGCATAGTTGTGAGGGAAAGCGTTACCGATATAAATCATGTTTTTTTGTTGTTGACGTTTATGGAAATGTCCGCTAAATCCTAGCTCGTAGTTCTTGAAATTATCTAATTTCATTTCTCCATGATCGGGCATTTGTACCATAGCGTTCATGAAAAAGTTAGGCAATTCAAAGTGACCAAAAATGTATTTGCCACCTTTTTTACCTACAGTTTTCCATTCTTCTCCAACCAACCACGGACATAAGGTAACATCGCCAATAGTAGTAGGCTCATGTACAACAGTGATACCAGGAATGTATTTTCCAAACTCGACACTATGGATATCTCGCTTATCTTTGTAGTAAAGGTCGTGATTTCCAGGAAAAAAATAAAAGTTATCAAAAGCCTTTCCAAGTTTTTCCAAGGCCCGGAGGCTATAATCCATAGTAGTAATGTTGAGACTATTACGATTGTGATGCCAATCGCCCATAAAGATACCTGTATCACAGCCTTCCTCCTTTGCTTTTGCAATATACCAGTCTACAAAATCTTCGCAATCCTGGTTATGAGCACTACTATTAGATTTTAAACCAAAGTGTATATCTGTAAAGCAGGCTACTTTTTTAAATAAATTACTCACTAGATGATTCCTCATTACGTTTTACGGCGGCAGCATGCTCTCCAGCACCAGTTCTACTATAGCTAGGATTCATGCCATTGATTTCTAAAATATCATCGCGAATATTTTGATTACGTTTTTCAATATTAATAACTCTGACGAATGAATTAGTAACTGCGGCAGTGAAATAAGCAAACGGATTATCTGATTTGCTTTCATCAAACTGCAATCCAATTTGGGTTAGTTGCAAAATTGCTTGACCTTTCATTTCGTCATTGTAAGTATAGCCACGCACGTTACCGCGAGTAGCATATCTCTCACATAATTTTAACATCATTCGTGCTAAAGTGTTAGTTATTTGGCCGGCATCTTTATCAAACTTGCCCTTAACTAAATCGCCTTTCCAATGACTTTTACCAACACATACTAATTGATCTTCCTCATTAAACTTCCAATGTTGGAATGGCGGAAAGTTCACTTTATCTCTATGGTCAGCAAGACTTTTAGGATTCTTTTTACGGGTATTGTTCAATGGAATATGATCAAATGTCATAATTCTAAAGACTAAATCAGTCTTTAGAATCTTTTTATAATCAACTTCGCAATCTGCTTGTTTGACTTTTTCACCAGCCTTTTTGCGAGTTGCATAGTCTGCATCTCCTATCCGCTTTGCACGGTTACGTTTAGCTTCTGCAATAGTTCGAATATTAATTTTTTCGACACTGGGCAGTATTATATCATATTGGTGATATTCAGGCTTTTCAAATACACAGTACGAACTTTTCGAACGGTGTATTTCTAATAACATATCTTTGTTGTTTAAATAATTTACTTTTGGTGTTGATGGTAGCATCCTTAAGAGTCCTCTAATGATTAATTATAAACTACGCACTTAATAAAGTCAACTAAATATTATATCAAAACAGGATTTTAATATGAGTTTTCTCGATTCATTAAATGCATCAACTAATGCGATAGGCGCTGGCGCAAGCGCAGGCAATGCCTTATCAAGTATAAGTAGTGCTGTTAGTACAGCGTATAATGCAGGTGATGGTGGTAATTTCATGTCTGCTGTCCGTGCCATTGATTTACCTGCTGCCGGG
>TBL_comb47_HYPODRAFT_10005832_pt1 | contig 13551 bp, 7 predicted proteins | sample TroBogypolimnion_40_FD_10682 | JGI IMG/M metagenome (IMG submission 10682)
CGCCGCGGCTCACCTCCAACCAGGCCGTGGATCGCGCGGTCGCGGAAATCGTGGCGGAGAATTCCTGAGCATGTCGCGGCAACTGATCATCCTCGCGGGCGGAGCAGGCACGCGGCTGCGCGAACGGCTCGGCGATCTGCCCAAGCCGATGATTCCCATCGCGGGCAAACCGCTGCTCGAACATCAGGTCGAACTGGCAAAGCGGCACGGTTTCACCGACTTGATTTTCTTCGTCCACTATCGCGCCGACCTGATCGAGAAACATTTTGGCGACGGCCAGAAATTGGGCGTCCGCATCCGTTATATCTTGGAGAAGGAACCGCTCGGCACGGCGGGCGCGGTGCTGGCGGGTTTTGAATCTCTGGCGGAGCGCTTTGTCGTGCTTTACGGCGACACGATGGTGAATGTGGACTTGAGTCGGATCTGGAACGCACACGAAAAGGCGCATGCCGCCGCGACGCTGCTGCTGCATCCGAACGACCATCCGTTCGATTCCGACCTGGTGGAGATCAATGCCGACTCGCTCGTCACGGCATTCCACAACCGTCCGCACGACGGAACCGTCTGGCGACAAAACCTGGTCAACGCCGGACTTTACGTTCTGGAAAAGCGCGCGCTGGCGAAATTTTTAGAAACCAGATCGCGGGAGCCGGAAGCCGGCATTCTGGATTTCGGCAAAGACGTTTTTCCCGCGCTGGTTCGCGTCGGAGAAAAATTGCTCGGCTACAACTCGCCGGAATTCATCAAGGACATCGGCACCCCGGCGCGTTACGACAAGATTTCCGCGCAGTTCGCCGCCGGCATCGTGCAGCGCAGTTCGCTGGCCACGCCGCAGCGCGCCGTGTTCCTGGACCGTGACGGCACGCTGATTCCAGACAAGGACTGTTTGCGGAACGCGGACGAGTTGGAACTCTTGCCGGGCGTCGCCGAAGCGTTGCACGAGCTGAATCTGCAGGGTTGGCGGACGGTCGTGGTGACGAATCAGCCCGTGATCGCCAAAGGGTTTTGCGACGAAGTTGAATTGCAGAAAATCCACAACAAGCTGGAGTCGCTGCTCGGCCGTGAACACGCGTTTATTGACCGGATTTATTTTTGCCCGCATCACCCGGAAAAGGGTTTTCCCGGCGAACGGCCGGAATTGAAAACCGACTGCGACTGCCGCAAACCGAAAACCGGCATGATCCAAAAGGCCGTCGCCGAGCTGAACATCGATCTGAAGCAATCGTGGCTGATCGGCGACACCACCACGGATCTGCAGACCGCCAAGAATGCGGGCTTAAAATCCATCCTGGTGCGGACAGGTTCCGCCGGGCGGGATGGGAAATTTGACGCGGCCGCGGATTTCACCGCTGATAACTTGCTGGACGCGGTCGGGCTGCTTCTGGCACAAACTACGCCATGATTATCAGCAAGACGCCATTGCGCATGAGTTTCGTTGGCGGCGGCAGCGACCTGGCGGTGTTTTACCGCGAGTTCGGCGGCGCGGTGGTGTCGACGGCCATCGATAAATTTGTCTATGTGACCGTGAACCGGAAGTTCGACGAAAAAATCCGCATCAGCTACTCGAAAACCGAGGAGGCCAAATCGGTCGAGAAAGTCAAGCACCCGCTCGTCCGGGAGGGCATGAAACTGCTGGGCATCCAGGGGGGCGTCGAAATCACATCGGTGGCCGACATTCCCGGCAAAGGCACGGGGCTGGGCTCCTCCAGCTCGTTCACGGTGGGCTTGCTAAATGCGCTGCACGCGTTTGAGAACCGCCACGCCTCCGCCGACAAGCTGGCGCAGGAAAGCTGCGAGATTGAGATCGGGCGCTGCGGTGAACCGATCGGCAAGCAGGACCAATATGCCGCCGCGTTCGGCGGGTTCAGCTTCATCCAGTTCAACCAAAACGATTCGGTTTCCGTCGAGCCGATCATCTGCCAGCGCGAAACGATGCGGCAGTTGGAGAACAATCTGCTCGTTTTTTACACCGGCATCACGCGCAGCGCCTCGGCCATTTTGAAGACGCAGCAGAGCGCCGTGGCGAGCCAAAAAGCCAAGCAAAAAACGATGATCAAAATGGTGGGGCTGGCGCACCGACTAAAAGCGGAATTGCAGAACAACAATCTGACGGCGTTCGGCGAAATCATCCATGAAAATTGGCTGCTCAAACGCAGTCTGACCAGTGATGTGAGCAACGACCTGATTGACGGCTGGTATGCCAGCGCCCGCAAAGCCGGCGCGGTCGGCGGCAAACTGCTGGGTGCGGGAGCCGGAGGGTTCCTGATGTTTTACGCGCCGCAGGAAAAACACGAGGCCATCACCGGCGCATTAAAAAAGCTGCGGCCGGTCAAATTCGGTTTTGAACCGCAAGGCAGCAAGATTATTTTTGTCCACGATTGATGCGCTGAACCGCGATTGCTACCGGTTGCCCAGCCAGCCCGGAACAGCAGAAAGATTTGCGGGAAATGACGGGCGCGTTTCCTCAACGAACAAACGGGGTAACCAAATGCATCCCGGCAAACAGGCGCCAGCTGGCGCGGCGATAAGGACCAGGCCTTCACCGGCGAATTGCCAAGAAGGTCATCGGGGCGTTGAAAGCAGCCGGCTCTTAGCCGCCGCGGGCAATTTATCAATGGTAACACCGCCCTTCAAAAAACGCTTGATATCCACCCAATGACCGAACCCAAACCGGAAAAACCGGCGGGTTATCCACCAGTCGCCCCGTTGTCGATACGAGCGGATGATCCGTCGTTGCGCCCGGATATATTTGCGCAACCGCCAGCAATCTGCCACCGGTTCCAGCAGAGACCAGCGGACAAATGAAGCTTTCCGGGCCAGGAGCGCCCCGACGATGGTCTCAGCCGTGATGAGAAAGAGTTGACTGGAAGCCAGCAAGAGCAGCGGGCCGTGGGCATTTTTCAGAATGGTGAGCAGCTGGTTGCGGTTTGCGTAGAAACGCCGGGACTCGGTGGTTCGCCCAGCTTGATCGGTGCAGCCGGACGCCGCATGATGCACCCGCGCCCCGCGAACCAGTTCGATAGATTCTCCGGCGATGCGGGCGCGCCAAGACAGGTCCATTTCTTCGCCATACATGAAAAACTTCTCATCAAACCCGCCGAGCTTTTCAAACAAGTCATGCCGAATGAAATAAAAACTGCCGATGGCGAATAGCTGGTCCAGATCTTCTTTTGGCGAGGGCGAGGTCGTGCAGCCAAATATATCAAAACCAGGCGCTCCCTGGCCATGCGTGCCGGGCATGAAACCCCCGCCATCGTAGCCGAGTTCGACGGCGGAAAAAACCTTTGCGGTGGAAGCCTCGGCGTGGCAGGCAAACGCTTCCATGCAATCCGTTTCAAACCAGACATCGGGGTTGAGGAAAAAAAGATATTTGCCGCGTGCGGCGCGCGCCCCGATATTGCATCCACCGCCGAAACCGTAATTGCCGCCGGTGGGAAGAAAACGGCCATTGGCCCATGATTTCATCTCCTGGCTGCAAGTCTCGGCCGAACCGTCCGTGGAGGAATTGTCCACGATGATCACTTCGCAGCGGTCAAAAATCGTTTGCTCGCGGAGTGACAAAAAAAAGCGTTCAAGCCATTGTTTGCAATTGTAGTTCACGACGACGAGGCTGATAATCGGATTCATAATGTGACGTGCAGCACACATTACAATCCTAGCCCGGCAATGCAATAAAATCCGGCTGTAACAGGCGCGGCTGAGCGCTGTAAGCACCTGCTGATATGAGGTGGTTTTTCTGCGCTCTCCCCGCAGGCGGGTCCCAGTGCCTCCAACCACACCCGCGTCATTGGCCGGGACATCCTTCGCCAACGGACTGGCGACGTCAACCACCCATCAATTCGGCACAACTGGCTTGTGCCGATGTATTGCGAAGGCCCAGACAAACAGTAATGTCCCCAACGCGATTCCGGACGCGATCGGCATCACCCGCAATAAATCCGCCGGCGATCTGCCCAGGCACAAAAGTGTGACCCAATAGGCAAGTCCCAACCCCCCGTAAAGCAGCGCGATTTTGAGCCAGCGGCTGGCGAGCGCCCACATGGCAAACGCCTGCAACAAGCCCACGCAGACCATGGTTATAGCCAACGGAATGATCATGGCGGCAGCTTCCGGCGTGTTTCTGCCCAGGAGTCTTAGGCAAAAAAACCGCAATATAATCAAGGCGATGGCACCGCCAATCAAGCCGCCGCCATATAGTCCAAGCAATTTAAACTGTTCGCGCAGGGCGTTGCTCGTGTGGTTTCCGGAACGATGGGTGAACAAAACTATGAGCAGCGGCCCGACGGTCATCGGCAACGCCACCGCCAGCCGCTCAGCCGCAGCGTAGGCGTCGCGGTCAGCGGGAGAAAAGTATCTTTGCGCCACTAGCTGGTCACCTTGGGTGAAAAAATAACCGCCGCCGACGCAAGCGGCGCTGACAATGAAAAACTGGACAAAATCTCGGTTCCACGGTGAAATCGCTTGCACGGGACGGGCAAAGTCCTTTTTCCAGAAAATTAAAACAAGGTTGGCCAGCACCATGAACACTGATGCCAGCACCGCCGTCTCAGCCACGGGATACAGGGGCACAAAGACGCCACAAAATGCCAGCCGCAGACACACCCCCAGAAAACCGATGAAAGCCAGCCGCTTGAACCAGGCCAACCCCTGACAGAGGGCGGTGGCGAATGAACTCCAAAGTCCGGCCAGCACACAGAGAAGCGCAACCATCATCAAACTTGTGCGGGGAAAATTAAAATAGCTGCTCAAGGGATTTACCAAAAAAACCGCGAGCGCTGAACCGGCAATTGTGAGGCGAAAAAGCGAGGTCCGACAACCCGCCAGCAAACCCTGCAACCGCGCGTCATCACCGGCGAACGCATAGCGCGCGATATAATGAGTGATTGCAGTTGCTGCGATGGCCAATGGCAGACCCAGAAATCCGGCGAAGCTGATGGTATTGTTTGCCAGTCCATATTCACCGTCGTGTGCCAATTGCCGACCGATGACAGCTTGGAAGGCATAGTTGCCCAAACCGATCAAAAAGCTGACAACCGTTAAAATCATTCCGCTACGCCAGAGCTTGTTCATGCGGGGGCCATTGTTGATGCGAGTGGTTTCAATGTTTTTTGTGAGTGTCGCAAAAATCCGCCGGCGGAGCCGACTGCGATTTAGTCTTTCAAAGTCAGCTTCAATTGTAAATTACCACCCCGGTTTTTCTTGGCACTGCCTCCTTGTTTTATCGGGATGATCAAACCAGCGGTCGAAACCTGGATGATTTGCTTGCCCAGCCTAACTTCCCCAGTGCGGCCAAGACATCCGCGACACTTACCGACGCCATGCAGCGCCGCAGTTCTTCGCGCGTGCCTTTGATGTCGCCGCCATCATAACGATAAAATTCCAGACCGCGCCCAGCCACCGCCGGATTCTTCACAAGAGTGAAGGGATTTGCGTAAGGCTCGATGGGCTTGTTCCATGTCGGCGTCTCGATGACGATCTGGCCGCGTGCCTTCATCGCCGCCGCAATGTTCATCAAGGCGGTGTCCACGCTCAAGAACGCTGCGCACTTGCCGATCAAAGCCGCCGCCTGCCGAAGATTTCTGGTCGGCGGAAAAATGGCGTCGGCGAATTGCATCCGGATTTTCTCATGATCAGCTTTCTCCTCCGGCCCGCCGAAAAACAAAACACCCAGTTCCGGCTGGCTGTGGCGGAGGCGGCGGGCCAGTTCGATGAAGTTTTCCAGCGGCCAGCGGCGCAGCGCCAGATTCTTGGTGCCGCCGGAACCCACGTGGACGCCCAGCCATTGTTTCCCGGCCAGGCGCTGTTGAGACAGAAAGTCGTCCGCCCATTTTTGCTCTTCCGGCGTGAGATAAATTTCAAGCGCATGGAACGGCAGTTTTTTTTGAGCGCCGACCAGGGGCAGGAAGGCCAGATTGTTTTCCGCCGCGTGGCGCGAGTAGTCCTGCGGCAGCGTCACATTCACCAGCCGACGGTCGAGCCAGTTGAAACATTCGTATTCGTGGCTGATGCGTGTCGGCGCGCCCGCGATGAAAGCGGCAATGCGATAATGAATGCGGCTTTGCGGATGCGTGTTCAGGGAAAGCTCGTAGCGCTCGGGCCGCAGCGACCAGAAAAACCGCAGCGCCTCCAGCCGGCCGCATTTCATCAGGTTTTTGTAGAAGACCCGATTGAGGTGGGGATTGCTCTCCAGCAAATCCCGCGCGCCGGCCTCCTTCACCAGCACGTCAATCGTCGCGTCGGGAAAATTCGCGCGCAATTCATGGATCAGTGGCGTGGCGAAGAGCGTGTCGCCGATGCCGGCGAGCGAAATGACCAGGATTTTCACAGCCGGGAAATTTTTTCGAGCAAGCCCGTCGTGGATTTGCCCGGCACGAACGGCACGAGCACAATTTTTCCACCCGCTGACTCCACGGCGCGGCGCTCGTCCTGGTTCAACGTTTCCAGCGTGTAATCGCCGCCCTTGACATAGAGGTCCGGCTGCGCGGCGGCGAGAAACTGCGTCGCGGTCGTGTCCGCAAAGATGCAGACCCCGTCCACACTGTGCAGCGCGGCGAGCACGGACGCCCGGTCGGTCTCGGAATTCACCGGGCGGCCCGCGCCCTTCAAGCCGCGCACCGCCGCGTCGCTGTTCACGCCGATGAGCAGCGCGTCGCCGAAATTGCGCGCATTCTCCAGATAGGTCACGTGGCCGAGGTGCAAAATGTCGAAGCAACCGTTGGTGACGACAAGCTTTTTGCCACTGGATCGGATCGCCTCGCGCCAAACCGGCAGTTTATCCCACGTGATGATTTTGCTGCGGAAATTCATGTTGTCATTCTGCCCGCGCGCCCTGCGAATTCAACATTTTCCACACCCGCAACGCCTCGGTCGCACCCCACGCCTGCGCATCGCAACCCCGCGGCGTGTGCGGCGCGTCGCCGTCGAGGATTTCCGGAATCTGGCCGAGGCAGCCAGCGTCCAGGATTCCTTCCGAACTGCCGAGATAGCTTCTTGCCGCCGCCACGGCTCCCGGTGAAAAATCCCACGCGCCCGCCAGCGCCTCGCAAAACGTCGGGAACGTCCAGGTCCACGCCGTGCCGTTGTGATACGCGGGTTTCCGGCGCGTGTCCTCGTCGCCCTCGTAACGCGGCCAATAGGGCTCCGGCGGATTGTTGATGAGCCGCCCGTCGTTGCTGTAAACCGGCAGCAGCACGGCGACCGGCAGCGGCGCCAGCGAGCGCAACGCGCCCGGCACGACGAGATATTTTTGCGCCGCGGCGACGCAGCGCTTCGCGCGTTCACCGCGGACGAGGCCGAGACTCACGGCGAACAGGCAGTTGCTCCGCAGCGCATCGCTCACCGTTGCGTCGCGGGCAATGACGCGCGGCCCGGCAATCAGCACGTCGGCAAACCAGCCCTGCTTCTCCAGCCAGAAAAGTTTTTCAAACGAAGCCGTCGCGTGGTCCGCGAGAGCACGCCATTTGTTTTGATCGGATTGGTCGCTGATTTCCTCGAGCAGCCGCAGCAATCGAATCCACAACACCTGGATCTCGACGGGATACCCTTCGCGCGGCGTGCCGGCGGGATAGTTCGTGTCCATCCAGGTGAAATGGCTTGGGCTCCAGATGAGCGCGGAATCGGCGTCCATGCGGATGCCGTTGGGCGTGCCCTTGGCATAATTTTCCGCGATGCTGGTCAAAACTTGCAGAAGCGTGCGGCCATGCTCATCAACGGGGGTGATGAAGAAATTTTGAATTTTGAATTTTGAATTTTGAATTTCCGAACATTCCTCGCACACGACGGCGAACCACAGCGGCGCGTCGGACGTGTCGCGGTTGGAAACATCGTTGCCGTGGATCGTGTTTGGCAGCGTGCCGTCCTTTTCAAATCGGGCGAACGTGAACAGCAGCTGCTTCACCTCGTTGGTCATGCCCGCCGCCAACAGTCCGCGCGCGCAGATGAGCGAGTCGCGGCCCCAGTCCAGAAACCACGGATACCCGGCGACGACGGTCTTGCCCGCATCGCGGCGGACGACGAATTGTTTTGCCGCGCATTCAAGCTGTGATTCAAACATGCCGCTCGCATCCTGTCGGCGGTTCTTTTTTTTATCTTCCAGCTGGTTAGCGGAATCACGTTCGGCTTCCGCCGTAAGAAGCAGCGTGGCGGTCCCGCCCTTGGTCAGCGGCATCTCAAACCAGCCGGGGCTGTAGGCATCGCCGCTCCCTGTCTGGCCGCGCGATTGTTCCACTGGATGTGGAATGTTCTCGCACCATTCCGGCTCCGGATGGTATTCGCCAGCATTAGCAAAAACGCGCAGTTGCCGGTCCGTCGCGGGCGTGAATTCAAATCCCGCGCCGTCTAGCATTTTTAAGGTTTGATTTTTAATTTCCCGGGTGTTCGAGGAAAAATGAAAATCCGCGCCTTCATTGCGCTTGGTCTCGCTGTGAAAATTCCGGTCTTCGATGTCCACGCGGACGGTCAGGCGCACGTCCGCACCGCCGGGCAATTGTTTTCCCTGCGCGGATTGTTCCGTGGGCCGGCTGAAGTGAAAGACGGTGGTGTTCTGGCCTTCGACCATCTCGGCGCGCAGCTCGATTTCCACCGTGCGGCCGTCCCCGGCGTTCGCCACGAAATCCCACACGGCGGGCGAGCCGGCCTGGAATGAAGCGAGGTTTTTGAAATCGAGCGGCGACAGGAAGCCGTCGGCGTTCACCCAGACGCGGAGGCGCTTCACAAACACATGGCGGTCCACCGGCACTTTTGAATTCAAGTTGGCGCCGAGAACGCAGTCGTATTTGGAATTCACTCGGCCCAAGTCCACGCACAGCCGCGCCATGCCGCCGATGCCGTTGGTCAACAAAACCAGATCGGCGGCTTCAGGCTTCCGGCTCACGGCCGAAGGTTCGGGCGCGAGAAACCGGACGGTGGCCGAGATTTTCGGGGAGGTCGCGGCGTAGCGTTCCAAAAGCAGTTCCGTTTCCGCCGCCGAGTCGCGCGGCGTGAAGCTGGCGATGTGGCGGTGACCAACGGCGATGGACTGGACGTGGACGGCTGCGCATTTTTCACCCGGCGCTTCGCACTCCGCATTCCGCATCTGCAACGTCGCCCGGAACGGCGCGGAGTCCTCCACCAACAGCCAGTGTCCGGCCGGCACCAAGGTGATGCGGCGGGTGTCGAGCAGCGTCCATCCGACCACGCGCGGAAAGATTTTCCCGGCGGCCACCTCCAGCAGCAGGTCGGAGAGTTTTGACTTGGCCCCGCGTGTGGTGAATTCGCTGGCGGCGGCCAGGAACTGTTCCGGCGACGCGGCGACTTGTCCGGCCAGCCACTGCCAGTCGAGACCGTCAACGATTTCGGCGGGAATAATTTTTCCCAGCGACTGGACCGCCCACGCGGCCAGGGCGCGGGCGCGGCGGTAATCGTCGCCGCTCAAGCCAACGGTTTCTTGTGTCGGCGCGAGGCAATGACAGGCGCCCGGCGCGAGGGTGAAAACAATTTCATCTTTCACGCGGGCGCACGGCGGGAGCGGCTGGCCCAGCAGATCAAAATTAAAAACGGAAGCTTCAAATTTTAAATCCGCGGCCGCCAGCGACAGCGCATGAGGTTTTTCGAGGTCGGTGTTCACCAAAATCAGGACCGAATCTTTGCCTTCGGTGGATTCCCGGAGAAGGCCATAAACCGGCGAGTCGGAGGGGCTCAGGCGCGTGAGTTTTGCGCCGTCGAAGAAACAGGGGTGGTCGGAGATGAGTTGATTCAGTTGCGCCAGCTCGGGAATGATATTTTCCGCACTGCCCCAGTTCAGCCCGGTGTTGCCGTGAACGCGGATTTTTTCGGTGGCAAGCCATTCCACGCCGCAGGTGAAACCGAAACCGCCGCTGGGACTGGCCAGCGCGCAGAGGCGGTTGCGCAGCAGCGACCACGCGCGGCCGGGAGACGTGACAAGTGACGGGTGACGCGTGACGGTCGCCTCTCTGGTCTTGTCACTTGCCACTTGCCCCGCTTCACCGGCTTTGGCGGCGAGGCGGCTGTTGTCATGCGTTTCGGAGTAGTGGACGTAGCCGCCGACCCGCGCGCTCTGGCGAATCGCATAATCGAGATAGCCCGCGACTTCCTTGCCGGAATAATTTTGAAACAGCTCGGAATAGGCCCAGTGCATGCCGCCTTCGGTCAGCAACAGGTCGGTGGCGTCCCAGGAACCGCCGAGGCCTTCGAGGAGAAAAATGGTTTCGGGAAACTCCTCCTGCACGCGGGCGACGATGTATTGCCAGGCGGGCGTGGGAATCTTGTAGCCGGCGTCGCAGCGGAATCCATCCACGCCGCGCCGGCACCAAATGATCAGCGAGTCGGCGATGAGATCCCACAGCTGGACGTCGTGCTGTTCGAGTTCGACCAAATCCTCCCAGACCGTGCCCCACGCGCCGGGGCTGGCGAACGAACCGTCGGAATTTTTCAGGAAAAATTCGGGATGATTTTCCTGCAAGGTCGAACCCCAGCCAGTGTGGTTGATGACGATGTCGATGAAAACCCGCGCGCCGAGCGAGTGGGCGGCGTAGGTGAGTTCGCAGAACTGGTCAATGCCGGTGGTGCGTTTGTCGAACTCGACGAGCGCGGGATCCACGGCGGTCAGGTCGAGCGCGGCATAGGGGCTGCCGAACCGTCCGAAACGCGCGTAGGTCGTGGGCGTCGGATGAATGGGCAGCAAATGAATGATGCGGCAGCCGAGCTGGTTGACGATGTGCGGCAGCTGGCGCGCGAGATCGCGAAATTTTCCGGAGGGCGGCAAGGTCGCGTAGCCGGCGGCTTCGAGCGATTTGAGCCGCACCTCCAGTTTTTCATCGGCGGTGGAGGCGAGATTTCTGGTCGCGCCAAAGAGCCGGGTGAAGGCGCAGTAAATCGTGTTGGCAGTCCGGGCAAAGTTTGGGTGGACAGAAATGCCGACGTCCGAACCGTCTGTCCAGTGCTGCCAGTTTTTTTCGTCGAGCAAATACGCCTTGGCCTTGAAGAAACCGACTTCGGCCAGCGGCAGTTCGATTTCCCAGCCGTCGGCCGTGGGCTGCATCGGCACATCGCGCCACGAGGAATTGGCCACGACCGGCCGGCCGGCGTGGGCGGAGAGGATCTCGCGGCGGCGGACGGCGGCGCGGCCGAGGTTGGTGCGCAGGCGGGCGGACCAGTTTTTTTGCGCGGCAGATTTTTTTCCGGCGCGGATGGCGAAATGAATTTTGTCACCGACAAAACGCAGGAGGCGTTCGCCGGTGGCTGGAGACATGATTGGCCTGGGTTGATCCACCTGAAAAAGTTTTACCTAGAAGGGGCGGGGCGAAAAGCGCAAAAGTGATTTTCTTTGGTTTGCTTTGGGGTGTCAACCTCTCTAGCTTGGCGTCGAACTTGCTGGTTTGGGTCGGACGGAAACAATCATTTATGGTCGCCGCAGCGTTAAATCCAGGTGAAGAAGCTCAATTACAGCAGACAATTGAGATGTTCGAGGTCATTGTGCAATCGCAACCAAACGATTGCCAGTCGCTGGAAATCCTCAAGGAGGCCTATTCCAAACTGGGCCGCGAGCCGGATGTGATCAAGACGTCCAAGCGCATCGCGCAGGCGTATATGCAGACGGGGCAATTGTCCTCGGCGATTCTGGAATTTGAGACAGTCCTGCAGCGCCGGCCCGACGATGCGGAGGTGCAGGCGGCGCTCCTGGAAATTGAAAGCAAGGCGAACAACGCCGGCATGCAGTCCGCGGGCGCGGAGCCGGCGGCGCTGGCCATGGCCCCGGAGACAAACCCGGCGGCGGTGAAAAAATCGCGCACGGCGGCAGCGGAGATTGAGGACGGGCGCAAGATGTTTTACAAACTGTTCGTCGAGAGCAAGACGATCAGCGCCGGCGACTTTGATCTGTGCTGGCGGGCGGCCGACCTGACCGCGCCGCCGACCGATGTCGTCGAGCCGTTCATCCAAATCCTGCACGACAAGGGGATTTTGCTGGTGGACAAGTCGCTGAAACTGTTGTCGGACAAATCGCGCATGGCCTATCTGCCGCTGGACAAATACGACGTGGACATCGACCTGACCCGCGGTTTTCCGGCCGAGGTGTGCCGGCGCTGGTGCGTGCAGCCGTTTGACCGGATGAGCAAGGCGATCCTCGTCGCGACCGCGAATCCCTTTAACCAGCAGGCCGTGAAAGAACTGGCCGCGACCACCTCCCACCGGCTGGTGTGGTATCTGGTGCCGCCCGCCGACTTGATGCTGAACCTCCGCAAAGCATTCCGCTAATACCACCATGGCCAAGATAAAATCATTTGGAGAACGCATCGCCGACGCGCTCGTCGAGGACGGATTGCTGGGCGCCAATCAGGTGGAAGCGCTGCTGGAACAGCAAAAAAAGGAAGGCGCGCGCCTCGTCAAACTCGTCATTGAAAAAGCCTATGTCAGCGAGCAGGACCTCGCGGTCTGCATGGGCCGCGTGCTGAATGTCACGCCGATCAACATCGCCCGGGTCAATATCCTCCCGGAGCTGGTGGAGCTGTTCCCGCGCGAGACGATGCACAGCCACCGGGTCATCCCCGTTTCTCGGCTGGAAAACAAACTGTTCCTCGCAATGGCCGACCCGCTCAACGTGCTCGCCATCGACGACGTCCGGCGCATCACCAAGCTGGAGATCACGCCGCTCATCGCGTCCGAGAAGGCCATCGCCGACAAGCTCAACGCCCTGGATTCCGCCAAGAGCGGTTCGATGGAAGACATCATCCAGGACGCGCAAAAACTGCAGGAAGCCGAAGACGAGGCCGGCTCCATCGAGAACGTCAAGGAAGCAACGGAAGACATCAGCATCGACAAACTCGCCGCCTCCGGCGAAGAAGCGCCAGTCATCAAGCTGGCCAACCTGATGATCATGCAGGCCATCAAGGACCGCGCCAGCGACATCCATCTGGAGCCGTTTGAAAAGACCATGCGCCTGCGTTACCGCGTGGACGGTGTGCTGCTGGACGCCACGCCGCCGCCCAAGCAGATGCAGCTCGCGCTGGCCTCGCGCTTCAAGATCATGAGCAATCTGGACATCGCCGAGCGCCGCCTGCCCCAGGACGGCCGCATGCGCGTCAAGGTCGGCGGCAAGGATTTTGACTTGCGCGTTTCGATCCTGCCCACGGTTCATGGCGAGAAAATCGTGCTCCGCGTCCTGGACAAAACCAATTTGTCCGCGAGCATTGACAAGCTCGGCCTGGATCCCGACACGTTCAAGAATTTCAAGACTGCCATCGACGCGCCGCACGGTTTGATCCTCGTCACCGGCCCGACCGGTTCCGGTAAGACCACCACGCTTTACTCCGCGCTCAACGAGCTGAACAACCCGGTTTACAACATCATCACGGTGGAAGACCCGGTGGAATTCCAGATCCCCGGTATCAACCAGGTGCCCACGAAAAAGGAGATCGGCCTTTCGTTCGCCAACGCGCTGCGTTCCATTCTCCGCCAGGACCCGGACATCATCATGATCGGGGAAATCCGCGACACCGAGACGGCGGAAATCGCCATCGAAGCCGCGCTCACCGGGCATCAAGTGCTGAGCACCAT
>TBL_comb47_HYPODRAFT_10005833_pt1 | contig 13551 bp, 11 predicted proteins | sample TroBogypolimnion_40_FD_10682 | JGI IMG/M metagenome (IMG submission 10682)
AGAGAAGTTAAGCCCGTCAGCGCCGATGGTACTGCGTCAAGTGGGAGAGTAGGCCGCCGCCAACTTAAACCAGCCCCGGGTTCAATAGAGCCCGGGGCTTTTTAATTTAATGCTCGGGGCATGGAGCTTGGGGCATGGGGAGATTAAGCAGGCAAACTTTAGGATTCTGAAGAACGGAGAAATGCGAATGGAAGACAAATCAAACCTCATCGATCCCCATTTTTAATCCTTAATAGCTTGATATCAGATAGATAACCCATTCTTATTTACCTTGTTCATAATATTTTGTTATTTATAAATATGAATTAAGGGTGTCCCAGAAACCTTATTTTCAAAATCGAATTTTTACCCCGGTTATGTTTGCTGTTCGGGTTTAACTTAGTGAGCAGGTAAATGTTCAGGACAACAACATTCACTTGTTCACTGAATAGATTTGGGGAAATTACCTGAAGCAATTAATTATTTAGGAATAACTTAACTGAAATGCAAATCGCAGTTTTGATTTATATTTCCTGATCAAGGTATTAAAAACAAAACTGACGACCTTCGTGAGTCGCCAGCAGTCAGGAAAAATTATTATTTCAGTCTGAAATAGAGTTGAATAGGGATTCCAGTAAAGTTAAAATTGGCCCTTATCTTGTTTTCAAGGAACCTTTTGTACGGATCCTTCACATATTGTGGAAGATTGCAAAAGAAGGCAAAACTTGGGATTTTTGTAGGTAACTGCGTGATATATTTTATTTTAACATATTTCCCTTTATGTGCCGGAGGCGGATAAGCCTCAATTGCACCAAGCAACAATTCGTTGAGCTTTGAAGTAGGGATGTGACGGTTACGGTTTTCAAAAACCATCATTGCAGATTCCAGAATTTTCAGGATCCGTTGTTTCGTCAAGGCAGAAGTAAATACGATGGGTACATCCACTACAGGAGCGAATTTCTCAAGTATATCCTCTTCAAATTTCTTCATCGTATGGTTATCTTTCTCAACCAGGTCCCATTTATTCACAACGACCACAATCCCTTTTTTGTTCCTGTGGATCAGATGGAATATGGAGACATCCTGACCTTCCACACCACGTGTTGCATCCAATACAAGCACGCAAACATCCGAATCCTCGATAGTCCGAATAGAACGCATGACCGAATAAAATTCAACATCTTCGGCAACTTTTGTTTTCTTGCGTAAACCTGCTGTATCGACAAGGATAAAGTTATGACCGAATTTATTGTAGTTCTGTGCTACCGAATCGCGTGTTGTCCCTGCAACATCGGTAACAATATGGCGGTCTTCTCCAACTAATGTATTAATAATTGATGATTTACCTACGTTTGGCCTTCCAACGATGGCGATTCGTGGAATCTTTTCGTCAATAACCTCTTCAATTTTGGGAGGAAGTAAACTGACAATTTCGTCAAGCAGGTCTCCGGATCCCAATCCGTTGATCGAAGATACGCAAAAGATTTTCTCAACACCCAATGAATAAAATTCGTTGGCATCGAGGCTGCGCTGGTGGGTATCGACCTTATTAACGACAGTAATCACGGGTTTGTCGTTCCTGCGCAGAAAATCAAAAACGTTCTCATCGAGTTCTGTGAGGCCACTCTCGACATCCACAAGGAATACGATTACATCTGATTCCTGAATAGCTAATTTTGCCTGCCTACGAATCTCTTCTTCAAATACATCATCTGACCCCGAAACATACCCACCTGTATCGATTACGGAAAACTCGACCCCATTCCAAAGACATTTACCATAATTCCGGTCACGCGTCACTCCAGGCGTATCATCCACAATGGCTGCACGCGATTCGGTCAGACGGTTAAAAAATGTCGATTTGCCAACGTTTGGCCTACCAACAATTGCTACTATATTGCTCATTTTTTGATTGTTATTTTATTGGAATTCGTAACCGAAGTTACGGAGCTGACTCTCTTTGTCGCGCCAGTCTTTGGCTACTTTGACAAATAATTGTAAAAAAACTTTTTTTCCGAAAAACTCTTCCATATCCAAGCGGGCTTCGGTGCCCACTTTCTTTAACGCTTTTCCCTGATGCCCGATAATGATCCCTTTCTGTGTCTCTCGTGCCACATTGATAACAGCCATTATGCTCAGTAAAGTTGGCTCATCTTTAAACGATTCAACTTCAATTTCAACAGAGTAGGGAATCTCTTTGTCATAAAAGAGTAGGATCTTTTCGCGGATGATCTCCTGTGCAAAAAAACGTTCATTCCGGTCTGTCAGTTCATCCTTTGGGAAGAAGGGCGATCCCTCGGGAAGGTTAGCCAAAATACGTTTAAATACATAATCGAGATTGAATTTCTCCTTTGCTGAGATGGGCATCACCTCGGCATTTGGAATCAGGTCCCTCCATTTCTCAACAAGCGAGATCAGTTTTTCCTGGTTGGTCAGGTCAATTTTATTAATCAACACAATTACAGGCACTTCTGACGATTTTATTTTCTCAAGGTAATCTGCATTCTTTGAAAAATCTTCTACAACATCGGTCACATACAAAAGGACATCGGCATCAACCAAAGCTGTATTTACAAAACCAAGCATCGATTCCTGAAGTTTATATGCTGGTTTTAGAATCCCGGGTGTATCAGAATAGACCACCTGAAAATCCTCCCCGTTTACAATTCCTTTGATACGGTGTCGGGTGGTTTGCATTTTTGATGTGATGATGGAGAGTTTTTCACCGACCATTGCGTTCATTAATGTCGATTTTCCTACATTTGGATTTCCAATAATGTTGACAAATCCTGATTTGTGTGCCATTTTAACTTTGATTATTCCTGATTTTTTTGCAAAGATAGTAATTTCAGGCGAATAAGCGTATATTTGTGACTGGGAGAGTATCGTCTCTGATAATCCTCTCCCGATCACTAAACGAATGTTATTTGGATTTCCAGAGCATAAAACCAATTCCCCATTCTACGAAATCGATTTTAAACTCATGCGCCTTAAGGGTAAGTGAAGGAATGAATCTTTTAGCAACTAGGTATCGAAGTCCCAGCCTTTCATAATAAAACGGATCGGCAGGGTGGGGATTGAACAAATAGATTCCGGCCTGGGTAACAATCGAAAGTTGTCCTACAGTAAGTTCGTGACCAGCAAAAATACCACCTGCCAGAACGTTTTTAAGCAGGTTCTCTTTTTGTGTGTAGTTCAGCACACCTTCGTCATAAAACAGGTCACTACCGGCACTTAATGTACTCTTGTTGTTGATTGTCCTGTAATAACCAATACTGATTGAACCGGTTGTATAGGTCGGTCCGAGGGTAATCTCTTTTTTCCATCCATAAGCACCGAATATTCTGATTGAAGATGTTTTTTCGGCGGGTGTCACCGCTGATGTGTTTTTTTCGGCATCCGATTTGGTCAGCCTGTATCTCAATCCTGCTTCAGCGCCTAACATGTTTAGGCCTTTATTGGGCTTGGTGAAATTCCCATTCGAATAATGGTAACCCCCGGAAGAAAAAATCAATTCAAGGTTAGGCAGAAGAATGACCGAAGAATTCAGGTTGAGCGAAGCATAAGCAGCGCATTTTGAGCCAAGAGCAACATTATCAGGATTCTGTTCGCTGAATGGTTTGATCCCCCAGGCCAATCCAAGATGTATTCCAAGATTGACTCTAAGTTTTGCAACCTGAAAGAAGGGAAGATAGACGAATGAGTATGCTGCAGTTGGATTTCCTAGATAGCTCTTTGTTAAGTAATTGTGCGAAAGTCCGATACCTATTTGAGGATAATTGAAAATGCGTTGCCATTCTTTTTGACCCAATGTCTTTATCACTAATCTTGCATTTAAAAACGATACTGGTCCTGCAAGAGGGTTCAATAGCGGATGATGCGGGACTAATCTTCCACTACCACCTGAAACATCCAGAAAGTAACTGTTTTGCTGCGCTTTGCTTATTACTGGAGTTAACACCAGTAATAACAAAACGAGGGCACAAAATTGGGCAGTTACTGTTTTATGAAACGGCATAAACTCATTTTTGACAAATTTAATGTATCAGAAAAACAGTGTTTTAGTAAATATTTGATTTTGTTGATCGTCTCAAATATTTTTTTTGGACACTAAAAACAGGGTCTCCTGATCTTAAAAAAACTTAACTTTTAAAGATGGCCGCAAAGATAAACCTCTTTTGCCTATATTTGCTTTTAGAACTCTTAAAGATTTTATGATGGTCAGAAAACTTTTGATCTTGTTAATTTACTTTTCGCTGTTGTTCATTTGCAGTGATTTAGTTGCAGAGAATAAGACTTTTTCAACTTCAATTGATGCACCAAAACCCCGAAGGGAAGTTGCAGACTCACTGAAATGGAGCATCGATTTTGTCAACAAACTCCTTTTTTCGCATGGTGAGTGGTACGTTACCGATAATTTGTATAAAAAGCAGATTCAGGGAGTTTTAAATTATGCCGAAAACGATCCCCTTGATACAGTGATTATTCGTGTCAATCAAGTTTTGGGCTATGGCAAAGTGGTTACCATGATAGACCGGCGCCCTCAGGATATTCGAAACCTCTCTATCGTCCCTGGTTACGAGTCAGATGAGGAAGTGAATCGGGGTATCGAATCTATTAAAAAGAAAGTGCTTGATAGTTTGAATATTAGCCGAATCAATGTACCTGTGATGATTATGGAGTCGGAACTTTCCAAAGCACCTCTTGTACCGGATGGAAATCCCGGGGACTTTCTTGGGAGAAAAAAGAAAGAGCTGCCACAGGAATTTACTGCAAATCTGGATGGAAAATTGGCTGCCATAAAGGTGCCCGATAATTGGACTGGTGCAGCATTGGACTCTGTCCGCCAACAGGTTTTTGCCTCTTACCGGACTGTTTATAATGATTCTGTTTTGAATAATTGGCGCGAAAGGTTGATTTTTATTTATCGGTCCAAATACATTACCGAGCAAACAGCTTTAAAAACAGATGCATATAAAAAATCCGTTCAGGAACGGAATTACTCTTTGCTTACCTCCTTTAATGATCAGGTTGTGAGTTCGGTCAACGATTCGCTTAAAAGGGCACTGAAATATCTTGTCATTCATGCCGAGGCTGATTCATCGCTCATCAGGCTGGTTAACCTTGCTGATGAAAAGACATCCTATTGGACTGCTAATCGCGGAATTAAACCAATCAGGATGTTTCTTAAGAATGCACAAAAGGATTCTTTGAGCGTAATCCTCATCAACAATGGCAAGGGGGAGTTAAAACTGGTGATTGACGATGGTGTTAAACTGACGAGGTTTAAAGAGTACCAGAATAGGTCGATCAGATTTGAAACCAAAGAGCCTGATAAGCGTTTGCAAAAGGTCGATCTGAAGAAGATTGTATATCCGCCATGGTCACTTTTTGGAAATGGGTCAGTGGGTTTTAGTCAGACTTCGCTGTCGAACTGGTCCAAAGGGGGTGAAAGTTCGCTGGCATTGCTGGTGATGAGCAAGTACAATGCCAATTACTCGAAAGATAAGGTCAAATGGGAAAATAGTGCCGAATTTCGATATGGGATAAGCCAGACGAATATGAGGGGACTTGAAAAGAATGACGATAAAATTGAGTTCCAATCACGTATTGGTTATTCCGCCTTTAAAAAGTGGTTCTATTCGGGCGAGGCAAACTTCAGAACACAGTTGGCGCCCGGATATACTTTCCCCGATAAAGACCATCCAATCTCCGCATTTATGGCCCCAGGTTATTTGACGATGTCAATCGGTCTTGATTATAAACCCAATAAGAATTTCTCGCTTTTTTTGGCTCCTTTTACATCAAAGACTACTTTTATCCGTGATACAGTATTGATTGCCCCATCAAAATTTGGACTGGAGCCGGGGAAAAAGAAACTATGGGAACCGGGTCTTATCGTTAAAGCTAACTGGCACAAGGTATTATCCGAAAACATTACTTACGATACAAAGGGTGAATTTTTTAACAATTACAGATATCCTTTTCAAAAGTTTGCTTTCGAATGGGAACAGATCCTCAATATGCATATCTCGCGTTTAATCACGACCCAATTGATGACACAGATGGTTTACGATTACAATACCAAATTTCCAATCCTTGACAATGCAGGAACAGTGATCGGCAGCAAACCTAAACTACAGTTTAAAGAGTTGTTCACAATTGGGCTGACCTATAAATTTTAGCGAAATACAATGAGCAATAGGAGTACACCGTTTATTCATAAGTGATAAGAAAAATGAAATGTGATATTCAATATACCCGAATCCAATATGGAAGAATTGAATTTCAGGCAGATACAAGATTTCGCATTTGTGGGATAGGCGTATAACATGACAGTATTTAATTATTATTACTTAAAAAACAGAGGATCGCATTTTTCTGTTTAATTGGGAATTGGTATCCTCCAGTAAAATGAGGCAATCACAAAAATGGCCAGTATGACACTGGCAATCCCATTGGTTGTAAAAAAGGCTAGATTGACCCTGCTCAGGTCGTCAGATTTGATAATGAGATGCTGGTAAATCAGTAGGCCGATAAATACAATCGCACCCACCCAGTACAGCAACCCTGAACCTATGACCAACCCAGCTGAAATAATAAATAGTCCGGTGATCACATGTACAATAACTGAAAGTCGAAGGGCTATTTTAACTCCGGTCATGGCAGGAATACTGTTTAACTTGTGCGACCTGTCGAAGTCCACATCCTGACAGGCGTATATAATATCGAAACCTCCTGCCCAGAAAAAAACAACCATTGAGAATAGGAGGGGGGCAAGGGCGAATTGGCCGGTTACAGCAAGATAAGCCCCGATAGGTGCCAGTGCTAAACCTGCGCTCATAACAAAATGACATAGGGGTGTGATCCTTTTTGTATAGCTATAACCCAGGATGACCAATAGGGCAACCGGTGAAAGGTAAAAGCAAAGGTCGTTGATCAACCAGCTTGTGACAACAAATAACAACGAATTGGCAATCACAAATACAAAGGCTTTTCTTGCTGGAATAACGCCAGCCGGGATTTCCCTTTGAGCTGTCCGGGGATTAGCCGCATCAATGGTCCGGTCAAGGTACCGGTTAAATCCCATTGCAGAATTTCGTGCAAATACCATACAACCAATTACTTTGATAAGAAGGGCAAACGAAAGTGCGGCAGTATCACCTGTTATTGCAAGAAAAAAACCGATAAGGGCAAATGGTAAAGCAAATATGGTGTGCTCAAATTTGACGAGCCGGGTATAATCAATAAATTTATTCTTCATGAAAATCAGATGAAATGAACGGCGAAAATAGAAATAACGGCTGTTTTTCCAATCACTTTTGACTGTGGTTTGATAAAAATATCTAATTTTGAACAAAATGAGAGATTAAGATAACGAAATAGATAAGATTTACATATTATTTTCTGATGAAAGAATACAAAAAATATTTCAAACTGGAAGCTTCGCCTGCTGATATTTATAATGCATTGACCAATCCGGTGATGATCGAAATCTGGACAGGCGACCCTGCCGTCATGAATACAGAACCCGGAAGTGAATTTTCGTTATGGGATGGCGAAATTACCGGTTGCAATGTTGAATTTGTTCCCAACTTTAAGATTGTTCAGAATTGGTATTTTGGTGATGAAAGTGACTCGATTGTAACGATCAAACTGCATCCCGATAAAAAAGGGACAAATGTTGAAGTCCACCAAACCAATATTCCTGACGATGCGTATGAGAACATGGTTGACGGTTGGGAAGAGGACTATATCGGGAGCCTGGCGGAACTTTTTGATTAGGGACAACTGGCGGCTGGCCAATTGCAACTGGTGGCTGGCGGCTGCAAGTACTTCAAATTGTGAATATTGCCCAGAAACAGTTCGTCTTTTTTAATGAAAACACTCGTCTCTGAATTCGTATTAGATATCCAGTTTCATCACGTAATCGTCCATCACATACCCTTCGCCGATATCGGCGACTACTGATCCAACATTGATGAAACCCATCTTTTCGTAAGCCTTTATACTGTTTGCATTGTATTTGTTTACAGTAAGTTTAACTGAATTTGCCCGCAATGTTTTTGCACGGTCAACGATAAATTTCAAACCTTCCTTGCCGAGGCCGGTCCCACGTTTTTCTTTGACGATATAGAACTTGCTAAGGAACAATTCGTTACCCATCAATTTGACAGAGATGTACCCGACTGGTTCTGCCATATAGCTGATGAGGTAATATTCATAACCTTCATCCTGAATTTGTTTTGCCATTGCATCTACCGACTGGAAATTGGTTACCATATAATTGACCTGTTCCTGCCCGATAATCGGGACATAATGCTCGTTCCAGATGGTTTGTGCTAGTTTTGCAACCACTTGGACCTGATTTTCGGATTGAACTCTTTCAATAAGTATCGTATTGTAAATCAATTTATTGTATAAATCAAAATTTTCATTGTCAAAGCAACAGAAAATCACCTTTTCTATTTCAGGATGGGTTTTCAGATAGGATTGAACCGATTCAATTGCGATTGTTGCAGCTTCACGCTTTGGGAAACCATAAACGCCAGTACTTATATTTGGAAATGCGATGGTTTTAATCCTGTTTTCTGTTGCCAGGCGAAGGCTTTGCAGATAGCACGCCGCAAGCAATCCCTTCTCATGATATTTTCCTCCTTGCCAGACAGGACCCACCGTATGGACTACAAATTTAGAAGGAAGCCTGAAACCTGGGGTGATCTTGGCGTCGCCTGTATTGCATCCGTTTAACAGTTCACAAGCGTTTAAAAGTGCAGGTCCTGCTGCACGGTGAATGGCTCCATCGACTCCACCGCCACCTAAAAGAGAGCGGTTAGCCGCATTGACAATGCTATCCACTGCCAAACGAGTGATATCCCCTTTAATGACCTCAATCCGTCCCATATCAATTGTGTGTTGATCATTTAATTTCAAAAATCAGAGGCTCTCCGAATTGTACATTCGGGACAGCCTCTTTTATAAGTCAATCTACTTTATTTCAGTAATTTGGTTGTAAGATTCGTTATACTCGTTTTAATTGCATCAAATGGTTTTCCATCTTTTGTTGAGTCCTGTTCTACAATCAGGAATTTGTTGCCGGCAATACTCCTGGCAGCAAGAATTTCCTTGAAATTGATCACCCCTGAACCTACAGGGGCAAAGTCGTTTGTTACCGTTTTAAAGAAAGGAGCTTCTTTCGTAAACATGTCTTTCATATGGAAGAGTTGGAAACGTCCGGGATATTTTTTGAACATCTCGACCGGGTTTTGACCAGCCTTTGTTGCCCAGAAAAGATCGAGTTCCATGGTTACAAGGTCTTTGTCAAGTTCCACCATAAATACATCGTAGTAGGGGGTTTTGCCTTCAACTTTTCCAAATTCAAAATTATGGTTATGGTACCCAAACTGGATGTTGTTTTCTTTCATGATCCGACCAACTTTGTTCCAGTCAGCTGCCATCCTCTTAAAGCTGTCAATTGTCTTACGGGCCTCTTCAACTACCCAGGGCTGAATACAATATTTTACACCAAGTTTGGCATGATCTTCGGCCATTTTCTTCGCATTGTCAAGGGTAATCCCCTGAGCTTCAACTTGTGTATGGCTACTCAGGACTTCCATACCAAGGTCGGTTACAATTTTCTTAAAGTCGATCGGTGCGAACCCGTAAAATTTTCCATCATTGTAACCTGCGAGTTCGATGTATCTGAATCCGGTTTCCGATACCTTCTTCAATGACCCTTGTACATCTTTTGCCATCGCATCGCGAATGGTATATAATTGGAGACCAATACCAAAAGTTTTAGGGTCAACTTCAATGGCGGCATCCGCTCCTGAAAAGGGAACCTGTGAAAGTGCCACTGCGCCCAATGCACTTGCAGCCGATATTTTTAAGAAATTCCTTCTTGATTGAGTTGTCATAATACCAAAATAAAATTGTTGAAAATATTTTCCGGAAATAATTGACGCGATATCTATCTTATTTGTGCCCCGACCTCGCGTTCATAAACACTGATCAACCGGTTCATCGTTTTTTCGATTTGCTTGTCATTCAGTGTTTTTTCATTGTCCTGAAGGACAAAGCTTACAGCGTACGATTTTTTTCCTGCAGGAAGGTTCGTCCCTTCATAAACATCGAAAATATTCACGCTTTTAAGGATTTGCCTTTCTGCCTTAAATGCAAGTGCCTTGATTGTACTGAACAGAACCTCCTTGTCGATCAGCAATGCCAGGTCGCGCCTCACTTCAGGATATTTCTGAAGTTGTGAATAAACAGTCTTGTAATTTTTGATCGCCTTCAGGATGACAGTCCATCGAAGGTTGCCATAAAAAACATCAGCACTGATATTCATATTTTTAAGCACTCTTTTATTCATGTATCCAATCCTGCAGATGGCTACATTGTTATAGCGATATTCGAGACCTTCGGAATAAATATCATCCGAAATGGATTCAATGGTGCAGTTTTCGATGATTACACCAATTCTCGTCAGGATATTCTCAACATTTGCTTTTAAAGTAAAAAATGAGGTCGGTTCTTCCTTTGCAGACCAGTTTTCAACCTCCTTTTTACCTGTGATCCAGATTGAGATCTGTTCTTCTTCACTATAATTCTTAACCGGATTTTCGTAGGTTTTGCTTCCATCGAAATGGTAAACATTACCGAACTCAAATAAACGGAGATCGGAATTGCGATAGTTTGTGTTGCGGTTGATCGCTTCCAATCCGCCAAAGAGCAAGGTCTGGCGCATTCCGTTCAGATCGGAACTTAGTGGATTGAACAATCGTACTGTGTTTTCAGGTTTAAAAGACAAAAGTTGATCGTAATACGACGATTTTGTCAATGAATTGGACATGATTTCGTTAAAGCCCCTTGCGGTGAACATTTCCGAAATCAGGTTCTGCAGTTTCATTTTATCGGGACGAGGTGCAATCTGAACAGCCGATTTGATTGATTTATTTGGTTCAACATTATTGTATCCGTAGATTCTGAGAATTTCCTCTATGATATCGGCTTCACGCCTGACATCGACCCGGTAAGGTGGAACGGCCAGGGTTAATCCTTCCGAAGTCTCTTCGGTCACCACAATTTCAAGCGACTTTAATATCCCTTTAATCGTATCTGATGGGATTATTTTACCGATCAGACGGTTTATGTTGGTATAGGTTACCGATACAGGAAAGAATTCGGAAATGGATGGATCAGCAACCACATCGACCACATCAGAGGATATTGTACCACCGGAAACTTCCTTGATCAGCAAGGCTGCCCGTTTTAAAGCATACAAAGTCCCATTTGGATCAACTCCCCGTTCAAAACGGAAGGAGGCATCCGTATTTAATCCATGACGCCGGGCCGTTTTACGGATATAAACCGGGTTAAAATATGCACTTTCAAGAAAAACATGGGTCGTGCCCTCTTTTACACCTGAGTGCAGGCCACCAAAAACCCCGCCAATACACATGGCATCATCTGTATTGCAAATCATGAGATCCTTATCCGACAAATCCCGCTCAACCCCGTCGAGCGTCACAAATTTGGTTCCTGCTGCTAACGTCTTGACGATCACCTTTCCATTTTTAATTGCCGAGGCATCAAACGCATGAAGCGGTTGACCGGTTTCGTAGAGGACATAGTTGGTTACATCGACAATGTTGTTGATCGGGTTCTGACCAATGGCTTTCAACCTGTTTTTTAACCATTCAGGCGAATCTTTTACAGTTATATCCGATAGGGTCACTCCGCAATAACGTGCGCAACCTTCCTTATCCTCTATTGTGACTGGAATTATCAGATCGTGGTTGTCAACCGCAAAATGGTCAATATTGGGTCTTTTATAATGAACAGATATTTTTTTACTCAGGAATGCAGCTATATCCCGTGCTACGCCGATATGCGATGCACTGTCGATCCGATTGGGGGTCAGGTCAACTTCCAATACATAATCACTTTCGATATTAAAGAAATTACTGGCCTGGGTTCCGGGTATGGCATCCTGATCCAAAACCATAATGCCACTATGATCATTGCCAATTCCGATCTCGTCTTCGGCACAGATCATTCCCATTGAAACTTCTCCCCTGATTTTTGACTTTTGGATCGTAAATTGTTCTTCACCATGATAAAGTACTGTCCCGACAGTGGCCACAAGAACTTTTTGCCCCGCTGCGACATTTGGTGCACCACATACGATCGGAAGGTTTTCGCCACGACCAATATTTACTGTTGTAACACTCAGATGATCAGAATTGGGATGTTTGTGGCAGGTTACCACTTCTCCAACGATTATCCCCTTCAATCCACCTTTGATCTGTTCAACTTCTTCGACACTCCCTGTTTCAAGTCCGAGTTGTGTAAGGGTAGCTGCAACTTCGGCAGGCGAAAGATCCAGATCAATATAATCTTTTAACCAGTTGTATGAAATATTCATTTTAAATTTTCAGCTTGAAATGATTTGAGGGGCAAAGGTAGGCAATTTAGGATCAATGCCAAAATTATGAAGGAGTGTGACTGCGTAATCAGGCCGATTATTCGGCTAACTTCTAAATTTTCCGACCTTATTTATTGCCCTTTTTTAGGGTTAAATAAATAAATTGATATTTTTTTCGACTATTTCAGGAAAACTATTTTTTTGAAACTATGAATTATTATTTTGCACCATTGAAACACGTGATGGTTTCACATACATTTGAATTGTTAATTAATTGATATATAGATAGTTAGATATAATCTCAATCTAAAGTAATATGGCAGCAAGCAATAAACCACGAATCGTAAAGGACTACGACAAGCTTCCGCTCGATGTTCAGGGGCAAATAAAGATCGCATATCCGCTTGGATTTGCAGGAAATCTCATCACTTACATTGATGCTAAAGGAAAAGTTGTTTCGGCTTTGCCTTACGAAACCGATGACCATTATTACTTGGTTCGGATGACATTGGAAGAAGCTAACAATATTGTTGAGAATGATGACGATTTTGGTGATGATGGAATTCTAAGGGACGATTTCGCTTTACAAGAATTTGAAGGGCATGATGATGTTGATGATGATATCAATGATATCCCTGACGATGTACCTGACGATGACGACGACGACGATATTTAGTTAAAAATCGTTGAGGCATTAGGAAGAAATTTTATTTTTCTTCCTAATTTTTTTTATTTCAAAATGGCTTTTTGAGTTTCGTGTCAGTAAAATGGATGATCTCCTCCATCATATCAGATGTAAACCAGGTGATCTCCCGATCTCCCCTAAACCATGTCAATTGTTTTCGTGCATATTTTCTTGAGTTGGCTTTAATTTTCTCTTTGGCATCATCCAGCATAATTTTTCCATTAAAATACTCAAACAATTCACGGTAACCTACTGTATTTAAGGCATTAAGATTTCTGAACGGGTATAATCCCAATGCCTCCTTTACAAGACCTTCGTTAAACATGGTTTCAACACGCTGATTGATACGGTTATATAGTAGTGTCCGGTCACAATTCAGTCCTATCTTTATGATATTGAAATCCCTTTTTTTGATGGGTTTTGTCCTGAATGCCGAGTAGGGGCGACCGGTCATCAGACA
>TBL_comb47_HYPODRAFT_10005834_pt1 | contig 13547 bp, 11 predicted proteins | sample TroBogypolimnion_40_FD_10682 | JGI IMG/M metagenome (IMG submission 10682)
GGAAACCTTGGTTTTGCAGCTTTTACCAGTTCCCATTCCGACCAATCGGCACCCTTATTAATGATGTTCCGTGGGTCATTTGTATGATAATTTGGAAAATAGTAAGCTGCAACAGTGATTTTTTCTGTTTTGCTTTTAACCTTAGGTGCGTTTCCAGCCAATAAAGATGGGATATAGAGTGCAAGAATGAGCTGTACAAGAATTGGTCTGTCCATATTTTGTTTTTTTTAGTTTGATGTTTTAGTACCAGGCAATCATGTTATTGGAGCAATAATTTTCTATTTCAAAAGTTTAACCGCTACGCGGTATCCTCCAAAACCTAATATCCTCTATAATAGTTTTATCGCTACGCGATATTTAATATGGTTAATCTGTTATATTTCAACTACGTCTATATTTCAATTTTATATCCAATATTTCACTATTTCTTTTCCTGATTTCAATGTATTTCAACTATTTCTATAAATTTCCCTATTTCAACGCATTTCCTTACTTCAACCATTTCATGATCTCATTCGCAATCAACTCATGTCCGGCTTCGTTCGGATGGTTCACCTGCGACATGTATTTTTGCAATTGATCCTTATCGGAATATAAAAATTCGAAAGCCATATAACTGTCGGCCAAACCAACCTGATTTTCGGCTGCCAACCGGCAGACCTGTTCAGCATGTTTCTTGAGTAGGTTTTCAGGATCGGCATAATTGACAGTTTGATCTGGTGAAGGTGTCAATAGTATAACTTTTATGCCGAGGCTTTTTGCTTTTTTGATCATCTTGTCCCAGGCGATATAAGCTTTTTCAAGTCCGGGACCTCGGTCATTCAGTGAATAATCGATGAACAACAGATCCGGTTTGTGGACCAGCACCTCTGTTTCAAAACGTTCGGCACCTTTTATTGAATTTTCGCCACCAATTGCCGTAACGATCACATTCATAACGGCGAATGGATAAATTTCTTTTAGTTTTCTTAAAACCAGGTTAGGATAGGCCGAAATTGTGTTGACTTTGGGCGTTTTAAAATATCCTGCGGGTACGCTATGCCCATGAAAGACAAGGTTGATGATCCTGTTTTTTGGCCACTCTTTGTGCATCTCCGTTTTAAGGTCCTTCAAATAGGTTGCCGGATCTGCCACTCGATTTGTAATTATTTGACCATTAAGTATTATTGTAAAAATGACAAATGGTAGGATTAGTATTTTCTTCATTTTAAAATAGATTATTGGGGATGGACAGTTTTTGAATTGTAATGATTTGTGTTATTCGGAAAGATTTGCAGGAAATCATTCCCTTTTTTCCTGCAGATTTTGGCAGATTTCATCTAATCCCACCACTTTGTTTAAGATCACTTAAAATAATGGTATTTAAAATTGATATTATCTTTATTTTTGATCTGGAATTTTTGAATGCAATATCTGAATAAATTAGCATCTGGTCTTATGATTTATTGACCAATGAACTTTGATTTTTGACACAACTACATGTTATGCAGCACCCAAAATTCACCGATATCCGCTATCTTACTGTCCATGAGCGGGACGAAAACTGGAGCCTGATCGTTAAAGATGCAGGATTTCAGTCAATTCCACCAAACAGCAACTATCCCTTGGGAGACCATCCGTCGGGATATGCCTTTAAATTTCAGAGTGGAAGGGTATTGGAGGAATTTCAAATGATCTACATCACGAAAGGGTCGGGTACTTTTGAATCGGCCAATTGTAAAAATGTAGCGATAGTAGAGGGGACGGTCTTCTTTTTGTTTCCGGGAGAGTGGCACCGTTACAAACCCGATCAGGCTACGGGTTGGGACAGTTACTGGGTCGGGTTTAGCGGACAGTTTGCAGCTAATTTATTGGCAAATGGATATTTATCTGTGAATAAGCCAGTTGTAAAAATTGGATACAATGAGGAGATGGTGAGCCTTTACCTCCACATCCTTGAAGCGGGGAATGAGGAACGGTCGGGTTACCAGCAGTATTTGTCTGGAATGGTGATCCATTTATTGGGATATGTCTATTTCAGGACAAGGGATGTCCATTATGAAGATCGGGTAGTCGTCCAAATGATAGAAAAGGCGAGGATGTTGATCAGGGAGCGGATCGATGCGGATACCTCTCCCGAAACCATTGCCAATGAATTAAATATGACCTATTCCTGGTTCCGGCGGTTGTTTAAGCAATATACCGGATTGGCACCGGCACAATACATCGCCCAGCTCCGACTAAACCAGGCCAAAGAACTGCTTTCTACGACGTCCTTAACCATCAAGGAAATAGCTGTTTTAATGAACTACGAGTCGATCGATTATTTCTCGACACAGTTTCGCCGTCAGGCAAAAATGACCCCAACACAATATCGGAAAGGTATTGTAGAATGACGTAATTTGATTAGAATTAACAACTAAATTTGTAGCGATTGTAAGTGACAATTAATTTTTAATCTGAATGGTAAAAGGAGATCTAAAAATCATAAAGCTGACCTTTGTCAATTCCTTCCTTATCAAAGTTAATGAGGGTTTTATACTTATTGACACTGGCATGTCGATGCATTGGGAAAAATTGGAAAATGAACTGATCAATTCAGGTTGTTTACCGGATCTGCTGAAGCTAGTCGTCATCACTCATGGTGATATGGACCATACGGGAAATTGTGTTAAACTTCAGGAAAAGTACAATGCCAAAATTGGCCTGCATAAAGATGATTTATCATGGGCAGAAAAGGGCGTTTCTCAAAAAAGAAAAGTGATGACTTTTTCAGCCAAATTATTTATTCTTATAAGGAAACTCTTTATGCGAAAATTCACCTACAGTCTTTTTAAACCCGACCTGTTCTTAACAGACGGACAAGAATTGGAGGAATATGGTTGGGATGCAAAAATCGTTCATATTCCAGGGCATACGAAAGGATCGATTGGGATTCTGACCCATGACGGCGATTTGTTTGCAGGAGATACTTTTACGAACAGGGGCAAACCTGATGTTGCTTACCTTGTACAGGATGAAATCGATCTGAGAAACAGTCTAGCCAGATTGAAAGAACTAAAGATCAAAACGATTTATCCCGGACACGGCAAACCATTTGAAATGGTTAGGATTGCCGGCAAATTATAATCAGCCTTACATTGAAACCAATTAATCGCACCCCTGGCGGATTCAGGGTTATGTTCCGGTCATTGCAATACAGGAACTACAGGCTTTTCTTTAGTGGTCAGAGCATTTCGTTGATCGGGACCTGGATTCAAAGGATAACCACCCCATGGTTGGTCTATCACGTTTCCGGTTCTACCTTTATGTTGGGTGCAGTTGCTTTTGCAGGGCAGATCCCTACATTCATAATTGCCCCTTTTGCAGGGGTGATGACTGATCGTTGGAATCGATACCACATCTTAATCGGTACCCAGATTGCCGCAATGGTCCAGGCATTATTGCTTGCATTGTTGTATTTTACCGGGACAATTGAAATTTGGCATATCGTCGCATTGAACATTTTTCTCGGTTGTATCAACGCCTTTGATGTTCCCTCAAGGCAGTCGTTTATGATTGAGATGGTTGAAAAGAAGGAGGATTTGGGTAATGCGATTGCTCTGAATTCTTCAATGGTGAATGGGGCCAGACTCCTGGGACCTTCCATTGCAGGGATGCTGATTGCCTATACGGGTGAAGGGATCTGTTTTTTAATCAACGGATTAAGTTATATTTTCGTAATTGTTTCACTCTTGTTGATGAAAATCAAACATAGAAAGATCAACAACAGTCAGCAACATGTCCTGGCAGAGCTGAAAGAAGGATTCTCATATGCCTTCAAGTTCCTGCCTATCAAATACATCCTTCTTTTACTTAGTCTCGTTAGTTTAATGGGGATGTCCTATACCGTATTGATGCCTGTGTTTGCAAAAGAGATTTTGCATGGTGGTCCGCATACCTTTGGTTTTCTGATGGGAGCGTCGGGTTTGGGAGCATTGGCCGGCGCACTGTTTCTCGCATCCCGAAAGGATGTTTTGGGTTTGACCAAAGTAATCCCTATTGCAGCAATCACATTTGGATCGGGATTGATTTTATTCTCATTTTCGCGGTCTTTCATCCTATCTTTTGCATTGATGGTTATTGTTGGATTGGGAATGATGTTGGAAATGGCAACAAGTAATACAATCCTTCAAACCATCGTTGATGACGACAAACGGGGTAGGGTGATGAGTATCTACACGATGGCTTTTATGGGAACAGCCCCTTTCGGAAGTTTCCTGGCCGGAACATTGGCTCAAACCTTCGGAACACCTCTCACAATTTTGATTGGTGGCATATCCTGTATTCTGGGTGGGCTTATTTTTGCACTTAAACTTCCTAAGTTACGAAAAGCAATCCGGCCTGTCTATGTAAAATTGGGTATTCTTCCAAAATGAGGTTTTATTTTCGGCGTATTATGAATTTTATTAAGTTTACAAATAAAATTGGGTTATACAGACAAAAGTCGGTTTTCTATGTAATTTCATTTAAATATTTTTGTGAAACGATCTATTGTTATGAATGATCACGACAAGACCAAAGAAGAGCTTAATAAAGAGATACATGAACTACAGGCTTCGAATTTTCGTAATCTGGCGGAAAACTTACATGAAGGCATTCTGATTGTCAATCCTGCTGGTCAAAACGTTTATGCAAATCGTCGGGCTAGTGAACTTTTGCATTATTCCAATGAAGAAATTTTGCTGGTCAATGTGATGGATCTGATCGATTCCTCTGCCCAATCAATGCTTTGTCAAAGGCTCCGGAACCGGATTTCCGGGTGCTTTGCTCCTTTTACCAACGAAACGATTATCTGTCGGAAAGATGGAAGCTGTTTTCAAGCTGAAGTCACAGTTACAACGACTATTTGGGATGGTCAGGAATGTGATTTGCTTGTCATTTTTGACATTACTCATTACGGGAAAATCGAGACTGAATTTTATCAAGGCAAGCCAGGGCTTACAACCTTAAAAGACAATATTTCCGGGATGGGATATTCCAATCAAAATTCGTTGAAAGCATTGCTGGAAATCAATAACTATCTCGAAGATCTGATTAATTACGCCAATGCACCCATAATCGTTTGGGATATGCAATTCAAGATCACCAGGTTTAATCATGCATTTGAATACCTTACGGGGCGAACCCAGGAAGAAGTACTGGGCAAATCGTTGGAAATTCTGTTCCCGGATTCGGAAATTGATGAATCATTGTCTTTGATTCGTAAAACCATTACCGGTAAACGTTGGGAAACAGTAGAAATTAAGATTCAGCATCTGGACAATACGGTTAGGACAGTTCTCTGGAATATGGCTACTTTAATTGCAGCGGATGGCAAGACAATTGTTTCCATTATTGCTCATGGACAGGATATTACAGACCGTAAACTGGCAGAGGAAGCGATTAAACAAAGTGAATTGAAATTTCGCTCACTCTATGCCAATATGAGTGAAGGTTCTGCTTTACACAACCTGATTTATAACGACGACGGAGTACCTATCGATTATCGTATTATTGAGGTCAATCGGGCATTCGAGAACCAACTTGGAATTTCTAGGGAAGCAGTAATTAATAAAACAAGCAGAGAGGCTTACGGCGTCGATGAACCACCTTATTTTGAAAATTACTCCAAGGTTGCTTTAACAGGGACACCGAAGATTTTCGAAACTTATTTTGCTCCATTGGAAAAGTATTTTTCCATTTCGGTATATCGTCCCAATAAGGGAAGCTTTGCCACCATATTCGAAAACATTACAAAGCGTAAGCTTACCGAACAGGCATTAAGGGAAAGTGAAGAAAAATATCGGAATCTAGTTGATAATTCGATTGTTGGCATACTAATAACCACCATCGGCGGTGAAATTTTATATGTAAACGAAGCTTTAGCCAGGATGCTGGAATACGATACGGTAAACGGGTTAATCCCTCAAAACGTCGCTTTCAGGTATAAATATCCCGAACAACGCGAACGGTTTTTAAATTCTTTGCTTCAAGAACGTAAAATTGAAGGTTATGAAGTGACGATTCTCACTGCCAGGAATCATGAAAAAGTTGTGTTAATCTCTTCAGTCCTGGAAGGCGAGACCATTTCCAGTATGATACTCGACATGACAGATCGAAAACTTTTATTGAATGAGCTTGAGCAAAAAAACCTGGAACTGAAAGAACTCAATGCGACCAAAGACAAATTCTTCTCGATCATGGCACACGACCTTAAAAGCCCTTTTAACGTAATCCTTGGATTTAGTGAGATATTGAAACAAGAAGCACGCAATCTGGACATTGATTCGATTATAGACTATGCTGATACAATCAGATCGACTGCAAAACAAACTTTCAGGTTGCTGGAAAACCTATTGGAATGGGCCAGAATGCAGCAGAATGGTTTATATTTTCAACCCAAATCACTTTTACTTAACAATATTTTAAAAACTGAATTTGAAGGTTTGAAATATAGTGCTGATCAAAAAAAAATCACCCTGATAAATGGAATTAAGGATGAAATTTATGTTATTGCCGATGAAAAAATGATAAGTTCCGTGATCCGTAACCTGATTTCAAATGCAATTAAATTTACTCCCAAAGAGGGAAATATAAATGTTGAAGCTATCCTAAAAACTGGCCATGTTGAAGTTTCTGTTTCAGATACAGGGGTTGGGATGGAAGAAAAGAACATCGCTAAACTATTTAAAATTGAGACAAGTTTCACCTCGCGTGGGACGGAGAATGAAACAGGATCAGGTCTTGGTTTGTTGCTTTGCAGGGAATTTATTGAAAAACACGGAGGGAAAATATGGGCTGAAAGCGAATCAGGGAAAGGAAGCAAATTTGTTTTTTCAATTCCGTTCAGGGAATGACATGATTGTGATAATGGCTCACAGATAAACGATTGGAGATATCGTTCAAGCAAATAAATAAACTTTAAAATCAGAAAGTCTTATGAAAACTAAAAGATTAATTATCAGTACTTTGTTAGGATTAGTATTTGGTTTTGTCTGCTATGGTTTTGCATCAGGCGGACAAAATGAAGTTTCGGCAATTTTGGCCCTGAACATCATTCTTGGCAGGACATTGATTGGCGTGGCCATCGGTATAAGTCGTTTTACATGTAAACATTGGTCCCTGCATGGAATTGTTATGGGCTTGGTATTCAGTTTGCCTCAAGGATTTGGTGCCATGTTGGGTCCGGACAACCCTGAATTTTCGCACAACATGATGTTTGGTTCAACAGTTGTATTGGGAGTAATCTATGGTTTCCTGATTGAATTGATCACTTCCGTTTTGTTTAAGGCAAAACAATAATTGCGAGGATTTTCAATTGATAAGTAATTATGGTTTAATGAAAAATCCAAATAAGAATGTGAAGTTTTATGCCGAATCATTTCCAAGCGCCAGGAGTGGTGTGGAAAGAAGGGATTTTCATAGGCGGATAAAACCATTTATAGTAAATATTTCTTCATATATTTGAACCATGGATAGCACATTTCTAGACATACATTTTAAAGGTAACGGATCTTCTCCTGATAGTTTGAGGGATTTGACCGGATTGCCTATTGAGCCAATTTTTGAAAGTGGGGAAACTTGCCAAATTGAAAGTATTGCGATCTTGCCTGAAGTTTCCAAATTGCTTTTTGAAATTAATGCGCGGATAAATTCAATAAAATACCGGTCAGTGACAATGACAATCTGGTGAATTTGGCGGAAAAGCTAATTATGTATTTTATATCATCAACATCTTCTGTCCAGGATGAGGTTAAATATGAGGCTTTTATGGGTCATTTGAAAAAAATGTATTCCCGATACATATAACTCCCGAAATAACTTATCAAATATTAGAATCTAAGTCTGAAAATTCAATGAACCAACTTAAAGTAATTATTACCGGTGCCACAGGAATGGTGGGCGAAGGTGTGCTTTACGAATGTCTGCAGCACCCGGAGGTTGAAAAGGTTTTGGTGGTCACACGCAACCCGTGTGGCTATACACACCCCAAACTGACTGAGATCGTTCACAACAATTTCTTTGACTTTTCATCAATAAGCGATAGGTTGACGGGTTATGATGCCTGCTACTTCTGTCTTGGGGTTACATCGGCCGGCAAAAACGAAACGGAATATACAAAGCTGACCTATACCCTGACATTGGGATTTGCCACTACACTTGCCACTCTCAATCCGGATATGACTTTCTGCTATATTTCCGGTGCAGGAACCGATAGTTCTGAGAAAGGACGGATCATGTGGGCACGGGTAAAAGGAAAAACCGAAAACGATTTGATGAGACTTCCTTTTAAACGGGTCTTTAACTTCCGTCCTGCTGGCATCGAAACGTTTTTACCGTTGAAACCGTCGATGACCTATTACAAATCCTACAAATATTTGGGTTGGCTTTTTTCAATTATGAAAGTAGTCGCACCCAACTATATTGTTTCTTTAAAAGAGCTTGCTGCCGCTTTGATCAATGTCTCATTAACCAGTTATTCCAAAAATATTATGGAAGTCAGGGACATTAAGATTATTGCGAAAGCCTGACTTTCAAAATTCGGGATGAAATTGGAAGAAATGGGCATGGTTATGACTAGAGATCTGAATTCAATGTAAATGATTAAATTACAATTAGATATATTTATTTGGGCATTTATTCACATTTTAGATTAATAAAATAAATCTTTGTAAGTAATATGGAAAACCAATCAATGATCTGTCAGAGTTGCGGGATGCCACTCGACAAAGACCCAAACCACGGAGGGACCAATTCCGATCGGAGCAGAAGTGATCGGTATTGCAGTTTCTGCTTTCAGGATGGGCGGTTTACTGACGAAGGAATTACCCTTCAGGAAAAGATTGATAAAAACATCAGGATGGGTGTTACAAGGTTGAACCTCCCTGAAGAAAAAGTCCGCCAAATGGCAGAAAGTATCTTGCCTTTTCTTGAAAGATGGAGATAGAGGTTAGGTTTAAAATTTGTTATCATTATCAAGGGTTTCAATCCATTGGTAATAATACCACCCCTCACAGGTAAGAGTCGTTAAGGATAATCTATAAGGTTTGGAAAGAATGATATTTCCAAACCTTTTCATTTTACCTTTAATATTAAACCGGGCATTGACGTTGACAAATTTCAGACAAAAAATAACCGCAAATAGTAATTTGATTGCTTTCATTGAATTGGTTTTTATTCAATAATTGGCTTATAACAGCAATTTGATGAATAGTGATCTTATTCAATGGATCACACATAATTACAGCAATTTGTTCTTTATCCATCCGATCAAAATCACCTTTTTAGGTGATTTATCGTGCAATTTGTTAAATCACCTTTTTTAGTGATACCTAATGGTTTAATTGTTTCTATTTTTGCTATCACAACAACGGGAAATCAATGGTTAAGCACATTATCTTTTGCAATATTTTTCTTACAATTCTTTGTTTTGTATATTCAATACAGATTGAGGCTCAAACAGTTGATGATATGACCAAAGGGATCGGAAAAATTCTCGATCGTGATTTTAAATCATTAATAGTTATCGAAAAAGATTCAACAGTTGTCAATGATTGTCTGCTGAATGTTACAAAATTTGCAAATGTTCGCAGTGATTCAGCATTATACTATGCAGACAGGTCCATTCTTCTGGCTGATAAGGCAGGGTTGATCAAAAAAGTTTCAATTGCACTACAGAAAATGGGGCAATACTATATGGTTAAGGAAAATTTTGCAGATGCTATAAGTTGCTTTATCAACGCGATTAAAATTGAAGAAAAACTGGCCGATGAAAAAAGGATTGCTGATCTGAGCATTGAACTCGGAAGTGTTTACAACTATCAGGAAATATTCAATAAAGCACTTGAGTACAATAACAGGGCACTTTCCATCTATAAAAATGAGAATGACACGCTCAACATCGCCAATGTTTTAGGCCATATTGGCTCTTTGCATCTGGCACACGAATATTGTGAAACACGGACCCCTGATCAAAAAAAATCGGACCAAAAATTTGCCCTTGATTTCTTTATGCAGTCGATGGAACTTTACAAAAAAAAAGCTGATTTAAATGGGATTGCTGTTGAGAATCTCAATATCGGTACTGTTTACAACAGAATGAAACAACCGGAGATCGCACTTGAATATGAAATGAATGCCCTTGAATTTTATCGGAAAAATAAAAATCAGGAGAGAGTTTCAACTACGCTTTATAGTATTGGATTTATTTATAATCAATTGAAAAGATATGACCTCGCCCTTCAATGCTTGAAAGAAGCAGAACTCATTTCCTTCAGTGATAATTTTCTGGATGGAATCCAATATCTGTTCGAAGCGATTGCACAAACCTACAAAGACCAGAAGGATTTTAAGAATGCCCTTGACTATTATCAGAAATATATGACGATAAGGGATTCCATTTATAACAAGGAAAAGTCGCGGCAGATTTTTGAACTTGAAACCAAATACCAGGTGGAAAAAAAACAAAATGAAATAAAAAAACTCATCATTGTGAAACAGAAACGAACCTATATAATTTATATTCTTAGTGTTATCTTATTTCTGTTCTCCCTTTTAGGTTTATCCATCTTCAGAAATATCAGGACTAAAAGAATTATTGCCGAGCAAAACCTCTTAATCAGGGAAAACCAGATTCTCGAACTTGAAAAGGAGCATCAATTGGCTGCTGCCAGGTCAGTCCTTCTTGGGGAAGAAACTGAACGTTCGCGCCTTGCTTCTGATTTGCACGACGGTTTGGGAGGTTTGCTTACAGGAGTTAAATTAAAACTATCATCGATGAAAGAAAATGCCGTTATTACAAGTGAAAATCTGGCAAGTTTTAATCATGCCCTTCATCTTCTGGATACCTCTATTTCAGAGTTGAGGCGCGTAGCCCATAACCTGATGCCAGAAACTCTGATGCACTTTGGACTTAAAACAGCATTAAGGGATTTTATTCAACAAGTTGACCCCGATGATCTTCCGATAATGAGATTCAATACATTTGGCGACGATTTGCGGTTCAGCAAAGAATTGGAGATTACAATCTACAGGATTACTCAGGAACTGATCACAAATTCAATAAAACATTCAGGTGCCAAACAAATAGATATACAGCTATTTACAGAAAAAAATAGAGTATGTGTCCAAGTAGTTGATAATGGTATTGGTTTTGAACCTGAAAAGCTTGGACCAACCCATAAAGGGAACGGGCTTAAAAATATTTTTGACAGGGCAACCGCATTTAATGGCCGGTTCGAAATAATCAGCCAACCAGGAAAAGGGTCTGAAAGCACAATAGAATTTTTGATATCTTAGGGCGATATTTCAAAACGATCGCCGATGACAAAACTCATACTTATTGTTGAAGACCACCCTATTGTAAGCGAAAGTCTGGCCCGGATTATTACTGATTCCGATTTGAATGTTCAATGCCTTTATGCTCCCAACGGAGCCAAAGGATTGGCATACCTAAATGGAAATCCTATTGATCTTGTGCTTCTTGACATCAACCTTCCGGATATGAACGGCATTGAATTTTGCAAAGTTGCCAAACTCAGGTTTCCTAAAGTTAAAATACTTGCCATAACGACCATTGCGCAGAGGCATGTTGTGGAAAAGATGCTTGATCAGGGTGCTGATGGATTTATATTGAAAACATCTGATATAGAAGATATTATCGGTGGGATTCGACAGGTACTCAATGGAAAACCCGGCTATCTTGGCAAAGGTGTAAAAGACCTGATTAAGGGAAATTCCCAGGATAACACCGATAATCCAATGATTACAAAACGGGAAAGTGAAATCCTTAAACTGATTGCCGATGGACAAACGAATCAGGAAATCGCCAATCACCTATTTATTAGTACATTCACGGTCGATAGCCATCGGAAAAACCTATTGTTAAAATTTAATGCCAAAAATACAGCCACATTGATCAAAACTGTAATCACGAAAGGTATTATTGATGTGACGTAATTTCAGACTTTTAGTACATGATCGATTCAAATTTTCAGAACCTTCATAAAATGAATTGTTGATGGACACATTTTCACTGAATTGGGTTGCTGTTTCTTCACACATCAAATTGGGATTTTTGCAATCTGCGCCATCTGCATGGATAAATCGTTTTGTTTTAAGAAAAACACCGTGCAAATTCGTTATCCCGGCTTCTTTAACCTGCCCATAATCTTTTTTTGTGTCATAGGTTACAATTTCGGTTGAAAACCCTGCAACTGAATTACCATTTTGTGGCTCCAGTTTATCACCACCTATAACTCTTTAGTTTTCACGAACCCCAAAAACGGAAGGGGGAACAGAAACGTTTTCTTCAAGGCTAATCGCAACAATTGTTGACAGTAGGTTGCCACCTAGCAATATTTGCTTGACAGGCAGATATCATGATAAACGAGGAATACAATTTTGTCTTTGGATGATCATGCAAAGTTGATAACATTATACTCGTACCTTGTGCGATTCAATCCAAGAAAGGAGACGATTCCAGTTTTTATAAAACTTTGAAACGATCTGGTATTTGCTTTGTTGATCTTATCAGACATTAGGTCTTGCACCTGCTTACTCAATCCTCCCCCAAAACTACCTGAATAGGTATTTTTTTCAACTTTGATTTTGTTATACTGCCTTCAGTGCTCCCAACTACCTAACTATAATTGTCCTTGAAAATGCGTTTCAAACATTCGTTATTTTGAAGTATGTTTGCACCCTCAATTTATACTATGGGTTTTAAGGAAGAAATATTACGTCGCCGGACTTTCGGCATTGTCAGTCACCCTGATGCAGGGAAAACAACCCTTACCGAAAAACTGCTCCTCTTTGGAGGGGCAATCCACGTGGCGGGTGCTGTAAAAAGCAACAAAATCAAAAAAGGAACCACCTCCGATTTTATGGAGATCGAGCGGCAGCGCGGTATCTCTGTGGCAACTTCCGTGATGGGTTTTGAATTTGATGGTTACAAGGTCAATATCCTCGATACTCCGGGTCATCAGGATTTCCAAGAAGATACTTTTCGCACGCTGACAGCGGTGGACAGTGTAATCATTGTGATTGATGCAGCTAAAGGTGTTGAGCCTCAAACCGAAAAACTCATGAGTGTTTGCCGGAGCCGAAAAACCCCGGTTATCGTTTTTGTAAATAAAATGGACCGTCCGGCGGATGATACCTTCGATCTTCTCGATGATATTGAAAGGCAATTGTTGATTAAAGTTCGGCCATTAAGCTGGCCAATCAACAATGGCCCCGATTTTAAAGGGGTCTATAATATTTACGATCAAAATCTTAGTCTTTTTGATCCTAGCATTACCGATATCCGTGAAGGGATCAGTTTTTCTGACATCAACAATCCTGAACTGGAAACTCTTATCGGGAAAGATGCAGTGGTCTTACGTGAAGAGCTTGAAATCCTGGAAGAAGTATATCCTGAATTTGACCTTGAACAATACCTCGCAGGTGACCTGGCCCCTGTTTTTTTTGGGAGCGCCTTGTACAATTTTGGTGTGAAGGAACTGCTCGACACATTTGTCCGTATAGCTCCGTCACCTCGCCCGAAA